>Ga0172379_10001632_pt1 | contig 43784 bp, 57 predicted proteins | sample GrowelOW334metaG_FD_119756 | JGI IMG/M metagenome (GOLD analysis project Ga0172379, IMG submission 119756) | Groundwater microbial communities from an aquifer near a municipal landfill in Southern Ontario, Canada - Groundwater well OW334 metaG | ecosystem: Environmental > Aquatic > Deep... | reverse complement strand
TATTTAGAATAAGGTATAATCATTTCAGACCTCATTCCAGTTTGTTTGGTAAAGTGCCTGCAGACATTTATTTTGCCTTTTCAAAGCTATTTTAGCTAGTGACAAATGTCATGAGGAAGCACAGACTTTTCTAGAGTAATAATGTTTATAAAGGTTAATTTAACATTAATACACATGACATTAAGAAGATCGTTGGCATTAACTTTAGGAATTGGTGTTGCAGCTTGGACAACTTTCTTCGGTGGATGTAATCTATATCAACATCAAAATGTGAGGTATGAAACACCTGATAGAAAAGTCTTTGAAAAAGCTGATGGTATTTTGGGTTATACAAAATTAGATGTTGACAAGAATACTGGAGCAGTTGAAATAACACGACATCATGGTTGGCACTATAGAGATTTTACTGACAGTAACGGAGATGGTTTTGTAGATCGTGTTTGTTTAGGGGAAAACCCATTTATTCGAGGATCTCATATAACTTTTTTTGATAGAGAAAAACAATTACAAGAATATCCTGTGGTTTTTCGAGATGCGGATAATGAGTTCAGAAATCAGATGCAAAGGTTTGAGCCTCTTATGGATAAATAATACTTAATTAACAATTTTTTAATTTATCACGAAGGACTTCAAATTCTTCATAATTCTGTGTTAACTCTTCTCCTTTTTTTATATCTTTTTTAGCAATTATTACTATTTTGTCTATTAATGTTATATTTCCATCTTTACTATGATTACAAAATCTCATATCATCAAAATTTAGATGCCATTTATTTTTTTGTATGTCAAAATACCCATAATGCTGTATTGTTGTTTTTTCATTTTCAGGTAACTTTGAAAATTCTTCATTAGATAAAAAAATATCAAGATTTGGGTTTTCAGTATATATCTTTTGGCCTTTGAAAATATTTTCATCTGCAAATAAACCTATCCCATGCAATGGACTATTCTTTATGGTAGTTTTAATGTGAAACATTTTATCCAACGATCTCCAGTAGTTCATCAATAGCTGTTTGGTTGCTATCAACGCCATCATCTTTTGTGAAATGACCTTTATTATGTTCAAGAACTGTCTTAACATTTAAATTTTTTTCAAAGAGTTTTATATCTGAAAGAGGAACAAATTGGTCATTGTCTGAAAATATTGCTATAATTTTATTTTTGTTTAGATGCGACTTTACTTTATTGAAGTCTATTGGAGTTTCTAACCAGGGACTTGCTATCTTTATTGATTCTTCACCCTCATCTTCAATTCCGTTTAGATGCAGCCAAGGTGCTATGAAAACTATTCCACCTAGCTTTATGTTTTTATCTAGAGTTTCAAGATATCTTAGAATTGTTTGACAACCAATACTATGTCCAATAAAATATGTATCTTTATCTGGATTTTTAACAATGCTATTTATTTTTTTAACCCAGACATCAATTTTTGGTATTGAAGGATTTGGCATTTCTGGAGCAATAACCTCAAATCCTTTTTTTTCTAAAGTTGCTTTTAACCATTGATGCATTGGTTCGTTTGGACTGCCTTCCCAACCATGAATGATATAAACTTTCTTAGCCATAATTATTGAAACAACTTAGAATTATTTAAATGTTTACTCAAAATATAATCTCTTTCTATTAATTATAGACTAATAGCTCAGTTTTTGGCATTTTATGACCTAAATCTAAGGTTAAAGGGATAGGGATATTAACTTCCTTGTCTCCTTTCTTAAAACCCATCATAAGTAAAACATAAACGTGGTTTGTTTTATATGTTACAGACATTTTTATGTTTTGAATATGGCCGAGGTTATCTTTGTTAATACCTAAGTTTTCACTAGCACCCATTACTTCTATACCACAAATAAGATTATTGTGACTTACATCTAATACAAAGTCACCTATATCTAAAGAAGATTTTACCTTTTCTCCGTCAGATATAAATAATATATCATTTACTGCATCATAATCTATTGTTTTAATTTGTCTTGCCATTTCTTATTAGTATTCCAAGCGCTTATTACTTTTAAACCTTTTGAAAAATTAATCTCAACTATTACAACTAATGAGTATTTTCTGCTCATTTTAAACCATAGTTTAAACCTATTTTTTTCTTTTCCCCTTTCAATTTTTTCTAGTTTGTTTATTTGAGATAAAAAGCTTCTAACCATACTTTCAGTTACTAATCTTTCAAGGCATCTCTTATGAAAATGTGAATCAAATATAATCCCCTCTTGATCTAATCTTTCAAAGAATGATTTAATTTCTTTTAGTTCACCTTCCTTTTCAGTCATATACTTACAGTATGTTGGTATTAATAAATTTTAATATAAACTTTTTTATCTGTAAGCATTACTAACTTTAACAGCACTTCTACAATCTGGACATAACCAATCATCATTATCTATAATTCTTTCTAGAAGATCATCTAGACCCGCATCGTATCTTTTTTTATTACCCAATTGTAAGAAACCTATGTTTCTTCTTGGAGAACATATATCAACTACAGGATACATTGCACAATGGTTATTAGTACAATGAGGACCCAATTCTGTAACACTATCTGTTTTAGCATCGACATAAGATGCCTCTTGATAGTGGGCCCTTTGATGTTTTGGATCAATAACTCCCCAACCAATTTCACCAACTGTTAGTAGTTTAAGTCGCCATAGATTTCCTTGTAAACGTGCAGTTGATATCATTGATAAATTTCCTATGGAATAACCAAATAGCCAGTCTTCATTTCTATCAATAGTTTTTGTATTTCTACCCTCAAGAATATCTATCGGGGTAAGAACTAAAACTTCTCTTTTAGGATAATCTGCTTTTAATCTATCTCTTAATTTTAAGGAAGTAGATAAGATTTCAGTATCAGAGATCCAGGGAAGGAAATCTCTAAGGTTAGCACTTACTAATTGACTATCAAAGCCATAAACGCTTTCAAGTTGCTGTGCAATATCCTGTGCTTCCTTTGCTGCTATTGACATATCTTCATGTAAAATTATCATAGAATTCAGGCAGTTTGGTTATTTTTAAACCTTTGTAGCCGAAAACTTTAAATATAGGTATATACTAAGTATATACACAATGCAAGAACAAAAAATAATAAGAAAAGTTACAAGAATTGGAAATGGAGCTCATATATTTGCTCCCAAGGAATGGGTGGACAGTGAAGTAGTTGTAACTCTTGTTCCAAGAACGGATGTTAAAGAGGAGATAATAGACCTTTTGTATCCCCATTTAAACAAGATTAATGGTGTATTTCTTTATGGTTCTTATGCTCGAAATGAACAAAGAAAAGAATCAGATATAGATGTTTTGGTGATTGCTAAAGAAAAGTTTAAAGTAAGCAAACCAGGTTTTGATATAATTGTTATTAAGGATGAAGATATTGAAAAAGCAATTAAAACTAATCCTATTTTAATGTACTCCATCATAAAAGAATCAAAACCAATATTAAATCCAAGTTTACTTGATAACCTTAAAAAAATAAAAATAAACAAAAAAGTCTTTTCGGAGTTTATTAAATCAACTAAGTTGAATATTATTACGAATAGAGAAATAATTGAGCTTGATAAACAATTGAATAACAGTTATGCATCTAGTGGAGTAATTTACTCTTTAATCCTTAGGTTAAGAGGCATATTTATAATAAATTCTCTTATTAAAAGTAAATCTTATTCTAATGAACTATTTGAGAAATGGCTTATTTCTCAAGTTAAGGGGTTGAATTATTCTTTAATTTATGAAGTTTACCAAGCTATAAGAGATGATAATAAGATAAAACACAAAATCTCAATAAATGATGTAAATGTTCTGTTAAGTCTACTTGAAAAAGAGACTGAAAAATTGGAAAAAATAATAAAATGACTAATAGAAAAAAGAGGTTGGAAAAGGGCATACAATCATTAGAAAATCAAAGAGAAATTCATGAAAAGAAACTGGAAAAAGCAGAAGAAGAAAAGGATGAATATCTGGTCAGATATTACATAAAAGAGATAGATATACTTAAAGGCGAAGAAGAAAAAAAGAAGAAATTATTAGACAAACAATAGTCTCTTAACTAGCAGCAGTATAGCTTATCTGGCAATTTTCCTTCTGTGGCTTTGCCAAAAGGAGTACCATGTTCTTTTGTAAGATTTAGCATATCCTTAACGTTTTCTGGTTCTATACCCTTATCTGCTAAATTTGAGCGAAGCTTTTTTATCATTGCTGAAAGATCAATCTTAGCAGGGCAGTTTTCAACACACATTCTACAAGTGGTGCAGAAAAAAGCTCCGTTGTTGAATGATTCTTTTGGTGATTCGGTGAAAAATGAATATAAAACTCCTTTAGCTCCAGGAAAGTTTTTAGAGCCATATCTTGTTGTTAACTGGTGAAATACTGGACAAAAGTTTAGACAGGAACCGCAGTTAATACAATATAACAATTCTTTAAATTCAGAGTTTAGAATTTCAGTTCTTCCATTGTCAATAAGAATTAGACAAACTTCTTTTGTTCCTTGAGCTCCGGTAATTATTTTATTTTGAATATCTGCTGTTTTACTTGGGCCGGAAATTATGTTAACATACATTGGATATTCCTGACCAGTTCCATAGATTGAAGCACATTCAACTACGTGTAGGGCTTCTTGTCTTGTTGCAACAATTTTATCAAAGCTTGATAAAACAATGTGAGTTTCAGGAATTCTTGAAACTAGAGAAATATTACCCTCATTTTCTAAAATTATAATGCTTCCATCTGCAGTGATTACATTGGCTCCGGTTATTCCTATTTTTGCACTTTGAATTTTATGCCTTATTTTTTCTCTGGCAAACTCTGCAATTGCTTCGGGTGTTGGTTTTATATCCTGATTAAATTTTTTACCTAAGGATGCAGAGATTCTTTCTGGAGTTAGATGCATTGCAGGCAATACTGGATGAAGATCTTCAGCGTCTAAATTTTCAACCACAAAATCTCCCAAATCTGTTTCAACTAGCTCTTTATCTTTTAGGATTTCTCTGAGATTTATTTCATTGGCAGTGTTTGACTTTGATTTAACTATTAGCTTTTCTTGGCCAACAATCTTTTTTATCTCTCTTTCTGCATCAGAAAGAGTTTTAACTTCAATAACTTTAATTCCATTTTTTGTTAGATTTTTAATGGCTTTTTGTTTAAGTTCTTGAATATTATTTAGAGAATCTTCTTTTATTTTTCTTAGCTTATCTTTAAGTTCTTGTTCATTTTTATTATTTTCTGGATTATTAAATATTGCTTCTCTTCTTTCTTTGTAGGAATAAACAATTGGAAGCAGAACATCTTTTATTGAATCTTTATCTTTAAGTTCTTCAGCTAGAGGTTTGTTATTTTTATTCATTTTTTATTTTCTCCGTTTGGATTTTCATCTTCAAAAAGCTGACTAAATTCCATCACTTTTAGTTTTGATGTTTTATCTGAGTTATTTTCTTTAAGATGCATGTAGCACATTGGACAGCAGGTAATGAGAATGTCGGCCTTTGTTTCCTTTGCCATTTTTATTCTTTCTTTACCAATTGAATTTGCTATTTCTGGATAGTTTGATTTAACTCCGCTTCCTGCGCCACAACAAAAAGCATAATTTTTTGAAAGTTTCATTTCTCTTAATTCTGCACCACTTGATTTTAGAACTTCTCTTGGTTCGTCATGGTAGTATAAAACACGTGAAAAATGACACGGATCATGGTAGGTCATTGAACCTTTTATTTGGGTTGATTTTATTTTTCCGCTTTTAATTGCATTGTTTATTGTTTTAGTTATAAATTCTACTTCAATATCCCAGTTTTTTACTAACTCGGGATAGTCTTTTACAAACATGTGATAGCATGCTGGACAGGAAGTTATTATTTTACTTACACTATGATCTTTGAATATTTTGAAGTTTTTTTCAGCTAGTTCAATTGCCTCTTTTTTATGGCCAGAGTTTAGAATTGGACGGCCACAGCAAACTTCCTGACTAGACAATTGGATAAATTCTACACCGCATTTTTTAAGGATTTTCTTATAGTTTTCTTCAAGATCCTTGGCTGCTATTTTTGTCAAGCATCCCGGATAGTAGAGAGTATTTCCACCAAACATTTTAAAGAGTTTCATTTTAGACTTACTTTTTGTTTACTTTGGGTATTTAATTAGATCCAACCAGCAAGCATTGCTACGCCAAGCAGGATCATACCTAGGCCAATTATTAGCCTTAAATACTTTCTGTTTCCGGTTCTCCACTTTTCTAGCTTTTCTGGAGAGGCTCCTTTATAGACTAAGAATAGGATTATAAATAAAGGAAGGACAAAGATCAGGTTGTATAATAGGAGGTATGGAATTCCCTGCCATAGGGTCATTTTAGTACTCATTAGGCCGAGGATGGCTAGATAGACTCCTCCGGTACAAGGCAGCTCAAACAGACTTACTAACATTCCTAGGATTATTGCTGCAGGTATTGAAGCTTTATGAATGTATTTTTCAATTAGGGGTTTTTTAGATTCTGGAATCGCTAAGGTTATGCCTTTACCATACCAAAAAAAGTCCTTTACATTTATTGCTCCGGCAATAATTGCAATTATTGCTGCAACCATGTAAATTATTTTAGTTAAACCTGTACCCTGAATAACTACAAATAATCCCAAACCTGAAAGAAAATATACAATAAAAACTGCGGTAATGTAGGTTAATCCAACTTTTAGAACTTTTTTCTTTGATCCTAGGGCAATTAGGTAAACTAAAAGAAAAATTAACACTGCAAATGCACACGGATTAATACTATCAATTGCTGCAGCAGTTAAAATTGCAGGGATTGTTAGTTCAATATTTTTATTTGGTGAAATATCATTTGGATTTCCTTCAACTTTTCTATATTTTTCAGGACATATTGGTTCGTGAGTTTGAAAGTATTTTATATCATTTTCTAGATTATTTTTTATTGGACTTTCACCAATTAGAGCTTTATCACCAATAAAAACTGCTGGAATACCTTGTTGCTTGACGTCGTATCTTTGGCTAAAGTCCTTGAATAGTTCTTGATTTGAAGCATTAAAGTATATTTCATAGGGTTTAAGCTGAACTGTGGGATATTTTTTAGATAGATCTTCTATAATTGGTTCAACATTAGCACAATGAGGACAACCATTGCCATAGAAAAAGTATACGCAAATTGATTGGTTTGTTGTTTGAGATAGATTTCCAAGTGTTTGATTTAAAGTTGTGTTGTTAGTTGAATTTGTTGAACATGATGTTTGTATGGAACAGCTATCAGATTGAGCTAAAACTAGGCTCATTGAGGAAACTAGCAAGATTAATACTAAAAATAATACTTTTTTGTTATTTAATATCATGTTACTAATAGGGAAAAATCTATTTATAAAACCTATCTTAGCTTCGATTACCTTAGAATGAGAGTTAGATTGAGCTTTTTATACATTATGGAAATTGGATCTTTGTAAAGTTTTATAAATTGGCTTTTATTAATGGTATTATGGACTTATCGAATGAGATTTATGCCTATGCTATTGAAAATGCAGTTAGCCATGGAAAGACCATGCCATCTGTTGTGTTGTCAAAGCTATTTCAGCACGGGCTTAAAAAAGAGCAGATAAAAGATTTTATGCCTCAGATAAACAAGATTGTTGCTGAAGTTAATGCCTATAATTCTAGTAAGTTAGCTGAGGGTTTTGAAAAGTATAAAAAATTTATAAAAGAAAATAAAATTGTTGAGGTTAAGGGATTAAAAGATTTGCCAAATGTTCGAAAAGGTAAGAAAATGGTTTTTAGACTTGCACCATTTCCTTCGGGAAGTTTGCACATTGGAAATACAAAAACATATTTATTGAATGCAATGTATGCTGAAAAATATAAGGGTAAGATACTTTTAGTTATTGATGATACAATTGGAAGTGAAGAAAAGAAAATTATTGCAGATGCTTATGATATGATTCCTGATGCTTTTACTTGGCTTGGAGTTAAGTATGCTAAACCAATTCTTTACAAATCAAAAAGACTTGAGATTTATTATGGTTATGCTGAGCAGTTAATTAAAAAGCACAAAGCTTATGTTTGTAGTTGTTCTCAGGAAAAATTACATGATAATAGAGTTAATGGTGTGGAGTGTGCTTGCAGGCAGTATGAACTTAAAATCCAAATGCAAAGATGGAAAGGAATGTTCTTGCCTTCTACACAACCCGGAGATTTTGTTTTAAGATTAAAAACAAATATGCAGGATCCAAATCCGGCATTTAGAGATAGAGTTTTGTTTAGGATTTCTGATAGACTTCATCCGCTTGTTGGAAATAGATATAAAGTCTGGCCTTTATTAGAATTTTCCTGGGCAATTGATGATCATTTGCTTGGAGTTACTCATATTATTCGTGGAAAGGAGTTAATGATGGAAGGACAGGTTCAGGATTTTATTTGGGATGTTTTTAAGTGGCCAAAACCAACATTAATTTATGTTGGTTTAGTTAGAATTGAGGGTATTGAAGGTAAACTAAGTAAAAGTAAAGCTCAAAAAGAAGTTTTAAGTGGAGAATACTCTGGTTGGGATGATCCTAGAACTTGGAGTGTACAGAGTTTAAGAAGAAGAGGAATACTTGCAGAAACTCTGAGAGAATTTGTTGAGGAAATTGGTTTAAATCAAAATGATATCTCAATTCCGTTGGATGCTATTTACTCAATAAACAGAAAGAAAATTGATTTATCTTCAAATAGATATTCTTTTGTTGAAGATCCAATTGAGATTTTAATTGAAAATGCTCCTAAACTTAAAGAAATTGCTCTTAGATTTCATCCAGAAAAAACACAAAAAAGAATCTTAAAGATTGGAACTAAGTTTTTAATTTCTAAAAAAGATTTTAATGAGTTTAAGGGCAAAGAGGTTAGGTTAATGGGTCTTTATAATATTAAACTAGATTATGTTTCTGTTTTTAGTTCAGAAGAAAATAAACAACAGACACAAAAAGTTAATTGGGTTTGTTCGGGCAAAGATCATGCTAAAAAAGTAAGAATAATGATGCCCAATGGTTTTTATATTAAAGGTATGGGTGATGAAGGAATCGCTAAATTAAAAAAAGGTCAGACAATTCAGTTTGAAAGATTTGGCTTTTGTCGTTTTGATAGTTTTGATAAAAAAACAAAAGAGTATGAGTTTTGGTTTGCTCATGATTAACACTAAGAGAATTGTCCCTAAGTTTTTCAATTCTCGAGGCTTCAGGACTTCATCCTGACAGTGCTCAGGAATTTCATTCCTGACATGCTCAAGAACCACAATCCAAGGTTCTTGACAAGTAATATTTATAAACGGTTAAAACTTAGATAATTTAAGATGAAAGGTGATAAAAAAGGGATATCGGATGTCATTGTAACTGTACTTATGATATTACTTGTGGTAGCTGCAATTGCCATTATCTGGGCAGTTTTAGCTAATTTCCTTAATACTGGAGTTGGAGGAGTTGATATTCAGACAAAATGTATGAATACTGTTTTGAAAGTTTTATCTGCATCAAATACTACTGCTGGATTGAATATAACTGTTGAATATTTTTCTGGAAATGATGAACTAAGTGATGTTTTTGTGTTTATTGGTGGCACAAAGATAAATGATTTCATAAATGAATCGGGCGTTAATCCTAAGGTTATGGTTAAAACTGGAGAAAGAATAAATTATCTATTGCCCTTGACATCTTTTTCAAAAGATTATGGCGGTCGAGAAATTGAGGTTGCACCGGGTTTTGATGGTCAGGTGTGCAATACAAAGTCTGCTTCAGTAATAATAACTAAAGGAGCTTAATATTCTCTTATTAGGAGAAGATAAACGAAAAAGGAGGTAAAAATGCAAAAAAAAGGAATTTCAGATGTTATTGTAACTGTTTTGATGATTCTATTAGTTGTTGCTGCAATTGCCATTATCTGGGCAGTTTTAGCTAATTTCCTTAATAGAGGAACTCAAGACGTGGAAACAACAGCTGATTGTATGAATACAAATTTGAAAGTTGTGTCTGCAGTAAGTGCACATGGCGCTACGGTTTCTAATATCACCGGTACAATTGAACATTTTTCAGGAAATGCCAATATTAATGATATAGCTTTTTTTGTTAATGGAGCAAGAGTCACAACAGGTTTGACTAAAACAATACCATCAACTGGAGAAACTATGCCGTTTATGATTGCCTATACTGGAGATGTAAATACTGCTGGAGGAACGTTAGAAATTGCTGCGGTAATTGGAAGCAATGTATGTAATATAAAATCAGCTAGATTCACAATCGGTTAAATTTTTTATTTAATTTTTTCTTTTTCTTATTTTTTCTTTTTATACTTTCTTAATCATATAATGTTGATTAAGCTTGTAGCCTAGCTTTTTGTAATATTCTCTAACACCTACGCCAGAGATTATGGCTATATTCTTTATTTCTCTATTCTTTAGGCTTTTTACATAGTCCTCTGCTGTTTTCATTAGTTTTTTTCCTAGCCCTTTATGTTGAGAACTTGTTTTTGTTCTCTTTCCAATTGCTAGAGTTTTTCCATAAACATGAAGTTCTCTGATAATTGCACAGTTTTTTAGCTCAGTTATTGTTGGTTTGTCTAAATTGCTTGGAATTCTTAGTCTTAGAAGTCCAAAAAGAACATTTTGGTTGTTTATTGCTTCTATGAATATTTCAATTCCATCGCTTGCTTGGTAGATTGTTTTCTTTATGGATATTTTAGGTGAAATGCTTTTATGATATTGTTTAGCAAAGCCTATTTCTCTGAATCTTATTTCTTCTAACTCTAACTTGTTTTTTCTTATTTCTTCTTCTATATCTTTTCTTAGATCAATTCTACTTGTGCCTGCAATGATGTAATCTGGGGCAAGTTCTCTCATTACTCTCATTGTACGGCAGTAGTTTGGAATTAGCTTAAACATTTCAATGATTAAAGATTTAATTTGGCTTTCAGAATATGGTTGGTATTTTCCTTGTTTAAAATCTTTTTCAAGAATTGAGCCTTTGATAACCTGACACGGATAAATTTTTATTTGGTCTGGTTTAAATTGTTGATCTGTGAAGATTTGATTAAACATCTCTAGATCTTTTTGAGGATTGCTTCCCGGAAGGCCGGGCATGATATGATAACCTACCTTAAATCCGGCATCCTTAAGACGTTTTGTTGCAAGAATTACATCTTTAACTGTATGGCCTCTGTTAACTTTTTTGTATATTTGATCATCAATTGCTTGAACTCCTAGTTCTACACGGGTTGCTCCAAAATCTAAACATTGTTGAATTTGTTTAGATGTTGCAAAGTCTGGACGGGTTTCTATGCATAACGCAACACAACGATGCTTTGCTTTTTCATTTAGTTTTTTAGCTTGCTCTAAATTTTTTGAGATTTTATTATTAAGTGCATCATAGCATTGTTTAATAAAATTATATTGATATTTTTTTGAATAGGAAAGAAAAGTTCCACCCATTATAATTAGTTCAATTTTATCTGTTGGATGATTCATTAGGCTAAATGCTTTTAATCTTGAAAGAACTTGTTCGTGAGCATTGTACTTTAGTATTTTAGCCCTTAGAACTGGAGGGCTTAGAGGAGTATATGATTGGGGTACATTTAGGCTAGGACAATATCTACAGACTCCGTGCTTGCATTTTTGCGGTTTGATCATTACGGCTATTGGAGTCACACCAGAAAGTGTTTTTGTTGGCTTTCTGATCTCGTTTTTGTTTGGAAGTTTCATTTTTATAGAATTATATCTATTTTGTGATATAAAAATGCTTTTAAATATAACATCTAGATGATATTATGGGTGCTGAAACAAAATATGATTTTGGGTTAAGTCATCATGGAGATGTGGTTCTTAAAAAAAGTGATGAAGTAGCTTTCAACTTTGGGTATAATTATACTGATAAATTTCCATTTGTGCCTTGGTTGCATAACCTTCAAGTTGAGAAAAGAGATATTTTTGATAATTTAGAAATACCATTGATAGCTGGAGATGGAGAAATAATATTGGATAGTGCATTAGAAATGTTAATAGAAGAGTTGGGTTTATTAAAAAATAGACTTCCTTTATCACCTGATGAATTTAATGAACAGTTAATTTGGTTAAGATTATCGGATTTTAATGATGGCAATAATAGATTATCATATAGTTGGAAACTCGAAGGAAATATTCTTTGTCTTTCACAAAGAAGGAGAGAACCAGAAGTTTTAGTTTTGCAATTGTCATCAGATGAAAGCAGGCAGTTTGCTCTCGATTATTTTAACTTATTAGAAAGAGAGCAGCAAAGAGTGGTTGCTCCTAGAATGAAATGTTATGAAGTTATTAGAAGATTGAGAGAAAGGTAAAAAATTAAATTTTTGGCATTTCACTTTAGGGTAAAACATTAAAAATAACATTTTCTTGGAGAATTGATGGAACAAAGCAAAGTTTGGGATTCGATATCAGATTTATGGAAGGAATATAGGCAAAAACCTCTGGGTTATGTTGTGAAACTTTTGGAAGAGTTTAAGGGGGGAAATGTAAAGATTTTAGATTATGGTTGTGGAAGTGGTAGGAATTTTGTTAAACAAGAGGGTTTGATGTTTTATGGTGTTGATTTTTCACTTCAACAATTGAAATATGCTGAAGAAAATGCTAAAAAGAATAAGATAGAGGTTGATTTACAGCAGATAAAGTCTGAGAAATTGCCCTTTAAGGATGAATTTTTTGATGTTTGTTTGTTTATTTCTACACTTCATTGCATTGAAACTGCTAAAAAAAGAATAATTGCCTTGGAAGAGATTTACAGAACTTTGAAAAAAGATGGACAAATGGTTGTGAGTGTTTGGAATAGAGAATCCTTATTACGGCGATTTGGGAAGGATTCTCTAAGCCTCAAATTGGACAATCCAACCAATTTGAGCAATAAGAAATCTGATAAATTTAAGGATGAAACTAGCAAGGAAATATTTATGCCTTGGAAGTTTAATGGAAATGTTTACCAGAGATATTATTATCTTTATGAAAGAGAAGAATTGAAAAAATTACTTGAAAATATTGGTTTTAAGATTGTTAGGGAGATTAGTGATAAGATGAATCTGATTTTTATTGTTGAGAAATAAATTATTATTAACTTTTAATAATCATCAAGATCTTGATCTTCATCATTAGATTTAGGACTTGCTGCTGGAGAAGACTCTAAGTCAGAATCATCTATGGAATTAATCATATCCTTAAATTCCTTGAATTTTTCTGCTGGGATTCTTGTTCCTGATTTTGTAAAGCCAGTGTATTTGTCAGAGGTTGTGAATTCCCTTATTGTTACGCCTGTTTTACCACCAAAGTCATCAATTCTTACAATAATATCAGTTATATCATTCTTTTTTAGCTTTCCAATGTCTTTTTCCATGATAAAAAATAGATTTAGAGATTTATAAACTCTTTGATGATCTAGTAATATTCATTTTAAGGCACATTTGTCTTCTGCATTGCAGACACTTACCTGAATAGTTGCAGTTTGGAGATTTACAATCTGGACAGCGTTTAAATTCACTTTTTGGCATATTGTTGCCACAGGTGGGACATCTCGCAGTACATTGCAGACAAATTAGCTTACCATTGAAGATATTCTTTTTAGCGCAATTCGGACATATTTCCTTATTACATAGAGAACAGTTTACCATTGATTCAGTTGAATAGAATTGGTTACATGAACTGCAAGGTCTTAGACATTTAACACACATTTCTCGTTTAGTTATTGGATCGGTTTTTATGTGTGATCTGCAGTAATATTTTCCACATTTTAGGCATTTGGCAGAACACTTTTTACATATTGTTTTGTAGCAGCTGTTGCAAGTTTCCAATTGACAAGATTTACATACCTCTTCTCTACATTCACCACAAACGGTTAAACAATTTGCACAGGAAAGGTGGCCAGAATTACATAGATAAATATTGTTTATTTCATTTTTACAGGAATCACAGAAGATTTTGTCTAGACTATTGTTTACCGGATTAAAATTAAGAATTATATTTCTATGGATATTTTTATTTTTTAAAACAAACTCAAATTTTGCTTTTGGATAGGAGATTATTGTAGTATTAATAAGTTTAGTGCTAATGTTTAGGCTATGCTTATGGATTTCATCATTAATAAAAAACTTTTCTTCCATTACTAGCTTATCTTTTTCTTCACTCTTTTGAAATTTTTCTATGTTTTGTTTTGTTTTTTCAATTTTTGATTGAAGTTTATTTGTATTCGCATTTTGATCTGTTAATTGATTTTCTAGTTCAAATAAATGCTTTTTATCTTCTTCTGATTTTTCTTCCAATTCTAAAATTTGGTGAGAATAATGACTCTTTATTCTTTCTATTTCTTTGTCTAACTTTTTTGATAGATGCTCTTCGATCTTTTGTTTTTTCGTTTGAAGAAGAGATTTCACTTGTTCTTTGGCTAGAAGATACTCTTGTTTTATTTCTTTTAGAGAACTTTGATTATTTTCACCTTCTTTTGAGTTATACTTTTCAAGTTCAAAATTGATTATTTGGCCGTTTGAGGTGTATATCGATTGTACAATCTTTTCCTTTTCATTGAGGTATTGAAAAACGGTTTGAAATGTGAACCTGATAATAAAATTATCTTTTTTTTCCATTTTTGAACTAAAAATCTCACAATTTTTTAATTTGTAATTTTTATCTATCTCACTTCTAGAATCAAAATCAAAGATTAAATTAAGAAGGGTTGTTTGCCCTTTATTCTCAAGATAATCCATCATTACCCTTAGCATGAAACTACCTTTAGTCATTAGTTCTCCCCCTTCAATTTGCAAATCTGGATTAAAGATTAGGCAATAGGGCGACTTCTTTTCTATATAGTCTTCAAAATCTTTTGAAACATTACTAACTAAAATGTATCCTTCTTTTTCTTCAATTTTAGCCTGAAGGTTGCTAAAAAAGCTAATTGTAAATTCTTTAATACTATCAGACATTTTTCACCTCTGTTAATGATTTATCCAGAACCTTTGAGGTATTTTCCTTTGATTGTTGATATTCATCTATGCCCTTTCTTATTAGGCTGGCTATTTTTCCCACATCTGCTGCAAATACATCAAGATTGTTCTTAGACTCTAGGAAGGCATTCATAAGCATTTCTTCAATTTTATTCATTCCTAGATCTCCTTTTTCGTCAAGACCTAGATTAAAAAGAATTATTGGAAGTTCCCCAATAACTAACCCAATGCAGCACATTTTGTTAATTATTAAATCTACAACATGTTCCTCCATTGTGTCTTTTGTAGCTAAACTAAAAATGTTCATATCTCTTTTTTGACCAATTCTATCAAGCCGACCAATTCTTTGTTCTACAGCCATGGGATTCCAGGGTAAGTCATAGTTGATGAGGTTATTGCAAAATTGAAAATTAAGTCCTTCAGAACCAGTTTCTGTGCTAATCATTATCTGAGCATTTTCTTTGAATTCTTTTATTATTTCGGTTTTTTCTTCTCTTTCAAGACCTCCGACAAACTCAACAATTTTGTAACCCATAGGTCTTAGCTTTTCTGAAATGTATCTTAGAGTTACCGGGTGTCTTGTGTAAATAAGAATTTTGGCGTTTTTATCTTCTCTGAAGATGTTGTTAACAATTTCAACAATCTTTTCTATCTTTGAATCTTTTTTAAGTGCCTTGTATTTATCAAGTATCTTTTGAGCAATTTCTCTTGTGTCTCTGTGGTAACGCTCATCTTCTACAATCCGTGTGAGAGACTCAATGGCTGATCTTGATGAGCTGGTAATTTTTGGTAAAATTGAGAAAATTAACAACTTTCCATTTATTTGATGACCAGTATTTGAGAAATATTTTGTTTTTAATAGATCACATGTTTCATTATATATTTCTAATTCTTCTGATGAAAGTTTAACTGCTTCTATGCGAGGTATTCTTTTTTTGTATTTAACAATTGTTTCATCTCTTCTTCTACGAATCATAACTTCATCAAGTTTTCTCTTTAGATCTTGGGGATTTAGTGGCTTTCTTTTGTTTCCTTTGAATAAAAATTTATTTCTAAATTCTTTTATTGTTCCTAAATGACCTTTTTTTAACAAATGAAGAAGGCTATATAACTCCAATAGGTCATTTTGAAATGGTGTGGCTGTTAAAATAAGAAAACGCTTTTTTTGTATTTTATCTACAAATTCCCAACGAACTGTGCTTTTATCCTTTAGTTTGTGAGCTTCATCAACAATCAAAAGATCCCAGGAGATATTATGTGCCTTTTCATGCCTAAATTTATTTGATGTTTTATTAAATATTTTTACTCGGTCAATTGATGCAATTGCTAGATCAGCAGTATCCCAATCATTTTCATTTTCAATTATTTTAAATGAAAGATTAAATTTCTCTTTTAGTTCAGCAACCCACTGGTCAACTAAAGAGGGAGGTGTTAGTACTAAAGCCCTTTTTACAAAACCTCTTGCGATTGCTTCTTTGATTACCATTCCAGTGGTGATTGTTTTTCCTAAACCCACTTCATCTGCTAGTAGAGCTGTACAATTCATATCCTTTAGAATTTTAAGAGCTCCATCTCTTTGATGTGGAAGTTCAAATTCTAGATTCTTTTTTATTTGATTATAGGAGATAAGACTGTCAATTTGAGTTTCTTTTGAGATTTCTTCAGCTTTTACCTTAAGTTTGAAAAAGTTAGGGTTTTCAAATTCTTTATTTTTTATTCTGTCAAAGATAGCAAGATCTTCATCTTCAAATTCTTCATTTACAATTATGTCTACCATTTTTACCTCTTTTATATGTCTAGAAGAAATAAGGATTATTTTTAACTATTTAACTTTAATTGTACCTATTTTTTAGGTAACATTTAGATACTTTTGAGAGAGTTTTATTTTCCGAAATTTCTTTTTCTTTTGTTAAATTCTTCAATGCAGTCAATTAAATCTTGCTTTTCAAATTCTGGCCAGAGTTTATTTAGAAAAATCCATTCAGAGTAAACTGACTGCCAAGGTAGGAAATTTGAAGTTCTAATTTCCCCTCCAGTTCTTATAATTAAATCAGGTTCATCAGAAAGATTCAAGTTTTCTTTTATTAATTCTTCATTAATCTCATCAGCATTGATCCCCTTTAGAACTATTTTTTTAAAAGATTCAACAATCTCCTGTCTTCCTCCATATCCTATGGCAAAGTTTACAATAAACTTATTATTATTTGTATCTTTTTGCAATTTTTCACATTGCTCTTTTAAACTATTTGGAATTAAATTTAGATCTCCAATAAATCTAATTTTTACCCCTTCCTTAGTAACCCGTTTCTTATCCAGATTATTTAAGCTAGCGCTAAGAATTCTAAATAAATGATTTAACTCTAGTTTTGACCTATTTTTTATATTTTCTATAGAAAGTGCATAAATTGTTAACTCTTTAATTCCTAACTCCTTTGAATATTCAAGCAATTTTTCAACTTTATCTCTTCCATGTTCATGGCCCCGATAATTTTTTAGATTTAACTTTTTAGCAAATCTTCTATTACCATCAATTATTATTGCAACATGTTTTGGTATGTTTTTCATGAGTTATTAGCAAATTTGTATATTTTAAGTTTATTGGTTAATGTATTTAAGCAAATAACTTTTAGTCTAACACTCATTTATAATCTTCAGAGCTCTTTTTTGATTTGGCCAGGTTAGTAGTTTATTTGCTTTTTCAAAGCTGACCCACTTGAATGCTGAATGTTCTTTTTTATCAAGTTTAATTTTAGCTGAATCTGAATTTACTTCTACTAAATATAATTTATAGCTTTGTCCACAGTATGGTTTTCTATCCTGGCAGGTTTTTTTATCGTAAAGATAGCTTCCAGTTATTTTGTATGCTTTAAGTTTAATTGGTTTTAATCCGGATTCTTCTTTTAGCTCACGTTTAACTGCCTGGATTGTTGTTTCATTTTTCTCAATTCCTCCTTTTGGAAATTCCCAACCTTTCCAGTGAAGTTTTCTTTTTAGCAAAAGAAAACTAACTCCTTGATTTGTTTTTCTATAAACAACAATAAAGACGCCTTTTCTATAGCATCTCAACCTCTTTTTCATGATTATACAATCTTTTTGAGATATAAAAAGGTTTATAATGGACTTGAATGTGAAGATCTTTATGGAATCTAATGAAGCTGGAAGACTTGAAACTGGGCTAGAAGGAAGAATTGAAAAGGTTAAATTAATTGAAATTTCAAGATCAGGCATGCCTTTAGGTATAGTATTGGACTGGCCACTTTGTAAAGATGTTGTTTCAGTTATTGGAGCAAATGATTATATTGGAAGATACTGTTTAGCAAGATTTGACGCCGAAAAAACTCATGCAAATATGCCTCCATTTGCAAATTTTTTAAGCCCAATAGCTCAAGAAAAAAGTTTTAGTGCTGATTCTAGTGATTGTTTGCTTTTTGGTGTTTGGAAAGAATCTTGGAAAAAGCAAAAGAGATTTCCATCACATGAAGAAATAGGTCAGTATTATTCTATAGGAGAATTAGGAAGAGTTTTATATTTTGAATTTGATTCTGATAGAGTTCATGGAAGAGTTGTTATAACAAAAAGAGGAATTGAATATGCTAAGGGCAGTCTAAGTTATTTACTTAAAAATTTCTTTTTTAGAAATCCTGGAAAATGTAATGTAGTACTTGCTGAAAATTCCTGCGAGTTTCTTCCTGTTAAAAAGCAAGCTGAAATGCAGAATTATAGGGTAATTAAGTTGTATCAAAAAGCTTCTTAGTAAGTTTATAATCAGTGAAAAGGTTTATAAAATGACTGGGTATGAGTGGTTACATGTACGAAAATTTATGTGGTCGACTTGAAGTAGTTGATGTTGTTGGTAAAAATAGCTCTGGATGTGCTATAGGACACCTAAGTGATTTAACAAATTGCCCGGATAATCCAGCGTTTATTGTGAGAAGAATTGATCATCTTCCAGATGTTTTGGGTAAATTTCAATGTCTTGTACAATTTTGTTATCATTCACCAAAACCAAATTTAGCTCCTCCTGCAATGCCCATCTCCTTAAACATACCAACTAAGTTCCAAGGTTGGCCATCAGAGAACTATTTTTTTTATGGTTTTTGGAATAGGAACTGGAAGACTGAATGTAGAATTCCTACGATTTTTGAAATAAATCAACATTTTGGTGCAGGTTCTTTAGGCAAGGTACATTATTGTTTAAGAAATAATAAGATAATCCAGGTTGTTCATGGTGCTGTGCGTTCTGAATGGTATAAACTCAGAGGTGTAATTAAAAGTAGACTACCCGACCCAAAAAAAGGTTCAAGGTTTATTTTACTTGAAAGTGATGATTTAGTTGAAAAATTAACTGAAGCTGCATGGGAATGTGGACTTTTACCTGTTAAAATTGAACCGCTGGACTATTTTAATTCAATAAAATCTCGTGATGATTTATAGTTTCTTTGAAAGATAGTAAGGTTTATAATTCTAAGATATGCTTTAGTGCTATGGAACCCCTTGGAAGAACTCTTGAAACGGGACTTGAAGGAAGACTTGAAGTCGTTTTGATTAGACAACCTGTAAAAGAGGGCTCAAATATTTGTTGGGGAGTAGTTTTAAATTATCCCAATTATGGAGGTCGTGTACAAGTTCACAGAGCTATGCACCGACAAAATAAACCGTGCTTAGTAAGGTTTAATTTTAGACAAAATGCTGGTTTTTCTCCTAGGGGAAATTTTATTGCTAGGAATTATCCTCTGGAATTTAGAGGCATCTCACCTCAGGATTATTTTTTATATAGTATTTGGGACAAACATTGGACAAGGGCTGAAGATTATCCTACCCTAGATGAAATAAATGAACATTTTGAACCAGGAGAAATGGGTAGGGTTATTTATTTTAAAAGAGGGTTTAATGAATCTTCTGGAAGTGTAGTTATTTTGCCTAAGGGAATTAGACCGTTTCAAGGCAGTTTTGAGACAGTTTTTAGTTCAGAGTCTTTCAAGCCAATGGGACATTCTAGAGTTGTGATTTTAGAATGGGTAGGAGATGTAATTCCTTTAGTTAATGAATCAAAAAAAGTTGGATTAACTGCTGTAAAAATGGATTATTTATAATTTTTTTACAATATCAAAGAGATTTATCTTTTCAAACTTTAGAACTGAGTGAGTTTTATCATCGAGATGAACTTTAACTACGCCCATATCATTTGTTATGCAATTTAAATTCCATACTAGCTTTCCATCAATAATTTGTAAAACTGCAATTATTTTATTTAATTTTGATGTTACTGTATTATTCTTCATTTCATCTTCAACAATTCCCTTTATTATATCTAGGTCTAGACAAACTTTTTGATCAATTTTTTTAGGTATTGTTTGATTTGCTGCTTCTGATTCTTTAGTTTGGATTCTTCCATCTAAAATAAATGTAGCCATTTTTTTGTTTGATGGAATAAAGTAGTCTAACTGATGCATAATTTTTTTAGTATCTAACTCTAGAACAAAAAAACCTGCTGCTAGATAGGCATTTGGGTTTTTATCTAAGAATTTCTTAAAAGTTGGTGATTTGTTCAACTTTGTTATGTATGGTTGTATTTTCATTTTTCCTCTTTTTTAAATTTTATGTTTATGAATGTTAAACATTTAATAGCGTATTATACTTGGCATAGCTTCCATTGGTTGATTTTGGGCATCAACACTTCTTTCTATACCCCTAACAGCATTTCTAGCACCCTTTTTAGTATCAAAATTAGCACATAATGGTGTTTCACTTATTTCATAAGCAATCATATCTTCACTACCTCCCCAAGTAGCTTTTCCATGGGTAACACCTAAAAGATGTTTTTTTGATCGTTGGTCTATAACAATATATGTCATTTTCTGTCTTTAATTTCTTGTTCAAGATCTTTAATAAAGCTTTCTATACTTTCTTGAGCGATTTTTTTATCTTCACGTCTTCTTACTGCGATCTTGTTTTCTTTTTCTTCTTTATCACCTATGACAATTATGTAGGGTATTCTCATTAGTTCCGCATTTCTAATTTTACCTGGTAATGGCACGCTTGTTAGATCAGAGTCGACTCTTATGTCTTTTTCTTTTAGTTTGGTGATTAGTTTTTCACAGGTAGGCGTATTTCTATCTGTGAAATTAACTACTCTAACTTGAATTGGAGATAACCATGTTGGTAGTGCACCGTTTGTGTGTTCCAGCAGAACACCAATAAATCTTTCTATACTTCCGTAAATAACTCTATGTAACATTACTGGAACTTGTGACTTGTTATTTTTATCATTATATTCTAGTTCAAATCTTTCGGGCATTGCAAAATCTACCTGTATTGTTGAACATTGCCAGGTTCTATTTAGTGAGTCTTTAACATGAAAATCTATTTTTGGTCCGTAAAATGCCCCATCTCCTTTATTTATTTTGTATATCATTTTTTTCTTTTTCAAAACATTTTCAAGTGCTGCTTCTGCTTTATCCCAGACTTTATCATCTCCAATTCGTTTTTCTGGACGTGTGGAAAGTTCAACATGGTCAAATTTTAAATTAAACTTTTTAAAGAATTTATCAATTAATTCAATTATTGCAAAGATTTCTTCTTCCATCTGTTCTTCTGTGCAAAAAATATGGGCATCATCTTGAGTAAACTTAATAACTCTAAATAATCCTCCAAGAACTCCTGATAATTCTTGACGATGTACAACTCCCAATTCAGCAACTTTTAAGGGTAGATCTTTGTAGGATTTTGGTTTTGTTTTGTAAACTAACATTCCTCCTGGGCAGTTCATTGGTTTTACTGCAAATGATCTACCTTCATATTCTGTTAAAAATATATTTTCCTTGTACTTTTCCCAGTGGCCTGAGATTTGCCAGAGTTTTTTATCCATAATCTGAGGAGTTGATATTTCTTCATAACCTGCTTTTCTATGTTCTTCTCTCCAATAGTCTACTAGTTCATTGTAAATAACTAAACCATTATTATGCCAAAAAACCATTCCGGGTGCAACTTCATTAAAACTAAATAAATCTTGTTTTTGACCAATAATTCTATGGTCATTTTCTGCTAGTTTAGAGGTATCTAATTTTGATTTTGAAATTTGTCTTAATAGTTGCTTTGGATCGTACTGATCTTCTTTAGTTGGTTTTCCTTTTGTAAAATAAATTCCCTTAACATCTTCAGTTTCTAATCTTATTTCTCGGCTTAGTTCGCTTAGCGGATGGCCTTTACATTTTAATTCAAATTCTTTGTAATAACCAAAGGGAGCGCGTTCGACATCATATTTTTCTTTTTTTAATTCAGCTTCTGCAGATTTTAGGGTTCTGAGAGCAAAATCTGGTGAAGAAAGACTTGAGGATAGGTGAGCATAGGGATAGAGAACAATCTTTTTAGTACCAATTTGTTTTGCAATTTCTTTAACGTTTCTCACTAATTCGGATAGTGCCTTAGGATTAGTTTCATCTTGTTTTTCAACTGCTGTAAAAACAGCTAAAACTTCTTCAACTTTTTTTTCTTTTTCTCTTTCTTTTGTAAGTTCTTCTGGCTCTTTAATCGCTTTTTTTACCGGCTTGAACTTAATATAATCGCAATGTAGTGTTAGGAGTTTCATGCTCTCTTAAAAGATATGAGATTTATAAATGTTGTCTGAAAATGTAATTATAAACTGTTTAAACTTGTTTTTGAACTTTTGAGATCTTTTAGAATATGGAAGATAATACCAAAAAGCTTATATATAACTGGTTGAATAGTAGGTAATTTCAGTTTGGGGATTTTAATAAATTTCACTAAAATTAAGAAGTAAAAAATGGACAGATATCAAAGAAATACAGTATCTATGAACAGAAGAAATTTCTTAGCTTTAGCTGCATCTGCTTTAGCTATTGGTTATACTGGAAGAGCAAATGGTGCAGCTATTGGTTTTGAACGTCCAACTCAAGAAGAATGGGATAAAATGGTTATGCTTCCTGGAGAAAAACCTCCAGTTTTTGATGATAAAAGTAAAGATGAAGCTGGAAACTTAAAACTTAAAGGTTATAAGGACTATGAGTTCGATCCAGTTGAATATAATGAACCTCAGAAATTAAAACCTGATGAAGGATCGGAAGTCCATAAACTTGCTAGAATTTTGATGCCTGAAGCAAGAGGTTATTATGGTGACAAAGCTAAACCAACTTTTATGGAATTAGTTGGCGATACTGTTATAAATAGAAGTAAGTTAACCGGCCAAACTATTGAACAAGTTATTACTGAACCTGGTCAATACAGTCCGGTTAATCCGAAGAATGGAACTCATGGAGTTTATCTTAATCCCTTGGGGGATGTTGAAAGAGATCCGGATGTTAGAAAGGCGTGGGAAGTTGCATGGAATACTGCTTTTCAAAGAGTAGTTGATGGGGCTGGAACCCCTGTAACTCATTTCTTAACAGAACCTTATGCTGATCCTCAAACTTGGGATAAAATAAAAGCTCCATATGCCACAAAAGTAGGATATGTAATAACTTTTGGAAAGTATAAAGGCCAAAGAGAGATAACTCGATTTTTTGCTTTGCCTAAATTAATTACTGGTTAAAACTTATTCTCTCTAATCTACCGGACATCTCCGGGTAAAAGAATTTATAAAGGGCATATTATGGAGTATTAGTGTAAGTATTAGGAAATTAAAATGAAAACACCAAGATTATACATTAGAAAAGATTTAAGTGAAAGTAGATTGAGAAGTCTACTTCAAGAATGGGGAACTACTGGACTTAATTTGCAAGCTGTTCTTCAATCGCAACAAAATCCTAGATTTATTTCTTCTGCAACTGGAAGTGTAAGATCAATTGAAGATTTCTCAGATGGAAGAAAATATTTTGGTTTATGTAAAAACATGAAAGGAAAATTAAGGCTAGGCGCTACAGAAATGCATTTATTGGCTTTAGCAAATGGAGAGCTTGTAGGTCAACCTTATGATAGTGAAATTGAGTTTGTAATTCCGGGTAGTGCTACAAAAACAATTCATAGAAAACTTTTAGATCGACAACAACCAGGAGTTGTAGTGTATTGTTATGGTCTTAGAGATTATGCTACTCAACCAGCTGGTACAATATTGCATCCACAAGGATTACAGCTTACTGATGAAACGGGCAATGTAACCTATCAAGAATTTTTTGGAAAAGGATTAGAGTGGAGATAAAGTTAGTTATTATTTAGCAACCCTCCACAATAATTCAAACAATTTTCTATAAGAATCAGCTATTTGTTTGTTAATTATCATGAAACATATTGGAGTTTCACCTTGCCAAAGCACGTTAACAACTCGATCTCCATAGACATTTATTACTGCAGGACTTGAATAATCCTTAGGCATGAACTTAGTATCCATTAATTCCAGTTTTGTAATTGGCTTGTCTTTAACTTCAGCATCGTAAAGCACTTTCATTTTTATTTTTGATTTGATTCTTAATTTATTAAATGTTGGAAAGAAGTATTGAACTGCTGTATCTTCTTTTCCAATAGCTCCGATTAGATAAAGTGTTTGTTTTTGTTTTAGAACATCTTTTCTCATTGTCTTGAATCCTTCTTTTCCATAGAGAACATGTGCTTCTGCCTGAGGCATTAAATTAGGAATTTGCTTTTTTAGCTCGGGAATGATACTTTTTATTGATTTTTCTTTTTCATTTAGTTTTTCTTTTTGCTCTTCAATATAACTTAATAGTTTTTCTGGATCAGAAGCCTGAAAATACTTAATATTATTTTTAATAATATAGGAAACAAGACCTTTGTCTATGAGACGATTTATGGCTTCATAAACACGGCTTCTATGAAGTGATAGTTCTTTAATCAAAGTTCCAACTTTAACAGAACCGGATTTAAGCAGAGCAGTGTAAACTGCTGTTTCGCTATTGGTCAAGCCAATGTCTTGAAGTAATTTTTCTTCCATCCATTAGGGTTAATTTACAGGATTATAAATCTTTTTATTGTAGTCCTCTGCTAGGAGGACAAGTGTTTAATAAGAGACTATGGAAGAGAGGGATGATTAAAATGATTAGAAAATTAGAAGAATACAGGGAAATGCTTGGTGCAAGAAATTATCAAGTAGTAGAGAGTGTTGTTAGATATCATGCTCGAAAAGGAACAGACATTGGTTTAGCTAATGCACTTGAATTTGTAGAAATGGGGTATCAAGAAGCTGTAAAAGACATGAAACGTAATCCTGATCAAGCAGAGAGGTTTAAGCAAAGAAGACTTGAGCTTGAATTAGCTTGTTGGGCTGAACTAGCTAGAACTAATCCGAATGTTATACTTATTTCTGGAACCAAAAAAGAAATTCTTGAACAAGCTGGAGAAATTATTAGATCAGCGAGATTTCCAGAACCCGGTGATCCAGGTTATGTTGAAATGGGAGAGTAAAATGAACCAACAAACTGATATTAGAGAATTGAAGAGTGAAGAAGAAGTAAATGCTTATCGTTTAAAACAATTATCCTTTGCTAAAGATAAGACTTATGGTGTTGCAACTATGATCAAGCTTTTGACTAATTTCCGAAAGTCTAAGAGCCGACTTGAAGAATTGACTAAAGAGGACGGAGATGAAGATGGTAGATGAACTTAAACCCTCTGAAATTGGAAATGGGATAATGTATTCTACTTTGGTTAGTTATCTTGCAGATTGCCATAGTAAAAAATTTGAACCAGATCCTGAAAGATATCGCATTTTGAGAGAATTATCTCTGGATGATGGAGTTGATATGGAGAGATTAGCTGAAATTGATGTGGCTGCTGGAAAACTTGGATTAATATCATCCAATGAAAGAAAACCCTTAATTTATATGGTTGATGATGAGCCGGATTTTCCAAATTATCTTAGACCAAAGTTTGAAGAGGCTGGCTTGGAAGTTGAATATTATGAACATCCTAAATATGCTTCTGACGCTTTGATGAGACTTAAAGAAAATGAAATGCCCTTACCAAAGGGACTTTTATTAGATCTTTGTTATATGAATGAAAGAGAGGTAAATGGAGGAAATGAAATATTTGATAGAAATACTGTACCAAAATTTTATAGTACGTTTAAAAGAATTTATTTCCCAAGGATACCAAATGTACAGGTTATGACATCAACTCTTAGTTATCATGATCTAGAGCTTTTAAAATCATTAGGTATTGATTATCACAGAGCTTATAAAAAAGGAGATTTAATTGTAAGAAATGGTAAGGAGAGATTAAAAGAACTAATAGCAGGGTTAAAGGGAGAGGGATAAACTTATTTATTCCTCAGCAAAAACTTACATTGACAGTTTCTTGTTTATTTTTTTAAGATTAAAGAGAATTATCTTTTGAAGACTTTGAAACAGTTTGGCATCTTCTCTGCTTTTTGAGCCTTTTGTATAGTTTAAATATTCATCAAGCAGTCCAAAAGGAATATCAAATATAGGAATATTTAAAGATTGCAGTAAATGAAATGTAATTAACCTTGTTGTCCTGCTGTTTCCATCTTCAAAGGGATGTATATGCTGAAATTCATTATGAAAGTAAACTGCAAATTTCAATATCTCTTCTAAACCATGGTTTTTTCTTTTAATAAACTGATTATATTTTTCAAGCAATTTTTCAAGTTCATCCCTAATCTTATCTGGATTTGTGACTTTAAAATTAAGATTGCCTTTAATAAAAACATTAATCTTTCTTATACTTCCAGCAAGATACAAATGATGTTTCATTGCAATCTTATGATAATCCAAGATTAATTGCAGGCTTAATGGCTTTCTTTCAGTTGCATCCTTAAGCATTTGAAACAATGCCTCTTGATAATTTTTTACTTCATCAACATCAGTAGTTTTTAAATTTGCAGGAATTATTTTATCTTTTAGAATCTTAATTGTATCTGGCAGTGTTATTGGATTTCCTTCCAAAGAAAGGCTATGGTAGATAAATGGTATTTCAAATTCATTTATTATCTTTTTATATTTTGCTTCATCTTTTTTTCTTAATCTCTTATAGATATCCAATTCCTTTTTTATTTCATAAATATAACTTTTTGAGCTTTCAGTTATAACTGGATGTTTATACTCAAAATAAATGAGTAAATTATTAAGCAAAACATTATAAAATATCTTTGCTCTTAATGGTTTCTCTGATATAATAAGTATCATCCCATATTTATCAAGAATTTCAATATATCTTTTTACAGTTCTTGGGTTAAGATTTGTATTTTTGAAATTAATCTCTTCTCTTTGCAAGGCTTTACTGATAAATTGTGCGAAATTTTTGTCTAAAATAAAATTATAGTTTATTCCGTTTTTTATACAGTAAAGAATCAGGTTATAAAGCAATTCAGTTTTTTTAGATATTTCTGCCTGAAAACCCTGTTTTTTCTTTATTAACAAGTTTTCTTTTGTGAGCTCCCTCATATACCTATGAATTATATGATATTCTCTTTCATCTTTGTTAAGTCTTTTAACTACTTCAATGGGTTTAAGCAAAGACCTATTTTTATAGACTATCTCAAAAATATCATATTTTGTAACCATAATATATCTAATGTTTCATAGTTTATAAATCTTCCTATTTGGTATTAAAACATACAGATTTTGTAACTTTTAATGCTATATAGACATATTTATAGCTTCATTTGTTGTATTTGGTATTAAAGCATACAGATTTTGTAATATTCTGTGCAAAATAGGATTAAATTAACTATTTATTCTTCATCAAAAACTTATCAAGTTGTTTTTTAGCTAACTCTTTGTTTTTTTGATGTGTTTCTAGGAAAGCATTTATCTTTTTTATTGTGTAATCTTTTAGTTCACCTGTGAGTAATTTTCCGGATTTGTAATCATTTTCTATTTGTGCGAGCTTTTTATCATCCTGCTCAAAAAACATTTTTAGATATTGAAAAGAAACATCAATATCTGGATTTCCGCCTAACTTTCTATGCTCTTCAATTGTAGCTCTTCCTCCGCTAAATGCGTATTTTTTTAGTTTTCTTTCAACCTCTTTTGGAGAGTCTGATAGAAAGATAATTCCTTCTCCAGATGATGACATTTTTAGATCTCCATTTAGTGCAGGGATAAACTTAGCATGAAGTGCTGCAGGTTTTTCTAGCTTAAATTCTGGAAATTCGGCAACATCGCGTGTTAACCTTATAAACGGATCTTGATCAATGCCTACTGGAACAACACTCAGATGTTTTCCTTTGTGAAACTGTGGAAACAGAATATGTGCTGCCTGCATTGCTGGATAAAAAGACCAGCCAATGTTATTTTCTGGTTTTAAACCAAAGGCAGCTTTAGCTGTTGAATATGTTATTCGCTTTGCAATTTGTGCAGCATACTTGTAAATATCTGTGTAAACAAAATCTTCATAGATGAAAGTTTTACCGGGTTTAAATCCCAGAGCTATTAGATCTAGAATATTATCTTTTGAGTATTCTAAGGATTGTTCAAATGTTAAATTAGGCTTAACAAAGAATTTTTCATCATCTGATATTGGAATAAAGACATCACAATTGAATTCATCTTGTAAAGACTTTGCAACTAAAAAAGGAACAAGATGTCCTAGGTGCATTTTTTCAGATGGACCGCGACCGGTGATTACAGAGACTTTTTTCCCCTTATCATGATTATCTAACCATTTATCAAAGTCTCTATGTGAAAAGTAAATTCCTCTTCTTAGCAAAGGATGTAGCCTTTCAAATCTTTTTTTTACCTTTTCTGGAATATGATTTGTTCCAAATTCCCTAATAAGCTTATCATAGTCAATATCACCAGAAACTTCCCATGGATTAAATACACTCTTTTCAGCCATGAATAGATTAGACTTATTGGATTTATAAAAGTTAGGTTTCTTTAGATTCTTCTTTTTCCCCTAGAGGCAAATTATATTCTGAACTTTTGGTTATTCTATTAAATATTTCATCCTCTGAAAATAATTCTTTTGTTTTATCTTCAGTAAATAACCCTGCATAAACTAAATTTGCTTTTTTACATTCTTCTTCACATGTTTCATCCGCAAGATTTGTGTGTAGTACCCTTCTTATAAATTCAATTCTTTTTCTTCCGTAAATGTCTTTTTGTTTTTTTGCAAGACCTAGTGAAAACTGTAATTTTTGAAAAGCTGCGCCTTTGGTCATGTCTGCTAGGGAAATTGCTCCGGCACGGATAAACTCTCCAAATCTCCCTTCTAAAGTTGTTTTAGCAACTCCATAATCTGTATTTGAAATAAATACAATTGGTTTTTCATAGGAGTTGACTGCTGTTGCAATGTAATATTTTAATTCAAGTGGCATGTTTCCTTCATCAAATCCTCCTATTAAAATGGCTGAAATTTTCGGATTTTCAATTAATCTTTCAAATTGTTTTAAATCTCCAGCGCAAATACATTCGTAGTAAGCAACCTGGGTATCAAAATCTGTAAAAAGGGTAAAAGGTCTTTTTCGGGTTTTCACAACATGGTAGAGTTCTAGAGGGTTACAAAGTACCCCTGCCAGAGCATGTTTTGGTATTGGAGCAAATGCATTTAATCCGTGTTCATCTTCCTTAGTTACTGTTGTTCCGGTTATGAGTTTATCTCCAAAAGCGAGCTTAACTCCTGCTCTTACTTGGTTATTATTTTTTTGTTTAAGCCTTTCAATAATAACTTTAACAGAATTTGTAAAGTTTCTATCAAAGTCAGAAAAATCAAAACCTGGTTTTTGTGCTCCGGTTAAAACTATATCTTTTTCCAATCCCTGTAGCATAAAAGATAAAGCGCCGGCAGTAAAGGCTAATGTGTCTGTTCCATGGAGCAGTATAAATCCATCATACCTATCCATATTTTTTGCAATTAACTTTGCAGCTTCAACACGATCCTTGTGATCTAATTCAGTACTATCCAAATTAACAAGTTCACAATAATCAAGACTTGCTAACTTACTTATTCCTTCAAGTTTTTTATCAAATAGCTCTTTCAAAGTTCTTTTTGTTGGGGCTAAAGATCCTTCAAGATTAGGTTCTTGAAAAAAAGTTCCGCCCATACAGATAACTAAAATTTTATACTCAGAATCTGGAGAGATGCAGTATCTGCTTATTTCACGATTATAGGTTCTTGGTTCGGGTTTTCTATAAATTTTTTCAAGAGGAATTGATTCTTTTAAAAAAGTTTCTTTTAGTTTGTTTATTGCATATTTGGCATATAATGTTGGTATTTCTCCAGCTACTTCTGTTAAAAGTAATCTTGCAACATCTTTTTGATATTTGATTCTATCTTCTCCACGAGCATTATTCAGTGCCCAGCGCATTTTTTCTATTGCTGCAGGTTTAACCATTGGTCCTAGAGAAATAGTTCCTGCTTTAACAGCTAGAGCTCCACAATCATATAGCCCCATGTCAGAGCTTCCTTTTTTACAATTTGTAACTGCAGCAACTATCTTTCCTTTTTCATGAACTGCTTTGTGTATAAGTGGTATTAGCACAGAGGGAATATTTCCTGCACCAAAAGCTCCTATAATTATTCCATCAATGTTTGAGTCTTCAACTAAAATTTCAAAACTATCTAGGTTAGTTTGCGAAACTAAATCAAAGTAGGCAATATTTTTGTTGATATTATAGGAGTAATTTGTTTGTGGAGGCTGTTTTGCTTTTGCAATTATTTCAGTTTTAACTGTCCAACCAACTTCAGCCAATCTTGGGAGTCTGGGACTTTCAATGGGGTTATTTACTTTTGTTCCCCTGCTTACTGAGACTGTTGCTCGAGTTAGGGTGTCATCAAATAGTATTGCAGTTTCACCAATACTTGGAGCGTTAACATCATTATAACCCATCACTGCAGTTTTAATAGCATTTGGGAGATTTAATCTAAAGTCTGAGTCAATGTTATTTGCAGTTTGTCTAGCTCCTATGAAGATTACAGGAATATTAAGGCAGTTTAGAGAAAATGCTGTTGCAGAGGCTATGTAAACAATGGCATCTGAACCCGAGATTACTACAAATCCGTCATAATCGCTTTGCAAATCATAGATTACTTTAGCAATCATTGCAACCTCCTCGGGGCTTAGGTCTGCACTATCTTTTTGAGTTAACATTATATAGTCAATTTGTCCGGCAGAAGTGTTTAGATAGGGAACATAGTTTAATGCTTTTCTAAGGTTTTCATTTAGAATTTTAGACTCAGACGGGATTCCTGCACCACCTATACCTATGACTAGTACCTTTCCACCAATACTTGGAATATTGGAAAAATTCTCAATGGGATAATCTTTTCTAGCTATAATTCCAGCCATTAATCGCAAAAATCAGTATGCTTTTTAAGAATTATTGTAGTGAAAGTGGGTTTTGTTATTCACTTTCTTCATCAGTGTCATATCTTGTTCCTCTTTTCCATTGATCTCCTTGATCTTCTGGTTCAAGGAGTTCTTCTAAATCTTCACCTGTTAGAATTCTGCCTTCTTCAGATTTATCCCAGGATATTTTTAATTCTGTTGTGTTTTTTCTGAGATTTGAAAGACTTCTTAGATGATGGTATGTAACTCCTGCCCTTAATGATTCACTTAAGATTACTCCCCCTGCAGCAACTAAAACTTCTCCAGAAATAATTGCTCCCGCAATTGAAAGAAGGTCTATTATACTTGGAGTAGCTCTTCCAATAATCATCAATCTTGACTCTTTTCTTCTAATCCCTAAGCGATATTCTCTTAATAAAGTATTATCTGGTAGAAATTGGATTGTCTCTGCAAGACCATCTTCATACCTTTCTATTGTACTTGTTGCAAAAATAAATTCATAAAGATTACGTTTATTCATTTTATTCTTTCTTAGTTAATATTTAAAAATACTTCTATATTTAGGAGAGTATGATAACTATAAAAAAATCAAAAATTGCTGGCAAGGGGGTTTTTGCAACGCGCGATATAAAAAAAGGACTGAGAATTTGCTTTATGTCTGGCGAGGAAATGGATATTTATGAAATGATAAGGAGAGTTGACGAGACAGAGGAGGAAGAGGGATCGGATATTTTTCAAATTGATGATGAAATGTACATTGATTTGGATGAAATGCCTAGAACTATTAATCATTCCTGTGATCCTAATGCGTTTGTACGCGGAAAAAATGAGTTGGTTGCTTTGAGAGATATAAAAAATGGTGAAGAAATAAGCTATGATTATTCAACAACAATGAATGATAATGCTGATATAATTGGCAAAGATTATTTGTGGACTTGCAAATGTAAATGTGGTGCTAGTAACTGTAGAAAAATTATAGATCAATTTAAAACTTTGCCGAAAAAGAAAAGAGATTATTATTTGGATAATGATTTAGTGCCGGATCATGTCAAGAACCATCAATTTTAGTGTATTCTTCTGGTTCTTGAGCACCTCAAAAATTGTTTTTCTTAGACAATTTTTAATATATAAAGAAGCATTTTGCTTAATTGTTATTTAAAGTTAATTCATCTATGTATAACATTCCTCTTTGGATACCATTGATTGAGTTATGTTGCCAGGAAGTTTTTACATGATAACCTAATCTTTCCCCAACTATTCTTGGATTTGTTAAGTCTCCTCCAAGACTATATGATGGAACAACAACTACTCCTCCCGGATTCAGATATTTCTTAGAATCTAACAAGAATCTTTCAAATAACTCTGGAGACATAATCATACTTGCAGAAATTGTGTCTCCTTTAGGAGGATTTCCTGGGAAAAATGGAATATTCCAGATAATCATATCTGCTTTTTCATGAATATCTTCAAATAAATCACTTTCAATAACTTTAACATTTGTTAGATTAAATTTTTTGACATTCTTAATCGTATTTTTTACAGATTCGGGAGTAATATCTGACATGATAACTTTTTTAGCACCATATTTTGCCATTACTATTCCAAGTAGACCTGTTCCAGAACCAATTTCTATCACAGTTTTTCCATAAAAAAGACGAGTATTGTAAAATAAGAACCTTGCATGATATCTTCCAGAAGCTAAGAATGGATCCCAGACTCCTTTGTCTACTGCAAACCCTTTTAAAATATCTCCCTCTCCACTGACATCATAGTCTACTTCATGGCTTTCATGCTGATGTTTTTGCCATTGGGTTAAAACTATATTTCTTTGAGCATCATTCATTAATTTAAGATTTGTTTCTTGTAGTACCATTATGAATTTCTTTAGTTATTTATTTTTCCAGTCATTTCACATTATTAATACTGCCACTTAGTTAAACTTTAAAAACACTTTGATATTATGTTTTATATGACCTCTGAACAAAAATCTAAGATTAGGCAGCCAATAGTAACTGTAGCTGGGCATGTGGATCATGGTAAGACTAGCCTGCTTGATGCGATTAGATGTAGCTCAGTTGCTGAATGTGAGGCAGGGAACATTACTCAAAAAATATCATTTACTTGGTTTACAACTGAATATTTGAAAAAATCATGTCCGCTTATTGAAAAGAATAAAATTGAACTTGAAATACCTGGCTTTTTGTTTATTGATACTCCTGGACATGCGGCATTTAATAACCTTAGAAAAAGAGGAGGAAGTTTGGCTGATCTGGCCATACTTGTTATTGATATAAATGAAGGAATTAAACCTCAAACAACAGAAGTTATTCAAATCATGAAGGCAAATAAAACTCCATTTGTTATTGCTTTAAATAAGATTGACAGAATTGGTGGGTGGAGTAAAATTTCTGAGGCTTTAAATGAAAACATAGAAAGACAACCTCAACATGTAAGACAGGAGTTTGATGAAAAACTTTATACTTTAATTGGAGCTTTGAATAGCTATGGAATTGATCCTGACTTATATTATAAAATAACAGACTTTACTAAGCATATTGCTTTGATACCTTGCTCGGCAAAAACAAAAGAAGGTATTCCTGAACTGCTAATGGTTTTGTGTGGATTATCTCAAAGATTTTTAAAACAGCAGTTAACTCTTGGAAATAAAGCTAAGGGAGTAATTTTAGAAATTAAGCAGGAAAAAGCGATGAATTTTATTGAAGCAATACTTTATGATGGAACATTATCTGTTGGTGATGAAATTGCCATTGCAACATTTGATGAACCAGTATCTACAAAAATTAAGGCAATTCATCAAATTCAACCAATGTCCATGAAGTTCTCACCGGTTGAAGAGGTTAGTGCAGCAGCTGGAATAAGAATACAAATCTCTGATAGATTTGATATTTTACCAGGTATGCCATTTACAACATATACTAATTTAGAGGAAGTTAATAAAGAACTTAAAAAAGAAATTGGCGGAAATGTTCAGCTGGATAAAAAGGGAGTTATAATCAAGGCTGATTCACTTGGAAGTTTGGAAGCTATGTTAGTTTTGCTTAGACAAAGTAATATTGAGGTTGTTAAGGCAGGAATTGGCAATATTAACAAAACAGATCTTCTTGCTGCAAAGGCTAATTTACAAATAGATGAAATTGATGCTATTGTTTTGGGATTTAATGTGGTGATTGATGAGGAAGTAAAAGATTTGTATGGAGTTAAGGTGTTAACAGATAGTGTTATTTACAAACTAATTGAGAATGTGCAAAAGTTTAGAGATGAAAAGGCACGTGAAATTGAAAGAAATAGACTAATGGAACTGGCTAAGATAGTTAAATTGGAAATTTTACCTCAATATGTATTTAGAAATAGTAATCCGGCAATATTTGGTGTTAGAGTTGTTGCAGGTACACTTGCCTCGGGAATGGAGTTAATTGATGAAGAAGGAGAAGATATTGGAAGAGTAAAAAATGTTCAATCGGAAAATAAGTCAGTTGATACAGCAACTCAAGGAATGGAAGTTGCCATTGCTTTGCCAGGTGTTACATTTGATAGGCATTTAAAAGATAAAAACTATCTTTATTCAAATACAACGGAAAAACAATTTAGAAAATTCAAAGAAAACAAAGATTTGCTTTCTGGTGATGAGCTTTCTGTGCTTGCTCAGATATCTCAGATAAAGTCAAAAAAGGGCGAAAATTGGAGTTAAAATGAAAGATTTTGAAGGAAATAGAATGTTTACGTTAAAGAGAGATAACTTAGATGGTCTTGTTACATTTTATTCTCATCAGATTGTTGAAGGTCAAAGAGTTTATACCTTTGTGACTGGAGGAGATGTTGAATCGGTTCAAGAGAGTATTGATTCCTATCCTTTAGAATTAAAAACAAGAATTGAAAGAGCTATAAAAAGTAATCCAAATAATACTTTTGTTTCTTTAGTAGGTTATTGTAGTGCTCCAAGACCAATATTTAGCTTTCCTGGAAAACTTGTTAAAATGAACCCTTTAGGAAATTCAAGAAATATTAGAGAGGTTAGACATTGTTTAGAAAGAGCGTTTTCTGAATGGGCTGCAGAACATGTTGTAGATCTTAGTAGAGAGCTCACTGATCAGTTAGACAATAGACTTGACTTAAGTTATGAAAGAGTTGTTGAGTTACTTGGAAATATTGATGGTGGAGTAGACTGTCCAGTTGAACGTAAGCAACTACCAAAGATTCTTGATCCTAGAGAGGATCTTGGGGCTAGAGCAATTTTTCAAAAAATTGATAGACTTGTGGAAAGTGGAATTTTTGTTAGAGTAAATAACGATGTTTATTTATTAAATCCTAATAAACCTATTGCTAGACAATCTATGTGACCTACACATAAACTTATAAAAATAAACTTCATATAAACTTAAAGATAAAATGTTAATTGGACTTGTGGGAAAACATTTATGGAAAGATATTTAAAGGCTATTCCCATAAGATATTGATGGAATTATTTAATGTCTGGAATCTAGAAAAAGTAAACATAAAGTTAAGAACTAATTTTACTAAAAAGATAAATAATATTATCTCATTAAAATTTAAGACAAAGAATGATGCTTATAACAAGATTATTTATGATAAAAATATACCATTTATCACGTTTAAAAATTTGTTAAAAGAGTCTTATACTAAAGAGTTTTTTGTCCCATTGGAAATCTTTTTAAAAATTTGTTTAAGTTTAAATATTTCTAAAGAAGAGTTACAAAAGAACATTGTTTCTTATAAAACTGCTGGAGGCGTTAACTTTATTGAGGAACCTAAATTACCCATAATTATTACTCCAGTATTTGATATGCTTTTAGCTCATCATTTTGGAGATGGAACAGTAATTAATCCTAAGAATAACCGTATACCATATTTTGGATATAGACAATTTAATGATTTTTACAGATCAGCTTATGTGCATAAATTAGAAAATGTATTTGGAAAAATTAAATATAAAAAAGATTATTTTCTTTTGTCAACTCGTCCATATTGCCCGCCTGTTTTGTCAACATTATTCTTTAAATACTATAATTTATCGATCAATGATTTTTTATCTGAGAGGGCAAGATTACCCAGTATAATTTTAAATAAAGGGAAAGATAGTTTGTTAGCGTTTCTTGTTGCATTTATAATTGATGAAGGAAACATTGATTCAACTCAAATATCAATTAAACTAAAGAATAAACTTCTTATTGAAGATTTAAATAAAATTTGTAATATTTTAGGTTATAAGTCTAAAATAATAAACTCTAAAGAGGCTGATTATTTTGGAGTTTATATTCTTAGAGAGGGAATGAATAAGTTATACAAAGACTATCTAATTTTAAATAAAAAGTATCCTATTATTAACTTAGGGATAAAGGGAGAAAGAATAAAAAGTTCTTTTGAAATTTTTAATCGTCCAATTTCAAGAATTAGTGGAAATAATAATCTAATCTTAGAGATATTAAAAAATGAAGAATTATCAGTTAATCAAATTGCAGATAGAATAAACATGACTCGCCAGGGAGTTAGATACCATATCCATAAACTTATAAAAGACAATAAAATTAAAATAATAGATAATACTAATCTAAACTGGATATATGGAATAAAAAAATGTTAATCGGTTTGGTCGGTAAGCCCAACACAGGAAAATCTACGTTTTTTAAAGCTGCAACTCTGGCAAATATTTTAATTGCAAATTACCCCTTTGCAACTATAAAACCTAATCACGGAATGGCTTCTGTTAAAATTGACTGCATAGACAAGGAGTTTAATACTCAGTGTATGCCTAGAACAGGTTATTGTATTAATCATAAAAGGTTTGTTCCGGTAGATTTAATGGATGTTGCGGGTCTTGTTAAGGGAGCAAGTGAAGGAAAAGGTCTTGGAAATCAATTTTTAGATGAATTAAGGCAAGCAGATGTGTTTATTCAGATTGTTGATGCTTCGGGTGAGACTGATGCTGAAGGTAAGACAACGGAAGATTACAATCCTGTACAGGATATTGAAATGCTGGAAAATGAACTGGATTTATGGTATGTGGGAATTTTAAAGAAGGTTTGGAAAACTTTTTCAAGAACAATTCAAACAACTGGAGAAAACTTTGCTCAGGCTGTTGCTAAACAATTTTCTGGTTTAAAGGTAAGTGAAGAAGATGTTAAAAGTGTTGTTTTAAAGCTGGGGTATGATACAGAAAAACCAGCTAACTGGGATGATGACCAGATAATGAATTTTTCACATGAATTAAGACACAGAACAAAACCAATGATTATAGCTGCCAATAAAATTGATAGAGTTAATTCTGCTGAAAATTTGAAAAAACTAAAAGAAGCTTATCCTGAACTGATGATTATTCCGTGTAGTGCAGATTCTGAATTAGCTTTGAGAGAGGCAAGTAAGGCGGAAATGATTGAGTATATTCCGGGAGAAAGTGATTTTAAAATTATTAAAGATTTAAATGAAAAACAAAAAGAAGCTTTGGAATTAATTAGAAAAAATGTTCTTGAAGTTTATGGTTCTACTGGTGTTCAGGATATATTAAATAAATCTGTTTTTGATTTACTAAAATATTTTGCAGTATTTCCGGCAGGAGTAAACAAGCTGGCCGATAGCAAAGGAAATATCTTACCAGATTGTTTTTTGGTTCCTCCTGGAACAACAGCTCTTGAGTTTGCATATCGTCTGCATACTGACATTGGAAAGAATTTTGTTAAGGCAATTGATGTTCACACAAAACAAGCTGTTGGTAAGGATCATAAGTTGAAACACCGCGATGGAATTGAGATTATGGTTAGATAAATTTATAAAGTGGATTATTTCTTTGAATCAATCAGATTGAATAAAATGATAACTGAAGAAGATATTAGACTTGAAATTAAAGAACGTTTAGCTAGAATTCCAGATGATCGCATAGAGAAGGGAGAGCATTATTACTTTAGTAATTTTCATCTTAATCTACCTGGAGAGACTAGAAGAGTAACATTGCGTGATTATTTGGATGACCCACAGTTTACAAGAAATGGAAGAACCCCTAGAGGATTTTTTGCTGATATAGATACTGCTCTTCAAGAAACAAATGTTGACATGGAAAAATTAACTGGACTAATGCAAAGATATCAGGAATTGGAAGTAAGGGAAGAAATATTTAAACTAGTTTTTCCTGCTTTTGTTAGATTAAGGCAAATGGGTTATTCAATGGATGATTTAACAGGATAATGCTTATAAGGTAGATGATCTAGTTCTTCTATATCCTGTTCCTTCTCTTTCATCATATCTACATTGTGCACAGTAATCTTCAGCTCTACTTTCAAAAGTTTCAGGAACATACGGAACTCCTGATGTAGTTATTGAACCTTCTAATTTAGATACTAACCTTCTATAACTTTGGCAATTATTTTTGCAGGCCATATTATACTTTAAACTAAAAAGTATTTAAATATTTACCAATCTTTAATTAGATAAAAATAAACTAACTTTGTCATGGACTTTTCTAAGATCTTTACAATGTTCTAAACGACATGAAGTATAAAAAGGTGAAAATGCATCGTATTGTTTGTATTGAAATTGTTTTCTCAAAAATGCTTCCTCTTCATTAGAGAAAACTGATGGTAAAAATAAATTTTCTAGTCTATGTGATTCTTTTAGTAACCTTAAGTAATTTCCTGCTGAGGCTATATCATCTTTAACCATCTGATCTGCAAATTTGCTCCCTCCAATAATATATCCAAATGCTCTATATAACCCCCATTCTAAATATTCTTTAATTCTTAACATAATCTAAATCTGAGATTTAGATATAAAAATATTTGTATATGTAAAATTTATAAGTACAGAGTCATGTTTATAGACATGATAATTAAAATTAAGGTAAAGCCAAATTCTTCTGAAAATAAGATTGATAATGAAAAAGTAGAAGGAATGTTGGTTGTAAGTGTTAAAGAACCTCCTCAAGATAATAAAGCGAATCTTGCTGTGATAAAGGCTTTATCTAAATATTATAATGCTAAAGTTAAAATAATTAGTGGTAAGACATCGAAGATAAAACTAGTATCTGTTGAATGATTTTAACAAATAATGAATGTACCATCAAAAAATGTCAAGAACTATGAGGTTTTTAGTTCTTGAACATGCTCAAGATGCCGAACATCATGCATCTTGACATATAAAAATATTTAAATAAAGGAATAAGTATAAAATAATTGAGGTTATTGATAGATAAAAAAGATGGTAACTAAACCGAGTCTAGAAGAATCAGCTAAGAGAGGAGATTATCCCAACATTGGGGATAAAAGTGTATTAAAAATGAATGGATATTGTTGTAATGTTGGAAGAAATTTAGCATTAAATGTTACCGGTAGGATTATTGGTATCAATGAAGAAGGCATTGTAATAATCGCTTCAAGAGATTTGTTTAGTAAAGAACCTGCAATAAACTTGTTTAAATATCATTGTGGTGGTGTTTTGGGTTGTCCAAATGAGAAATCTGGAATTCTTCCAGGAGGTGTTGAAGTGATTGATCATACTGATGAGAAGTATTGTAGATATAACAAAATTTTAACTTTCTTTGAAGAAAGAGACTTAATGCTACAAGAATCTGTGGAGGCTTTAATTTGTTAAGATGATACGAGAAGTTGTTGTTAAGGTAAAACCGGGAAATATGCGAAGATCTATTGAGAATTTTGGAAATGGCAGATTTTTAGCTAGAGTTGGTAGTAAAACACATCCAGAAATGAATGCAGAAGTCATTGAAATGCTGGCTAAATATTTAGGTCATCCTGAATCAAGAATTCAAATTAAATCCGGCATAGATTCAGAAGACAAGGTTTTTGTACTAGATTAGTTTTTCTTTTATAATCATAAAAAGAGGTAAATATGAAACAAAATAAACTTAACATAAAATTTTATGCTTTAAGAGGTAAAGCATATACTGCGAGAATTCATAGAATTCTCTGGCACTCGCTCCTCAGGAATAAAATTCCTGACGGCTGTCAAGAATCAGAACACAAGATTCTTGAAGTGTGGAGGACAAGCTCATGAAATGGGAATAAAATATACATTTGATTCTGGATTACAGGCTCAAGCTGAGGAAATATCTAAATTGCTTTTTCCACATGTTAAGCTTGATAGGGTTAAGTGTTTTAGAAGCAAAGGAAGTAGTTCTAGTAGAACAATTGCTAGATGTCATACTATTGGAAAGCTAATGCAAAAAACAATAGGTTGTGAACCTCATTATGCCCTTGAATTTATTTCTGAAAGATTCGATAAAATGTCTGAAGAACAAAAGACTAAAGTTATAATTCATGAATTAATGCATATTCCGTTTACTTTTGGCGGAGGATTTAAACATCATGACTGGGTATGTGATAGTAATATTGATAAACTCTATAGAACTTTCAGTAGAACAAAAAACGGTGAGAATAGTCTAGTAAATGATGCAGAAAAAACTAAAAGTAAACCTTGGTGGTAAAAGCGAAAAGTTTATAAATAAGATAAATCTTGTAAATAAGATAAAACTTACATTGTTTTAAAATAAATAATAAAATGACAGAAAAAATAGAAATGGCAACAGTAAGCACTAGAGGACAAGTTTGTATTCCTAATGATATTAGAGAAGAAATGGGATTAGAAGAAGGAAGTAAGGTTTTATTTGTGCTTAGTGGAGACTCTTTAATTGTTAAAAAAGTTAATATGAAAACCTTTGAAGAAATAACAAAACCCCTGAGAGAAGCGAAGAAAAAAATAAGAGAAGATGAGGTTACTGATTTAATTCATAGATTCAGAGAAAAACAAAGAGCAAAAAATGAGGGTAGTTCTTGATACTAATGTTCTGGTTTCTGGAACATTCTGGACTGGAGTTTCATTTAAAATATTAAAGATGATAGACTCAGGAAAGTTTTCTTTAATTTTATCTCCGGAAATAATTAATGAATATTATGAAACTATCAATTTTGATGAAATAATTGAAAAAGTTAATATGAAAAATCTGATTGCTAATGAAATTGTTCAAAAAGTTATTTCTAATTCTATGATTGTAAAATCTCTTCAAAAATTAGATATTGTTAAAGAAGATTCTGATGACAACATTATTCTTGAGTGTGCAGTTGAGGGTAATGCAGAGTATATTTTAAGTTACGACCGACATCTGCTAAATTTAAAAGAATTTAATAATATAAAAATACTAGCTCCTGAAGAGTTTTTAAATATAGCTGAAGAAAAATGAAGATAAAATTACAGACTGGTGAAAGTATTGAAATTCCATGCAGGAAAGTTGGGTTTTTTGGAAAATTTAGTGGACTTATGTTTTCCAGAAGAGAAAAAGCTGAGGTTTTACTATTTGATATGAAGAAACCTATGGCAATACATTCATTTTTTGTATTTTTTGATTTTATTGCTGTGTGGATTGATGAAAAAAATACCGTCGTGAAGTGGAAAATTGTTAAGCCCTGGAGCCCCTATGAAATGCCTGAAAAGCATTTTTCCAAGTTGATTGAAATACCAATTAGCCGACGATACCATAATATAGTAGCACTCGTCGTCGGAGAAAGGTTTAAAAAGGAGTATCGTCTGTAATATTTATAATTTCAAAAAAAGGAGGTAAAAATGGGAAGCGTTATTGCAAAAGCTGTTGTTAAAAGAAAGCCAGGATATCTTTACTATGTTGATGGAAAAGGTAATGTATGTGAAGCTAAAATGGCTAGAGGCGGAAGAAAGAAGAAGAGAAGGTAAAGCCTCTTAGTTAATTTTTTATTTATTTTTTAATAATTTATTAATTTTTTCTATTTCTTTATTTTTCTATTTCAGTTGTTATTGGTTCGTAATGTTCCTCGGGGATTACACCCTGACCTTTAGATGATTTTTGAGGTCTTGAACGAACTTCTCTAGATTGTCTTTTTTTTATTTTAGATGGAGCAATAGCATCACTTGTTGGAAGAACTATTGGCCTTTTTGTTGACTTAGTAACTCGTTTTACAAATCCATGCTTTAATATTCCACAACCTGCACAATATTCGCATTTGGAGGTATGATGACACATTCCTATTCTATAATCTCCTTCTTCATTATTTCTCTCGCCCATCATTTCAAGCCATTGAGGATCAGGAATTTCAAGATTTAGTTTATTTCCGCCTGTGTGGGAATATCTACCTCGCACACCCATTTCATCATGAGCTACTAATAAATCTTGTCTTGGGTCAGCTTTTAAGTCATCCCAACTTAAACCATCCATACTTGGAAAAATATCAACAAGATGTCTACCTCCGAATCTCATTGGTAGAAGTTGAACTGGAAGTTTATGTTTTCTAGCAAATTTTAATGTTTGTATTTCTCTTTTGCCCGGAGGTTTGTGTCCTAAAATACTTAAATACATTAAAGAATTTACTCCTGCCTCTCTAAATCTAACAGCCTGTTCTTTTCTAAATTCACTATCACATCCCCACATTACTGCACCTTCTTCTAATTCATCAAATCCAATGCTATAGATAAGAGATGAGTTTGTTCTTCTGAGTAGGTCTGCAATGTCGGGGTTAAAACCTAAAAACTTAGTTGTAATTACTCCTCGAGTTCCTGTTTCTGTGCAAGTTTCAAGAGTTGTTACAAGTTCTGCAAGAGTAAAGGGTGTACAAGTTTCAGTTCTTTTTCCAAATCTTAGAACGTTTACAGGTCTACCAAGTGGTGTTTCAGAACCATATTCTAAACAACACTCTCCCAGTAGTTCTCTTTTTAGTTGTTCTCTATCTATATGTCTTAAAGTTTTTGGAAAATTTAGATGTTTATCTGTAGCATAACAATATTTACATTCTCCCCAAGGATATAAAAAATAACCTGTTGCTGTTAGACCATCAAAACTTGTTTTACCTACAGGTACCCAACCAGCCATGCAACCTGTAGCAAAATCTATGTTTGCTTCTAGTAAACAAGATTCAACAAACCATTGTTTTCCCCCTTCAAGCAAACGTTTTGCCTGATTCTGTCTAATTTGTGTATGTGGAACGATTCTTGGTAGATGAACTAATGAAGTTCCTTGAGGTTTTTTAGCTTCTGTTCCCTCACAGAAGTCTCCAATATCTGCTCTTATTAAATTTGGTAAACCGGTATTTTGGTAACCTTCTAAAAATTCGTATTGAACATCATGTAATGTATCTGCTCTAGCAATTATTGGATCTGGAACTGATAGAACTTTTGGTCCCTCTGTTTTGGTTATTACTCTTCCATTAAAAGTAAATCTTTTTCTTGCATCTACAAAGTCTTCAACTGAATCATCTTCTAGAAGATGAAAAACATCAATTCCTCCTTTTTTGCCCCCAAATTTATAGGCGACATGTGCAACATGATCGTTTCTAATTGAAGAGGGAAGTCTAGTATAAAGATCAGGGTAAAAACTGTAGACTGCTAAGTGAGTTCTGTCATGATCAACATAGAAAGCACCTGGAAACTTCATTAGTCTTATTTTCAAAATAGGTTTATAAGAATTATTGTGGAAGAATTGTGTGCTTCCTCATGACATTTGTCACTAGCTAAAATAGCTTTGAAAAGGCAAAATAAATGTCTGCAGGCACTTTACCAAACAAACTGGAATGAGGTCTGAAATGATTATACCTTATTCTAAATA
>Ga0172379_10001631_pt1 | contig 43795 bp, 30 predicted proteins | sample GrowelOW334metaG_FD_119756 | JGI IMG/M metagenome (GOLD analysis project Ga0172379, IMG submission 119756) | Groundwater microbial communities from an aquifer near a municipal landfill in Southern Ontario, Canada - Groundwater well OW334 metaG | ecosystem: Environmental > Aquatic > Deep... | reverse complement strand
TAAAAGTGCGGGATATTGTCTAAAACCGCGAGAAATATCGTCTGAAAAGTAGGAGACTGTCCAGTTTATCAGGAGAACTGTTTTTTTAGCCTGATATTTTCCTTATGCTGGACAGGCTCCTAGCACCAGGAAGCTCGATATACTATTCAACATGCGTCTGAATGAAGAGATTGGCGTTGATGTCTTCGAGGATTTTAAAAGTAGGCGGATTCTGCTCTGCTGCGCCGCGTCCGTATTGTCGCGGCTTCGCAGGGACTTCTACTTCGCGCTTTTAGAATTTATTCCTACGAAGCGCTGAATTTAATTACAGCGCGAAGTAGAAGGCTGGCTGACGGGATTTGATCCCGCGACCTCTCGGGCCACAGCCGAACTCTCTAACGCGGCCGCTTCGCGGTTTTACAATACCCCGCGACAATAGTATCATCATGTAATGCTGATAGAAGCCCGCGACCTCGCAAAGGCATATCCGGCCGGCGGCTGGCTCGCCCGCTTCGGAGCGGGCGCACCGCCGACCCGGGCACTGGACGGGATAAGCCTCAAGCTCTCACCGGGGACCATTACCGGCCTGACCGGCCCGAACGGAGCCGGCAAAAGCACGCTTTTAAGGATCCTGGCCGGCCTCCTGGTCCCCGACGCCGGGACCGTGGCACTGGACGGGCGGACGGCCTGCGGCCGGTCCCTCCGGGCGGCCGCCGCCCTCTCGCAGACGGGGGCCAGAAGCTTCTACCTGCGCCTGACCGCAAGTGAAAATCTGGATTTTTTCGGAGCGCTGTACGGCCATGACAGGGCGGACACCCGGGAACGGACGGGGGCGCTTCTAAAGGTCCTGGGCGTCCGCGAAGAAGACCTGAAAAAACGCTTTGATGCGCTAAGCGAAGGCGCGGCGCAGAAATTCTCCCTTGCCAGGGCGCTCCTGCGCGGGACCCCGACGCTCCTGCTGGACGAACCCGCCCGTAACCTGGACCTGCGTTCGGCGGCGGCTTTCTCGGCTTATATAAAAAAATCGGCGGCGGAGAAGGGTATCTCCGTACTTTACACCAGCCATAGTCCGGCGGAACTGGCCCAGGTCTGCGACCGGGTCCTGGTCCTTAAGGAAGGGCATCTGTCGGGAGAAGTGAGCGGCGGGGAATTAAAAAAAGCCGCGGCCGCCGGGCCGCCGGCTGTGGAGGCGGCCATAGCCGGAATAACGGTATGAGGCGGCAGATCCTGGCGTTCCTGCGCAAAGATTTTCTTATAGAAAAAAGCTACAAGGCCTCCTTTGTCATGGGAACGGTCTCCACCTTCACGGGGATAGCGGTTTTTTTCTTTATAGACAAACTTTTCGGGCGGGCCGTAACGCCATATCTGGCCGGATACGGGACCGGATACTTCGCCTATGTGTTCTCGGCCACGGCTTTTTTCGGCTATATCGGGACCGGGGCCGGCTCCTACGCGGAACGGCTGCGCGCCGAACAGCTCCAGGGCACCCTGGAAGCGTCCCTGGCCGCGCCGGTCACCCCCGCGGTATTCCTGACGGCGCTCACGGCCTGGAATTTTCTTTTCGCCACTTTTGAGCTCGCCCTCTACGCGGCCGCCGGCGTATATGTCTTTAAAATGGATTTTTTCGGCGCGAACCTGCCTGCCCTGGCGGCGGTTTTTTTCCTCTCGGCGGCGTCGTTCGCGGCGCTCGGGATCTTTTCCTCCTGTTTTATCCTGCTGTTCAAACGCGGGAACCCGGCTGCCTGGGTGCTGAACAATTTTGAGGGGCTGCTGGGCGGGGTATATTTCCCCGTGGCGGTGCTTCCCGTCTGGCTGCGCTGGTTTTCCCAATTCCTGCCGGTCACCTATGCCATACGGGCGATGGAACTGGCGCTGTACAAAGGCGCGGGCTTCGAGCAATTAAAGCGCGACCTGTTTGCGCTGGCCGTGTTCGCCGCGGTCCTCGCACCGCTGAGCGTGGCGGCTTTCAAAGCCTCCCTCGACAAAGCCCGCAAAGACGGAACGCTCGGACAATACTAGCCCGGCATAAGGTTTTTCAGGCGAAATCGCCGGTTTTGAGGTCAAGCGAAGCGCCGCTCAATTAAACTTTATTTCATCACCACGGCGTAATGGGTACTTAAAGGGGCGCGGGCCGAGTAGAGCATGAAGTCCCGGTCTTCCCCGGCCGGAAGCACCGGCGCTTCGCTCCAGCCGTCCGCGTCGCGGAATATAAATCCCGGCAACCCCGCGCCGGAGTTCGCTTTGGCGGCCCTGAATTCGAACATTATCTCGCCCTGCACCTTGCCGGGAGGGAACGACGGCTGCCAGGCTTTCATAAGGACCGCCCCGGAGGGCAGGCCGCTCAGCAGCTCATCCGGCAGGCCGCCTTCGGCGACGGAAAAGTCAGCGGGAGCCGCGCCGCGCATAAAGGTTCTGAAAGTTATACCGTAAAGGGCCTCGTCCGGGGCGGCCGCTTTTATTTCATATCTTACCCCGCGCTGCGAAATGGACTGCGCCCTGGCAGTAATTTTGAAAATAATGTTCTTAGCGCCGTCCAGTCCGCGCGGCATGATAGCGGACGGAGGTTTTGCCGCCCTGACGGTCTCTCCAAACCTGAAATTGATGGAAAACCGGTGCGAATTACCCAGTTCCCCGAAGGGCGTAAAGGCATAATCAAAAGAAAGCCGCTCAAAAGCCGCGCCCGCTCCGGCCGAGAAGCCGGACCAGGGACCGAGCTCGTTGCCGTACTGGCGATACCTGTAGCCGGCCCTGAGCGCGAACCTGTTGATCAGGGGATATTCCCCTCCCAGGCTTAACGACATGTAATTATCCACGGGTTTGTCCGCCTCCAGAGAAATAAGCGCTCCGCAAGCCGGCAGACGGCGGCTCAACCCCGCCCGGAAGATCAGCGGCAATCCGTATCTTTTTTCCGTAAACTTTATGCCGGGCCCCAGGTTCTGCACCGAGAATCCCGCGGTATACGAACCGCCGCGCCAGTCAAATCCGCGCATCACCCCCAGATCCACCGCGGCGGAAGCTCCGGACCTATCGTCGATGCTTTGGCGGATAATTTTAAAAGCGGCGCCGAGAGCGAGGTCCCGGCGCGGCTCCCAGCCGTAGACCGCGGAAAAAGCCAGGTCATAGGCGCCGAACTTCCCCTCCGCAGGCGAGATAGGATTTTCAGGATCCGACTCATTAAGCCCGCTGCGGCGTTCCATATCTTTCGGCGTATAAAAATAATTCAGTCCTAGGCCGAAAACCCCCGCGCGCGGCCGGCCTGCCAACGGCAGCTCCAGGCTTGAAGCGGGCGCCGTGTAATATAGGAATTCCTGACCCAGGTCCTGGAAGTATTCGTTATGAAAAAGTCCCATGTTCTTTTCCCCGTCCAGTTGGGCGAGACCGGCGGGATTCCAGTAAACGGCATAAGGATCGCCCGGCACGCCGGTAAACGCGCCGGCCATAGCCGCAGGCCGCGCGCCGGCGCCCAGCTTCAGGAAAGCCGCGGAGGTACTGCCGGCGGAAGGGTGGATCCTCGCCGCGTAAGCCGGAAGGCTGAAGGCTGAAGACTGAAGAATAAGGATGCAAACAAGGGACCACGACGCCAATTTTTGTTTGGAGTTCAGTTCCGATCTTTTTAACCGCAACCTGTCCTTCATAAGGTCCTTATCTTCCAGCCTTCAGCCTTCAGCCTTCAGCCTTCAGCCTTCAGCCTTTAGCCTTCAGCCTAATGTATTATCGCCAGCCTTTTAATTACCGACTTGGTCCCTGAAGCGCTGTCAGCTTCTAACCTATACTGATACACTCCGCTGGCTATATTTTCGACATGCCAGACGATTTCCGACGAGACTCCGGCGGGACAGCCGGTCCTCTCCAGCCTGGCCACTTTTTCTCCGGCCACATTGTAAACATCTATTTTTACGCCGGACTTTTCCGAAACGCGGAACTTAAAGGTCACAGTGTCCCCCCTGGCCGGATTGGGATAGGTGTAAACCTCGTTCCGGCTAAAGAGGGCGCCGGAGGGCGCATATTCCATCACGGAATAGACGGAAAAATGGGAAACCTCGGCGGTCACGATCATAGCCTGGGCGTCGGGTCTGGAAGTGTCGACCATCACCCACTTGCCTCCGGCAAGAGTGTAAAGACGCAGGTTCTCCAACGACATACCCGCAACTTCGGCTGCGGTATACGGAATGGAGAGCAGCGCAGGCTTAAGCAGCCGGGTGGCCGGATTGCGAAACTTGATCTCGTACACAATGCCCGTCGGATTGGCCGCGCCGAGAGCCTCCTGGGTATAAAGCGGCTGGTAAAGATCCGGGTCCAGTTTTATGACCATGATATTATCGTTCTGCGAAGCGGCATTCGCCGGGATGTCGACGCGGGCACCATCCGCCAGGCGCACGGAAACTCCGCGGCCCGCGTCGAAGAACCGCCAGTTGTCGGCGGAAACGCCCCACGCTTCGTTGGAAAGCGTGGAATTATTGGTGCTGTCGAAAGCGGCCGCGGAATAGTAGTACCGTATATTTTCCGTGGCGGCCGTGTCGGTGTAAGAACCCGTCCCCGCCGGAACGGAGGCATAAGGCGCTCCGGCAGCGTAGGCCGTATTCAGCGTACGCCGGAAGATCCTGTAACCATAAACATCGCCCGCGCCCCCGCCGTCGTCAGGAGAGAGATCCCAGGCCAGCGTAACGCTGCCGCCTGCGTCGCCGGGAGTGTCGGCCGCGGTCAGATTCGAGGGCGGGCCCGGCGGCTCCGGGTCCGTAGCGGCCCAGGCGGCCGCCGTATCGGACAGAGGTCCGGTATTCCCGGCGGAATCATATGCTTTCAGCGCGAAATAGTAGGTAACGCCGCCGAATAAACCCCGGATATCCTCCGCTTCCAGCGCGCCGTAAGGCCCTTCCACGCCGCGGGTGCTGACCGGCAGGGCCGCGCCGTCGAACCCGGACCAATCGTAACCCGCGACAGAAGCGTATTTGATGACATAATGCGAGGCCGTGCCTACGCTCCCGTCGTTGCCTGGAGCGCTCCAGGAGAGCTGGACCATGCCCGGCAGGGGCCCGGAAACGGCGGCCAGGTCCGTTATTTTTGACGGCGGCGTGAAGTCTCCGGTATCGTTGGCGGAGAAAGCGGAAGCCTGATTGGAATCGGAAGACTCCACATAACCGTCGAAGGCCCTTACAGTGTATGTGAACGTGGAACCGGTGGCGGCCGCCGAATCCGTCCAGGCCGACACGGCAGGCCCAGTGGATCCCAGAAGCACAGGCGCCCCGCCCGCGCTCCTATATATCCGATAAGCCGTAAGGCCCGAGGCCGGGGACGCCGACCAGCCAAGAAGGATCCTATTACCGGCGTCGCCGGGGACATCAGCCGCCGACAGAGCGGAAGGAGGAGGCGGAGCGAAATTGACGCGGACCCGAGCCGACGCCGTGTTCATACCGGCTGTAAGCGGCTCCTCAAGCGCCGTAAGGCGCAATAAATACTCGCCGTTCTCAAGGGAAGTGGTGTCCCAGGAACCCAGCGAACCGTTCTCAACTGCGGCGGTCGTGACGCTTGAAACGATGTTATGCCAGACGGCCGGGATCCCGCCGGTGCTGTAATCAAGCGAATATCCGGCAAGCCCGGGATTGGACAGGTAGCCTTTGACCGTAACAGTACCGTTCACCACGGCTCCGTCCTGGATATTGGAGAAAGAGGTTATCTTAGCAGCCTTGTAGGCCCTGAACAAACCGCCGGAACTTCCTATATAAACCATGCCGTTGGAAATTCCAGGAGAGCTGTATACGGGACTTGAGAACGCAACATCCGCCGCCAGGACAATGGAAACCGCGCCTGAACTGAAAGCCGTCAGGAAACCGCCAACGGTACCCGTATAAATGATCTCATTGGCCATGGCAGGGGAGGAAAGCAGGCCTGTCGGGGAGACGCCGCCGAGCGCGGGAGAACTGGTCCAGATATACGCCAAGGCGCCCCCCGCGGGAGCCGATTCGGCGGCAAAAAGAGTATTGGCGGCGAAACCGCCCGAGAAATACAGTTTGTCGGCGGAAACCGCAGGCGAGCCGGCCTGAGCCCAGCGGACTCCGTATTCCGCCCCCTGAGCGACTGCCGCTTCGAAAGGAGCCGAGCCGGGGTTGAGCAGCGCGCCGTCGGAGGCGTTGAAAGCCAGCGGCTTATCCTCATCGAAACCCGGCACGGCGTACACGATCCCACTGGAAACGGCCACGGCGTTCATACCGTACCGGCCGCCCATGGTCTGATAGGTCCAGACCTGGGCCAGGGTTTCCTTATTCAGCGCGTAAAGCCTGCCGTCGTTAGCGCCGAAATAAACGCGGACACGGTCCGCGGACGGAGCCGACTCAACGGGCTGCGCGGCCGCGTACGACGCGAGTTGCTCGCCGGAAACGGCGTCGAAGACCTTCAGTTTATTGTCCGGCGCGCCGGTACCGACATAAACGCGGCCGTCCGCGACCAGCGGAGAGGAGACGGACGCCGCGCCCAGTTCCGAGCGCCACAGGAAAGCGCCGGTAAGCCGGTCCAGCGCGTAAAGGTTCCCGTCCAGGGAGGCCGCGTACACCGCGCCGCCGGAAACGGCGGGTGAAGAATCCACCCAGCCGCCGGTAAGGTACTTCCACAGCGGAGCGCCGGTGCGGCCGTTGAAAGCGTAAATCTTATTATCGCGCGAGCCGAAGTACACGATATCATCGAAAACAGCCGGACTGGAAACGATATCGGCCCCGGCGCGGAACTCCCATTCAAGGGTGAGAGGCGGATAAGCCTGCTCCGAAACAAAACCGGTCCGCGAGGCGCCGCCCCGGCCCATGGGCCAGTCGGATGCGAAAAGCTGCCCAGGACGGACAGCGAGCGACAAGGCGATGAACAGACGGCAAAGCGGCCTCCACCGAGCGGATGACGTTTTTACCGCCGCTTCTGGAAAATTTCCGAATAATTTCATAAAGTTCTTCCTGTCAAGCGTTTCTCCGCCGCGCCTACGGCGTTATTTCCAGCACATATGTTTTACCATCCCCGGACCCCACCATCAGCCGGCCATTATCCGGGTCAATGACAATATCGGCCCGCACCGGTCCCCCGGTAGCTACCGGCCAGCCGGAACGCATCACGCCGGTATCGGCGTTAATGGCATAAATGTAACCGTCATCGCAGCCGAAATAAACATAACTCACCGCGCCCGGCACCCAGACGGGAGAAGATCTTATGGCGGCTCCAGCCTGGAAAGGCCACCCTGGCGCCGAGGCGCCGTCGGCCGCGGAGACCTTGTGCAGCCGTCCGGCATCATCCCCGAAAAATACGTATTTAACAGCGTCCCAGGTGATGAACGGCGAAGTGTTTATGGGCGCGCCGGCGTCATAATCCCCGGACGGCCAGCCGGCGGGCCTATTGCTGAGATTGGAGGAAACCCTGGCGTATAGTTTCCCGTCGGTGGAGGTGAAATACAGCACATTATTCGGGCTGGCATCCCGCGCATCCAGGAACGGAGAGGTTTTGATCGCGGCGCCGGTCTGATAGCTGGTGGGCACCGTGCCGTCCGCCGTGTGCACGGCCACGACCTTGCCGTCTTCCAGGCCTATCCAACCGGTATTAACGGTGGCGCGGTCGTCTATCGAAATGGTCCCGGAGGGGGGGGCGGTTATCGCTCCGGCGAACGACCAACCCGGACAGGGAGTCCCGTCGGCCTTATTGAGACAGCGCACGGTGCTGTCGCTCGCGCCGAAATACATCCTGGGTCCGGAGCAATCCAGGGACGGGCACATTATATTGGACCTGACCGCCGCGCCCAACGGCTGTTTCCAGACCAAAACGGCCCCGGCCTCGTCATCACGCACCTTATAGACGTCGCCGTTGTCGTCGGCGAAATAGATATACAGACTGCCGGACTCTACCACCACATTGGGGCTGTTATGGACGGCGGAGAGCGGATTCGTGGCATAGCTCCACTTGAAGGTTCCATCCTTCCTGACCGCCCTTAAATAGCCGTCCGTCGAGCACATGTAAACGGACGAACCGACGGAGGTATCCCCACTGTCATTGTTGTAATAAGCGGCCTGGGCCGGCGTGACGGCGGCGGCGGGCAGCGCGTACGGCCAGGAAGTGCCCGCCGGAGGCTGAGCCGGGGCTATAAGAGTGACGGAGGACGAGTCCACCTGCGGGGAAAAAGTAAACTCCTGTTGAAGCCAGCTGGAGGAATCCCTGACCGTCACCTCCGTCTCGGGCGCAAATCTTACACGGAACACATTGGGAGACCTGTCCGAGGCGTTTTGCGTGGACTCGAACACCACATAGAAGATGCCGGTTAAAGCTCCGGGCACGGAATCCGCGGCCGGGCCGGGTGAAACGACCGTAAGAGTGGACCTCCCTGCCGCATCGAGAGAGATCGAAGCCATCGGCACATAGGCCACGGTGCTCACATCTATGGAAGGCTCGTAGAGGCCGGCCACTCCGGAACTGGTGGAATCGCGAACAAGCATTACGGCATTGAAAAGGCCCCTGGCCTGGGCGGTGTTAAGCGCGGCCAGATCGGAATCCAGGACTTTAAAAGCCACCGTGCCCACCTCTACGCCGCCGAACCCTGCGGGGTTATTATTGGACAGTTGCAGTTTCATCATTCCGGCGCGCGAGGCGTTGTTCATCCATAACGGAGAGACCGCGCTTGCCGTTACGGACGGGACGGCTGCGCCGTAGGTGACGGTGCCCAGGACGATCGGCGCGGCCGAAGCGGAACCGTTGTCGGAGTTGAGCGTCATCCGGTATGAAACGCCTGAAACCAGCGGGAGGCCTTCCTGGTCGTAAAAAAATAGGCCGGTCTGCGCCGTGGTCTGCGTGTCAGGCGAAGCCAGGTTAAAGCCCATGTCCTGAAGACGGTATAAATGCGGGGATCCCGGATCGGCGGCCCCGCCTATGCGGGAAAAGAGCAGATTGTTCCCGGATCCGGCGGAGGAATCGGCGCCCAGCGCCAGAGTTACCGGGAACTTCCTGGACAGGAATTGAGGCTCGCCGGAGCCGGGGGGATAAACCAGCGTATTGGCCGCGGCCAACCCGGCGTTGTTATTGCGAGAAGCCGGCGTAACGAATGCGGACGCGGTGAAATCGGCAAGATCGTTCCCGGTATCCGAACCCTCGGACGGCCGGCGGCCTATGGAATACGCGGCGTTGGCCTGCGCGAAATTACCGGCTGAAACCAGTTCCCCTCTGTAATTATAACGGGAGTAATTGTTCCCCGACTGCCAGACCGCCATATCGACCACGGAACCGGAAGAATTTTCCAGCACCAGGAAGTCTCCCGCTCCTGTCAACCCCTGGTCGCCGAAAACATCGGAGTAGGAAAGGGCGTCGTCGCTGAGCGAGGAGAAATCTATGACGGCATAATCATTCGGATAGAGCTTACGGGTAAACCTGAATTTAAGGCCGTTGGCGGAAGAAGCCGCGTTCCTGAACGAATAGCCCGCCAGCGAAAGCGTTGAAACGGAGGAAGTGTTGTAGAGCTCTATGGACTCCCGGTCCAGGCCGCCATAACTTATTTCGTTGATCCTGACCGTATCCGTGTCGATGAAATTGGAGGAGCCGCTGGTGGGCGTCGGGTCTATTTCGAAGAAAGACGGGTTGCCGTCGGTTATCCTGGCGAAGGACTGTCCCGCTGAAACGGCTCCCGGCCCGGGCCATTGCGCCTGGTCCACGATCACGCCCGCATTGTTCAAGAGTTTCAGATGGTAGCTTTGCGCCCCCACCAGGTTCATAGACAGGCCGGTTATGGTGAAGGTGGAATAGGCGTTGACGACATCGCCGGCGCCGCCGGCCCAGACCGTGTTGGGCGTGCCGCCCACATCGATGGTGTTCTCTATGTAATCCAGCTTCCAGCCGACCAGCGACGGCGTGCTGGCCGTGTTATTGTACAATTCCACCCAATCCTCCGCCGCAGAAGCTCCGGAGGGATAGATCTCATTGATGTAAACCGAGGACGGCAGCATTATTTCCGGATACACTTCGTACTCGTTAAGGTCGGACCCGTCGGCCTTCACCAGCCTGAAACAGTAGGAAGTGCCGGGGACCATGCCGTTGTCCTTCAATGCAAAGTCCCACATCCCGTCCCGGTTGCGGGGAACGGCTGAAACCGTATTGGTGGAATTGTTCTGTTCTTCGTATGTCTGGGGAGCTGTAATGTGCGCCCCGTGCTGAGGGTCATCGGCGCCGGCGGTCAGGGGGACATTGTCCGCCGGTACGGCGTTATTGTTGAACGCGGCCAAAGTATCCGCGGTCACATCTGTATAGCCGGAGGGAACTCCGCCGCTGGGCGACTCGCAGGTTCCGTCGCCGCGTCCGGCGAACTGAAGTTTGAATCCCGCTCCGCTCAAAGGCAGGTTCAGCTGCCCGATATGAACAAGAGTACGCAGACGGAACGCGGCGCCTGGCGCCAGCACCGCCAGCGAATCCTGCGCCGCCAGGGGCGCGCCGGCGGCGGCGCTGTCGGTATTGCCGAAAAATCTGTAAGCGCTCTGCGAAAAAGATGTGGCCGGCGGGGCTGGCCAGTAAGCGTAAGAATATCCGCCCACCGTCGTGGAAGACAGGCTCGCTTCCAGTGCCGACCCGCCGTCGGCATTTGTCCAGGTGAAAGCGGGGGCGGCGGTCATTATAAGCCTCTTGGCGAAGAGGTCGTAATTATTGTCGGAAACGGTGAACATAAGGCGGTCCTTATTCACCGGATCCTGCTGTATTTCATAGCGTTTTTGCGGGTTGGCGAAAACCGGCGTGGGAGTAAAGTCGGTCTGGGCGGTGAACGCGGTGCCGTTTAGAGCATACCAGCCGATATTGGTGGCCGCGGAATCGGCGTAAGCCACAATCCCCCTTTTGGCGGTTCCGGAAGTAAGCCAGCCGGAAGCGACCAGTTTCGTTCCGGCCAAAGGAGTTCCGGCGGAAGTATCGAGGTTGGCGGTATTCGTCCAGGCGGTTCCGGACCAGTATCCGGCCTGCAGATCGGAACCGGCGTTCCCCAGCGAGGCGAAGATCATCTCGTTGGTGGACGGGTTGGCGGTCAGCGACAGGTTGGTCGCGTCATCCAGGAAACTCGGAGGGGTGGCGACCGCGCCCCACGAATGCAGGGGGGAACCGCCCGTCCAGGTGGCCGCCGAGTAACGCACGCCGTTGGTCCCGTTGGCGCCGGTCGACTTGGCCCACACCACCATAATATCCCCGGTGAGGGATTCGAAGTCCACATCAAAGTCGTCCACATCCTGGGCCGCGGACACGACTTCAAGGGAAGTTTCAAGCGCAGCGGCGGGCTCGTTCTCCCAGGCCGCGCCGTTCCAGACCATCGCGGACAGGTCGGAATTGGAATCCGCCCATATGGCGGCGATATCTCCATAAGCGCTCCTGCGGTCGGACGCCATCTTAACCCACTGCACTACTCCGGAAGTTCGCACAGGGTCCAGGCCCGTATCCGCGCTCCAGTCGGCGGAACCGCAGTCGGCATCTCCAGGTTTGGTCCTGTAGCCGAGTTCGTCGGAACCGGCGGCGTTGTGAGAATAAAGCACCATCGCGTTCCCGGTATCGGTCTCATAAGCGATATCAAACCGTCTGGTCGTCTCGTTGCCGCCCACGAATTGCGTCCATTCCTCGTTCCAATTGGTGCCGTCGGTGCAAAGCACATGCAGCAACCCGTCCTTAACATAACCGGCCAGGGCCTCCTGTTTGGAGATGAGAGGATTTGTCTTTATAACAAAAAGCGAACCCGCCGCCCCGGACGCCGTATTTAAAACCTGGCTGAAAGAGTTGGTCGCGCCGTAATAATTACGGAACTGAGGCATGGCGTTTGCGGCCTGGCCGTAAATGATTACTCCGTCCCCGGCTGAATGGATGACCGGCAGAAGGAGGGTTTTCCTGTTGCCGAGGTAGACCCAATCGGAGAAATTGCCGTTGTTATGGCCGGCCCGCACTCTGAAGTAATAATAAGTGTCCTGGTTCAATCCCTCGAAGGAGGCGCTTGGGCCCGCCGCGGGCGCGGTAGTGAAGCTGATGCCGTCGGTCGCGCCCGAATTAAAGTCCGGAGCCGAGGAAACCTCCACCGTGTACCTGGTGGAGCCTAACGGATTGGAATTGGCGTCCCATCTCACGGAGAAACCGCTATGAGTGACCGCGCTGAAAGTCGACACGGCCGAAAGCGGGGGGTTGGCGAGCGTCGAAACGGCCGGGTAGGCCGCCCAGGCGCCCGACTCTCCGGGCCCGTCGGCCCGGATGAAAAGATAATAGGTGGTGTTAGGCGCCAGCGCCGGAGAAGATAAAACCGCGCTGAGGGCTTTCGTGGCGCTGGAAGCGTAGATCGGAGAAGGCTCGGCGCCGGAATTGACCGATGCGGCAAGCGTGTAGCCTGTGGCTCCGTTTACCAGCGTCCAGCCGACGGCGATCGAATTTTCAGTGATCGTATCAACGGAATACGGGACAGGGGCCGGCAGGGACAGCGTCCTGACCGAACCCAGAGCGGCGTAGGCCGTCGAAACGCCGTTCCGGTTCACGGCCCGCACCCGGAAATAATAAGTAGTGGAGAAAGTGAGCCCCGTGAACGCGTATGACCCCCCGTCCGCCGGCACGGTGGAAGCGGTGACCTGATTTCCCGCCCCCGGGTTGAAGTCCGGCGCGGTGGACACTTGCACCACATACGACGAATCCGAAGGATTGGATGCGGCATCCCAGGCGGCGGTAAAGCCGGAATCGGAAACAGCGCTGAATGTTGAAACCGCCGACAACGGAAGGGCGGCCAGCGTGGAAGTCCCTTTCACGGCCGTATAGGAGGTCAAAACCCCGTTCTTGTTCACGCCCGCCACGCTGAAATAATATGTGGTATTCCGACCCAGGCCCACGGAGTTTAAGCGGGTGTTATAGGTATCAGAGGCGACGACCACCGCACCGTAGGGACTGAACGGGTCCGGCGCGGTGGAGGCCAGCACGCGGTAAAGCGTGCCGGGATCGGCATTGCCCTCGGCAGACCAGTTGAACTGTATGTCGGAGGTCCCGATGTCGGTAAAATTCGTGAAGACCGGCGCGGCGGCCAACAGCGTGGCCGTGCCGACGGACGCGGTATAGTCCGTAATATGTCCGTTCTTACCCAGGGCCGCAACGCGAAAATAATAGATCGTATCGGCGGCCAGGCCGGAAGAACTGAGATCAACATTATAGGTATCGGAGGTAGTCACCACCGCGCCGGCCGGAGACAGGGGATCCGGCGCGGTGGAAACGGCCACCCGATACAGCGTGCCGGGATTGCCGCCGGCCGACCAGTTGAACCTTATGGAACCGGAGTCCACATTCGTAAAGTTTAAAAACGCGGGAACCGCGGCCCACGTGGTGGTGGACTGCGCCGCGGTGTAATCGGTCGCAACCCCTGCTTTATTCACGCCGGCGGCGCGGAAATAATACGGCGTGTCAGGCGTCAGGCCGGCGGAACTAAGCGAAAGATCATAGGTGTCCGACAAAGATACCGCGGCCCCGGCCGGACTGAGCGGGTCCGGGGCGGTGGAGACCAGCACCCTGAACTTTGTGCCGGGATAGGTATTGCCGTTAGCGTCCCAGTTAAAGACGGCCGAGGCAGTACCGACAGCGGAAAAATTCAGGAACAAGGGGGGCGCGGATAAAAGCGTGTACGCCGGCGCGTAATCCGCCCAGGAACTGGCCACTCCGGCGCCATTGGCGCGGACAAAAAGGTAATAAGCGGTATCGGGGACCAAGGCGGGACTAAAAACAAACGCACTCAGGCCGGCGCCGCCCGCCGTAGTACTGGATGCGTATACGGGCGAAGGAGCCGGACCCGGGTTCACGGAAGCGGCCAGCGTATATCCGGTGGCGCCGCTCACGAGCGACCAGTTGGCGGTGATGGACGATGCGTAAGCGGCAAGCGAGCCGACAATAGGGGCGGACATGACTCCGACCGCCAGAGTTTTTGTGGAAATGATCGAAGAATAGGCGGCCGCGATGTTATTGTTGTTTATGGCGGCAGCCCGGAAATAATAATCCCTGTCGGCGGCCAGGCCGGCGGTGGAGAGGTAAAGGTTATAAGTGTCCGAAGTCGTCACCACGGCTCCGGCCGGAACCAGGGGATCTCCGGAAACGGAGGTGGAGACTATCACGCGATACCGCGTGCCCGGACCGTTGCCGGAAGCGGACCAGTCCAGGCGGATGGCGGCTGAACTTATGCCGGTAAAGTCAAAGGCCGAAGGCAGGGCGGCGAGAGTGGAAGTTCCCTGCGCCGCGGTATAACTTGTCTCCACGCCGTTCCCGTTCACGCCGGCCACGCTGAAATAATAGGTGGTGTTCGGATTAAGGCCGGAGGAACTGAGAAAAACGTTGTAGGTATCGGAAGAAGCGACCACGGCCCCGGCAGGCGCCAGGGGATCGGCGGCGGTCGAGGAATATACCCGGTACAGCGTGCCGGGATAACGGTTGCCGTTGGCCGACCAATCCACCTGTATGGCCGAAGTCCCCATGCCGGTAAAATTAGAAAATACCGGCGCGAAAGCCAGCAGGGTTGAGGTTCCCTGTGCGGCGGCATAATTGGTAGGCATGTCGTTATTGTTTACCCCTGCGACGCGGGAATAATAGACGGTATCCGCGGCCAGACCGGAAGAACTGAGATAAACATTGTAAGTATCCGAAGCAGTCACCACTGCGCCGTCCGGAGCCAGCGGATCCGGAGCCGTGGAGACCAGCACACGGTACAGTGTGCCGGGATAACGGTTGCCGTTGGCCGACCACTCGAACCGCATCGCGGAAGCGGTCACTCCCATGATATCCGTGAACACCGGATCAAAGGCCAACAGGGTGGAAGTAGCCCGCGGCGCGGTATAAGCTGTAAGGACCCCGTTATTATTTACGCCCGCGGCGCGAAAGTAATAAGTGGTGTTAGCGCTCAGGCCGGAGGAACTCAGAAAAGCGTTGTAAGTATCGGACGAAGTGACCGCCGCCCCTGACGGGACCAGCGGGTCCGGAGCCGTGGAAACCAGCACGCTGTACAGAGTGCCGGGGGAGCGGTTGCCGTCGGCCGACCAGTTAAATTGCGCCGCCGAAGCTCCCACGCCGGTGAAATCGGAAAAAACCGGGATCTCAGCCAGCGTGGAAGTTCCCTTCACCGCCGTGTACGCTGTGGGAACGCCGTTCTGATTCAACCCGGCCACACGGAAATAATATGTGGTATCGGCATTCAAACCGGAGGAACTCAGATATAGGTTATAGGTGTAGGAACTGGTGACCACCGCCCCATCCGGATTAGACGGGTCCGGGGCGGTGGAAACCAGCACTCTATAAAACGTGCCGGGGTCGCGATTGCCGTTGGCCGACCAGTTGAACCGTACTGAAGAAATCCCGACCCCTGTGAAATTTAGGAACTGCGGATCGTAAGCCAGCAGCGTGGCCGTACCCTCCGGCGCGCTATATCCGGTCGGCACATTATTATGGTTCATGCCGGCCACACGGAAATAATATGTGGTATCGGCGGCAAGGCCCGCCGAACTTAGATAGGTGTTGTAAGTGCTGGACGCCGTGACCACCGCCCCGCCCGGATTCAAAGGATCCGGAGCGGTGGAAGCGACCACCCTGTACAAGGTCCCGGGGTCGGCGTTGCCGTTGGCGGCCCACTCGAACCGCACGGCCGCAGGCTCTATATTCGTGAAGCCGGAAAAAACGGGATCATATGCCAGCAGGGTCGAAGTGCCGGGATAGGCCGTCCAGGAACTTGAGTTTCCGTAACCGTTCGACCGCACGAACAGATAATAGGTGGTATCGGGGGCCAGCGCGGGCTCCCCCACAACGGCGTTATTCTGGATGAGAGTTACGCTGGAAGCATAAACGGGCGAGGGCGGATTGGCGGGAGACACGGAAGCGCCCAACATATAGCCGGTGGCTCCCTCTATAAGCGTCCAGGAAGCCGACATCTGACGGGCGGCGACGCCGGTTATTGCCGTAACCGCCGGGCTGGCAGGGGCCAGGTCCTCCGTAACCGTTACCCACGAATCCCCGCTGACTCCGGCGGTTCCGCCCCCGAGAGTGGCCGTAACGGTCCTGCCGCTGGCCATTTTAACCGTGTTGCCGTCGTCTATATATATCCTCAGGGCCAGACGGTCGCCGTTGGAAAGGGTCGTTGAGGCCGGGGCCTTAACCCAATTTTGCGCCTTCAGCGTAGTAGTAAGCTCGGCGCGCGGTATCAGCACGGACGCTATTACCGACTGTATCACGCCGGCGTTATTGGCGAGCAGCAGTTCGGCGGTGATGGTCGCATTGGCCGCCGTGGCGGACTCCTTGGCCCAGATATTGAATGTGACATTGCCGTTGATGGTCACGGCGTCGAGCGGGTCCGAATACCATGCCACAACCGCACCGCCCGCGGTTTCGGTGAATTGCGTAGCCCCTGTCGGCGGGGTGACCGCGCCGGCCACGGTGTTTTTAGTGTATGTGACGACCGCGGCCCCCTTGTCATAGGTCAATTCACGCCCGTTCGGGCTCAGAGAAGAAACGGTATCCCTCAAGTAAAGCTTGGTATCGGCATGCAGCAGGGCCGGAGGCTGGAGGCTGAAGGCCAGCAGCGCAAAGACAGCTAGTCTGAAGGCTGAAGGCCGGCGGACGGGAAAAACAAGAACGCGCGGAGCAACTCCACGGAGGCCTCTCGCTTTTTTTTCATTTTTCCAAAACCTCATATAGGTATCTCTGTTAAGAGCCTTCAGCCTTCAGCCTTCAGCCTTCAGCCTTCAGCCTTCAGCCTTCAGCCTTCAGCCTTCAGCCTTCAGCCTTCAGCCTTCAGCCTTCAGCCTTTTCCCTTTCCTTCATCATCTCTATGATATCCTGGACGCTGAGGCCGACCAGCCAATGGTTAACTTCCTCCCTGAGCGTTTGATAAAGCTTTATCGGAAGATCTTTTTTATCCATGTCCGGGGCGCCGTTAAAGGTCAAGGATTCCATCAACTCCCAGACGCTGATATCATCCAGTTTTTTCCTGAGCCTGTATCCCTTTCCCTTCTGGGACTCCACAAATCCGGCGTGCACAAGAGCCTGCAGGACCTTATTGCAATAAGCGGCCGGCAGGGCTCTCTGCTTTGAGATCTCGCCGACCTGCAGCCAATCCCGGGCTTCGTTTTCCCCCAGATGCTGCAAACAGACCAGCCCGTAAGCGAGAGTTTTATTCATTTTCATAGGGCAGATTCCGAAACGGCGCACGCAGACGCATTCATCGGATGGAACATGTCCAATGATATGGCAAAAAAATAAACGGCTCCTGGCGCCACGACCGTCTTGCGATGCTAATAGTATAGCAGACCTATACCGGCAGTCAAGGCCTAATTCTATGCATTATTTTAGCCGTTGCGCAGGCTGTTTTATAGGGTTTGCCTATATCGCCTTCTTCCAGCAAACTTACGCCGGGGCACCGCGAGCAGAACTCGATATCGGCGCATGATGCGCATTCTTTTATGTCCGAAACCGCCGTGTTACGCCATTTCTTCAGCCAGGGCGTACTGTCCCAGATGCGCCTCAGGCTTTTTTTCCTGAGATTCCCCAGCTTGATCTGCAATTGAAGACACGGGTAAATATCCCCGTAGGGACCGACGCAGACGGTATTATGCCCGGCGCCGCACACGGGAGAATCGGCTGCCGGAGTGGAAGAGGCGTTGTTTTCCACCGGGTTAAGAACCGGGTCCGTCAGCAGGGCCTCAAGCTCCCGGTCCCCCGCCCTTCTGGAAAGGTTCGATCGTTCTCCGTCATTGGCCAGGGTCAGCGTCGGATCAAAAGCATATTCAAAACCGTTCTTCCGTGCGAGGGCCGCTATATATCCGAGTTCCCCGACCGTCGCCTTCATAACAGGCGTTTTTAATTTAACCCTGAAACCGGCTTTTTTAAGCGCGCGCGCCGCGGCCAGGGCGCGCAAACCGGACCCCTTGATCCCGGTGATCGGATCGTGGATATGCGGAGGTCCATAAAAACTAAGCTCAAATCTCGACACATTCGTTCCACGTAAGCCAGCCATAAGCCCGCGGGTAAGACCGGCACCTGAAGTAAAGATCTTTATTGCAAAACCCAGTTTAGTGGCGCGGCGGCAAAGCGCCGCGAGATCCGGCCGCAGAAGAGGCTCCCCGCCGGTCAGGACCAGAAAAAGGCAGCCCATTCCCTTTAGCTGGAGCATTACTTTTTCCCACTCTTCAGTTGAAAGTTCCCGCAGGGGGACGGTTTTAGCGCGGCCCGAAGTTTGGGGCAAATAGCAATGCACGCACCGCTGCGGGCAACGGTATGTAAGCTCAATCTGAGCCGTAACCGGTATATTTTTCAAAAGCGTAACCCGATTCAAATACGGGGTCAGATTCATTTATTTCTAGGCCTGCCTTTTCCCCTGATTTGAAGATCTCTACCCACACAACGGCTTATTTCACCGACAAAAGCCTCATGACCGATAATCCCACAGGCCTTTAACCCCTTTTATTTTATGGTAAAGGAGACCGGGAAGGCCTTTTTTGAGCGGGTTCGAGGTGAGCACACGGCCGGTAACGGCGCTCCAGGGGACGCTATGCGGGGAAAGAGCTCCCGCGTCGTCCGAAACCACCACGCCGGTTGTTTCAACGGCTATAACTCTGTGCAGCAGGCTGCGCCCCTTAAAGATGTAAACGATACAATCGCCGGGAGAAAGGCTGAAGGCTGAAGGCTGAAGGGCGCGCGGCGGCTCCTGCCGGCGCGCGGCAGAGCGGCTCGATGGTCCGCGCAAATTGTCGTCTATCAGGACGATTTGCCCAGGCTTGAAGAGCGGAAGCATGCTGGAGCCTTCAAGTTTGATCGCTTTTACCATTTCTATGGTTCAGGAACTTTTTCTCAGGCTTCTGCAGGCCAGCTGGCCGGTAGGCCCGCTCTGGCATTTGCCGCAGGCGAGGGCGGCGGTTTCAAACACTTTTTCGCTCTTGATCACCGGCTTAACATACTTTTTTTTCGTTTTCATGAGATCAGGCCCTTGTTTTTTAAGGTTTTTATAAAGAGCTCCGTATCGTTTTGGGCGTCTTGCGGCGACACTTCAAATTCCGCCGCAAGGCGCAAAGCCGCCTTTTCAGCGGTCAGGCCTTTTTTTAGGCATTCCCAGAGAAAAGCGGCCGTGGGATTAAGCGCGTGCAGGATCTCAGCCTCGATGTCCACTATGTACAACTCTCCGGCAATTTCCCGCGACGCCAGTTTTTCTTTGATCTTCATAATAATTTTAAGAACGCGGGACCTTTTTTTGAGAACTTAAGTTCGCCGCCGATCTTATTTACCGCCAAGCCCGAGGCCGCGCCGAGCAAAAGTCCTGCGGTGCTCTCGTCCTTTGAAAAATTCACGGCGCACCGCAGCAAAAGCTCTAAAGCCGCGCCGGGACCGAGCTTGCCCACGGAATTCACCGCCGATTTTGAAAGCTTATAGATCCCGCCTAGCGGCAGCCGCCTGTTCTCGCCCCCGCACCGCATTTCGCCCCAGAAAGGGGAGCCGTAGGCGTAAAATCTTCCCCCGGCCTTTCTTACGGGGACAAGCTCGTCGCTCAGAAGAAAATGTTTTCCGGCGGCCAGTTTTGAAAGTGTGGATTTGCCGGCCCCGGATACGCCAGGGAACACAACGGCCCTTCCGTCCTTTTCAAAAGAAGCCGAGTGGAGCAGCAGACCGCCTTCGCGCGGCAGGAGCCAGCTGTAAAAAGAGCGCAGAAAAGAATCAAAGGTCTGCAGCCGCGGCGCGGCCTTCAGCGTCCCAAGGCCGGTCTTCAGATTTAATGCGCAGTCGAAGTCCCCGCGCTTCACGGACAGCCAACGACGCGGGCCTGGAGCCGAACGGGGCGCATACGAAACAACCGGCCTGAAAGGCGTCCGGCGTCCGGCCGCCTCGGAAACCAAGAACCGGTACAGGGGTTTTCCGTGAGAAACAAAGTTTTTATACCGGCGCGCCACCAAAGCCCTGAAATTCGGTCCGGGGAATTCAAAGCCGAGCCGGATCCCCGCTATTTTCAGACAAACACCGAAAGTTTCATGGGAACAAAACGAATCCGACCCCGTTTTCAACCCCGTTTTCATTAGAGTATTATATAATAAGTTGCTACTTTTTTTTTATATTTATAGAATAGACTTGCGCTGTTTTTTATCACTATTTCCGAAATATCCTAAAGTGAGGAGTTAATATGAACTGTCCGGTCTGTTCCAAGGTCCTGCCTGACGGATCAAAGGTTTGCACGGGCTGCGCCGCAGATCTCTCCAAATGGCGCCCGAAACAGGAAATACCCCCGAATACACCGGCGGTGATTCTTGAACAAAGGAATGTTTTTACGATGTCTTCCCTTCTGTCCCAATTAGCCCCGTTCGCCAGGCTGTTCGGCGTGCTCGCTCTTTTTTGCGCGCTTCTTTATGGCGGTTACAGAGGGTATATCGCATATATCCTCAGAGCCGAGACCGGAAACAGCGCCGTGGACACCCAGGCGGAGGCCGCCCAGTTAAATTCCGCCGTGCCCGAGGTGAGGCTTTCAACGGCCGGCTTCGAACGGTTATACCAGGAATATTCCGCGCAAGCCGCAGCTTTAAACATCCCCACGCTGAAAAACGGCGCCACGGATTATTTCCAGTCCGGGGTCAGGGATATTGAAACTATCAGTTTTGCCGCCATGGAAGAAGCCGGGATAAATGTGACGGAGGAACCGTTCACCCAGGAAGAGCTCGCCAAAGCCGGACAAGAAAAATTTAGTTATAAGTGCGCCGGCGAAGGAAAAACCGAATACCTTACCGAACTGCCGGAAGATAACCGCGGCCGCTCCCTATGCTGGATTATTAAACCGGAATCTAAGTGGGTTCAGGCGCAATGGCTGCCGAAGCTTCATCGCTGGTCCCCCTGGACCGCGGAGCAGCTGATAAGCGGGGCGGAAAAATATACGGAAAAAATCTTCGGCCCCGCGGCCGTAGAAGAAGAGAAGGCAAAGACGGAAACCCTGATCCGCAGGAACAAGAAAAAGAAACAGAGGCCGGCGGCCGGGAACGCCGAAGTGTTCCTGGGAACCTTCAAAACCAGGTTCCAGCGCGAAGGAGCGCTCGCTGCGCTTGAACGGATGCGCGCTCTGACTGCGCCCGCCCCCCAATCCGCTCCATAGAACCCGGCAGCGGATCTTTTTTAGCCCGACGCCATCAAGGCCAGGCCTGGGTACTGGGCTTTAGCTCCTCCCACGAGTTATTTACCAGCACCACATTGATCGTAGGGACCTTAAGCTTAGAATTATAAATGACCATAGAATTTCCCGTACCGGTAGAATTACCCACCACCCAGATGGCGCCGTAGATATCAGCTACGCCTTTACGGTCAAGGGTGCCATTGACATACAGGAACCCATAAACACCCAAGTCCGAACCCAGTCCGTACATAGTACTGGAGTTATCAAGCTTATAAGTTGCCGCATTACTTCTCAGTCCTGTATCCCCTGGATATTCATTTGAAGCAGTAGTATCGAACGACCTGTATTCCTCATAGGCTTGCGGCGGCACATTTACCGTACAGCCATACGGAGCGGCGATTGGATTGACGTTATCCGAGTCGTTAGGTCCTCTGCAATATCTGTCATCACCCCCGCCAGTGTCTATCTTCATATCGCCTTTCACAACCACCGTCCCCCTGACGCCGATATATCCCGTCCAGGTAACATTATTATCCCAATACCAGGTATAGTCCTGATCCCTCAGACTGGCATAGTGGAACATATCGTGTATTTCACAATTCACGCATGGGATGGCGGCCACCGGCGGAGATGTATAGTCACAGGTAACAGGTCCGCCGTAGTATGTGGACGAGGAGGTGCAGCAGTGCATGGTCGTGGTGGAAACAGTGGTGGTGGTTATAACGGTAATAGGCACACAGTCGCCACAACCGCTGCCATCACAGTGCCTGGGTGGACCAGTATAACATGTGCAACTGGATCCCGGATCACGGCAACCGCTACCAGTGCAGACCTTGGAAGAACCGCTACCTGAACATGAACAGTTGTCGGCGCAACCGCTGCCGAGGCATCTCCGAGGGCTCCCCGAACAAGCGCAGTTGGCACCCGTATCGGAACAGCCGCTGCCGACAAATCCAGATTCCGAAGTGTAGGTGGTGGAGGTTGTGGTGACATCGGTACAGTTAAGCGTGCCGGTAGCGGCAGCGGAAGCCCTTATAGCTTCAAAATCGAACACAGGCATATCAGGAACAGGGTAATTGGACTCCCACTCGGATTTCTCCCTCGGAATAGAGAAGTTAGGCGGATCCGTGGTGGTATCGAACGGCTTGACAACGCCCATCGCGAGTTTTCTCGGAAAATGCGTGTTTACGGCGGATTGCGTGGCCACCGTTATATCACCCTTTGCCATAACCGGGCCCCAATGCACCACACTATCTTTGTCCGTTTTCAGATTGGCGCCGGCAAGGATGGCGCCCGGCACGCTGGTATTGGTGTAAACCGCTTTAATGGCCCGCGTTTCATTGTTGCCCGCACTGCGGCCTTCGCCATAGATCGTAACCTGGCCGATATCCGGACCGGAAGCGACCTTGATACGATAACTGCCCCCGGGAATATCCGCATAGGTCACATCGAAATTATAACCGGCAAGGATGCTGCCGGCCATAACCTGCGCGAAGGTGGCGGTGGAGCTTTTAACCTTCCAGTTGCCGCGGTCCACGGCAGCCTCCGCCAGACTGAAGGCGGCGCTTGTCTTCTGGTCCTTTACGGAAGCCTTGCTGTCCTGCTGCGTCCACTTTACCAGCACCGGGACCACTATCAACAGGAAAAGGAGTATGATTATCACCGCCGGCAGCATAAACCCGTTTCTATTTTTCATAAAAACCTCGTTCCCGGATCGCATACTACATCTGACCTGCGGCCGACAGCAGGGCCGGCTTCTTCAATTCATATTCATTATCCGCACTTTTTCCGACGCCATGTGCAGAGCTTTTGTCCGGCCTTCATAAATGTTTTTTTTAAGAGTCAGAGAGACCGAAAGTATCCCCATATCGTCGGAACGCGGGAAAGTGAAGGCCATGTAGGAAAGGTTCCTGGTCAGCGGCCGCTTGTTGGTTCCGGTACCGATGATAACCTGGTAAAGCGTGGAGCCCTCCTGCTGGAAAACCATGTCAGGGGAAACCCCTGGTGTCGTCGCGTCTTTAGTGAATTTTATTTTGGAACAAAAGGGCTGATTGGCGTCGGCGCGGCTTATGACTATACTTTCATATTTAGCCTGGCGCAGATTCCGCGTCAAGGTATACATAATACCGCGCGCCTCCTGCTGCAATTCCACTTTTGTGCGGGCCATTATAAAATTGCGGACGGCCTGGTTAAGCATCGGCGCGGCGACGGCGAACAGCGCGGACATTATGCCCATCACCACCATAAGTTCCATAAGCGTTACACCGCGGCGCATAGTTACCATGAAAAATTCACCCCCGGATGTTCCTGCCCGGCTGTGACGGGGATATTTACGGTATTCGAAGACACTATTGTGACGCTTGCCCCTGACGGCGTCGGATAGTAGGCATAAACGGTATAGGTTCCCTGGCGCACCTCCGCCGTATATGTGCCGTTCTCTATGCTTGAAACCATGTAATAGGGGATCGCCGTGTTCGAGGAGATCTCAGGCGGAGCGGGCGGCGTACCTGTAAGGGTCGCGGTGGTTACGACTATAAGCACCCCCGTCTTTATAGGCTGGCCGCCGGATTTCACAGTTCCTGTTATAGAACCCAGGGCGCCGGAAATAGTGAAGTTGGAGGAGAACTGCGTGACGCCCTGGGAGAGCAGCAGCACATCCAGGTCCTCGGGAGTGGATGACTCAAGCTGGTTCACAACAGGCTGTATCTTGTAGTAACCGGTGGACAGGACGACCGTGGTAAAAACCCCATCCACACCGCTCACCTGCTGGTCCGCCGCATTGCCGTTGGCGTCAAGAACAGCCACAGCGACCCCGGGTAGGGGATTAATGCCGTCCCTGGTGATAAAGCCGCTTATCCGGCCGCCCTGATAAAGGGCGAAATTCACCCCGGAATGGACCTGCCCCGCGTCCACAAGAGTGCTGGAGGAGGCCGTCACATAAGAGGCGGTGCCGCCTGTGGTGGGATTTGCCGTTATATTCACCGCGCCGGGAGCGACCATCAGCCTGTAACGGCCGTCCGCACCGGTGTTGGTGGAGTTCGCGCCGCCCGCGGTAACTATGAACCCGTTGAGCGGCACCCCCAGAGCGTTGACCACCTTGCCTGTGATTATGCCGTAGTCGCTGCTCTGGGTAAGGAAGGTGGCGGTACTGGGAAAGGCATAGGTGTCGCCGCCGTTAGTTATGGTAACGCCGGAAACTTCGAGACTGTGCCCTCCGCTGGACATAAGAACCGTCCAGGAACCGGTGGCCACATCCACCAGTGAAAAGTAGGCATAAGACGGAACGCCGCCGGTGCCGCCGTAAAGAACGGCTTCGGTCGAAGCCGAGAGGCCGTCGGTGCAGGTCACCACGGCGCCGGCGGCGGGAGTGCCGGCTATCACCGTTTTGGCTCCGAAACCGGAGTTATGAGGTTGCATGATTATCCCGTCAGAGTAATCATGAAAATCGGTATTGTTATCATTGGAATCATAAGCCGGGCCGAAGTTCCAGTTCACGCCGGACAGATCGCCGGTGTTCGTCATACGGGCGTAAAGCTCATTGCGTGAAAGACCGATAGACTGAGCTATCGCATGTCCCTCATACACATCAGCCGGATGCGAATCTTTATTCCAGCCTACCCGGTCAAGAACGGCCGCACTTGAAATATCGCAAAGCTCGATGCCGCCGCTGCCCTCCCCGCCGCCATCCTCGTCTACCGGGATCACATTATTTCTTACATCGAACCCCGCGCCATCATTGACCGGAAAATCAGCGAGCGTATTGGCCGCCGACCAAACCGCGTCCGCGTCCACGACCGCGCCGCCGGCCACTATGGTGGTGGTGTTGGCGAAAAGATAGTACCCCCCGCTTGGGATAACGGGGCTGATAAAATCTACCAGGATCTTCTTTCCTGAGGAATCGAGTGAACGCCGGAATTTAAAACCTATATGAGCCTCATCCATCGGCCAGTCCTGGTCGGTGGGATTAAAAACCTCCACATATTCCTGGTCATATCCGAGGCTGCAAGGATTCGCGGTACAGGTGCTGCCCACGATCTGGCTTATCACCAGATGGTCCCTCAGCCAGGGATACCCAGTGATCTTCCCAGTGGCCATCTTCATCAGGCTGAAATCATGCGTCTGCGTGGCGCCGGCCGCGATACTTACACCGAGCTGGCTGGAATAATATCCGTGGGACGAGGCCATAAGCGTGTAGTGCGAGGGATTTGTGTTTATGTTGTACCGGCCTAAAGAATCGGTGGTATCCCCGTAACCGGCGCTCTCGACCAGGTTAACAAAAGCGCCGTTCAACGCCACCCCGTCGGTACTCCTAACCACGCCGTTAAAAACGGCATTTGCCATCACGGTATTCGGGTTCGCCAGCACGCTGCGCAAAGTAACTTTGCGTTTCCCCATCCCGCCCTGGAGCCAAGCCACGGTCACAACGATGCTCTTCATCCCGAGATCCGGCACATTGGGTGCCAGCGCTTCCAGCGCGCCGGAATTTTCCCTCAGCGATTGCACGCAGGTGTACCGTGTATAGGTCACCCCTCCCTCCGTGATATATTCCGGAGGGAAATAACCGGTGTCGTACTTTATAGTTTCCGGCGCGAAATCCGTGCTGTTGGTCACAGGATTGGTGGTAACCAGCACCTGATAATAGGATTTTTGCTTCAAGATCTGCATTTTCTCCTGGGCCAGGTTGGCGGCAAGAGTGTGATTTTTGGAAGCCTGCAGGGCTCTATGTATGTATTGGAAGGCGCTCATCATGCCCACAACGCCTATGGTAAGGATGGTCAAAGCGACCATGAGCTCGACCAGGGTAACGCCGGGACGGCGTCGGGCAGGGGGAAGGCTGAAGGCTGAGGGCTGAAGGGGGGGACAGCGGCGGGGCTTCGGGGTTTCACCCGGACAAAAAAGGGCGCAGCCGGAGAACACACGGCTCAGGCCGGACCGTCCGTTAAAAAGCCTCATTTTACCCGTCCTTAACCCCGAAAACGCTCAACAATAGTTTACATCGCTGAAGCGACGAAAATCAATAGCTAAATATCACACACTGCCGGGCGCCTTTTAAAAGAATACCGCGCTCCGGCCGCCCCTCGCCCCGAAGACATGCGCCGGCGGCGGCCATACGGCCCGGAGGCCGGGCCTCGGTCATCGTTACGGGTACGACCCGGCGTCCTCCGCGGCGTCGGCGGGAGCTTCTTTGCCGGAAACGCCCGCGGGGTCGTTGGACATGAGATCTTCGGCGGGGGCGGCCTCTCCCGCCGCGGGCTGGTTTTTCTTCCTTAATACGCGCCTTTTCCGCGGCGCCGTTGCGGCCCGCGCGGCGGCGCGGTCCTTGTCGACCATGACCTGTCCGGGCTGTTCCTCTTCAGGGGCCGCCGGGGCGGCGGCCGGCAGCTCCCCTGCGGACGGGAGCGCGCTTCCGGCGCCGGCTTTCAATTTTTTTCTCCTTACAAGCTTCCGTTTCCTCGCGGGCTTGACGGGTTCGTCCGCCGGGGCGGCCGGGCTGGTTTCAATGGAATTCTCCGGCGCCTCCGGCTTATTCCGGGAGGCAAGAATGCCGTCGTAAGTCTGCCGCTGTTCGTCATCCAGGAAGCTGCGGATCTCAGCCGGCATATTTTTATTTATACCGGCCATTTCATATTTTAATTCGTTGACCTGGTAGCGCCACTTTTTTTCCTCGGCGGAAGCTTTGTCGTACTCCTTGGACAATTTGTCGAACTCCCTAAGCTTCTTCTCCACGGCGGCGGAGATGCGCTCTTTCTGTTTATCGCTCAGATGCAATTCGGAACCCAGGCCGGACAACAATTTCTGGGGGTCGGGACGGGAGATCTCGTCTTCCACGGACTCGCCCGGCGAGCCCGGTTCCATGCCGGGCAGGCCCGGCAGGGCCAATTCCCCGGCTTTAACCGCTGCGGCCGAGAACGCCAGCGCCGCAAGAATGATAATTTTTTTCATCATAAGCCTCCGCGCAAGTTTAGTGTTGCGGATAATTATACTAAATCCGAGATCGCCACCTGGCTGACATGGTCGGTGCGCCCCCAGTCGCGGCAATCCCTGAACACGCCCGCGACAAAGACCGGCAGGCGGAAAAAGCCCAGCGCGGGCTGTAAAAAATAAGCCGCAAAGATCTCCGGCGAAGCTTTTTCCAGCAAGAGCGCCGTAGAAGGATACACGGCCAGCGGGAACACGCCGGCGGCCTTCATGACCGGCTCAGCCCCCGGCAGCAGCCGATAAAGCCAGATAAAAAGATTGAAGGAGTCCCGCGTGCACCAGATCAGGGCCGCGGTCACGACCGCGGCCCCCAGCCGGTAGGTCTGCGCGCAGTAAACGGCCCCCTCTAAAGCCTTAAGGTCCCGGTCGGCGAAGGCCCTGTGGACCAGGCCCCGCAGATGGCGGCGCGCGGTATCCAGGGAACCGCGCGTCCAGCGGATATTCCTGGTCAGGTAAGCCCCAAGACTCTCCGGCTCTTCGTCGTAAACTATGGCGTCCTCCGCCCAGGTGATGCGCACTCCGGAGCGGATCAGCCGCATCTGCATCTCAAGGTCCTCGGTCAGGCAGGTCTCGTCCCACTGGTAAAGCGCGGCCGCTTCGCGCGAAAAACACATGCCTTTGCCGTGCAGCGTGGCGGAAAAGCCCAAGGCGTATTTGGGCCGCTGGAAAAACCTGTTGGTAACGAGATGCCCGCCCGCGAGGATCCGGGCCAGCCAGCAGCCGGCGTTCTTTGCCAGCTGGCGCCCCTGCACTACCGTCTCTCCCGCCGCCAGATGCGCGTTCATAACCTTAAGGAAGCGCGGATGCGCCAGGGAATCGGCGTCGAAATAACAGATGGCGTCATAGCCGCCCTTCGCTGCGGCGCCCGGAGTTTCGCCGGGACCGTCTCCAGCGGAGCCTGAGCCGGACGCCGAGGCCCCGTCCATTGCCAGGATCCGCCCCACGGCCCATTTCAGGGCGCGCCCCTTGCCTGGCCGCATATCGGGACCGGAATGGTCAAGGACGACCACCCCGAGGCGCGCGGCGATACCCGCGGTTCCGTCGGTACAATGATCGGCGGCCAGAAAAACATCGAACCTGTCCGGGGGATAATCCATCCGTTTAAAACTTTCCAGCGCGAACCGTATGACTTTTTCCTCGTTATAAGCGGGCAGCAGGACGGCGAAACGGCGAAAACCGCCCCCGCCGGAGTTATCGGCAGGGGCGGGGCGCGCGCCTTTTAAGAAACCGCGAAAGCTCAGGAACAGGCAGCCGAGCCCGGTCACGAACAGCAGCGCCTGCGCCAGATTTGCGGCAACGGCCGCGGCGATCATAAAAAAATCACGCCCCATACGTTGTGATTATATAATATTGACATTGAAGGCGGGCATTGTTATATTATTGGTGGGCTGACGGGCATTTTATGGAAGAAGAGAACGAAAATAACGGTTTCAAGATCTGGATCCTCCTGATCCCGGTCTTTCTCCTCGCCGCGTGGCCCGCCCTCAAATGGATGAAGAAAGCCAACTCCGACGACCTTGAACTTTCAACAGCCGACTATTCGCTCTTCAATTCCCAGGAAGGCGAGGTCCGCAAGGCGGCCCCCGCGGCGAACGGCGCCCCGGAATTCGACTACAGCGTTTCCGGGGTGCGGTACAGATCAAAAGCCGGGACGGCCGAAACCGAAAGAGCGGCGGCCGAAGAGCGGAACAGGAGAAAAAAATCCGCGGAGAACCGGGGCGCGAATGCGGCCGCGGTCCGGAACACGGCGGACCCCGTCAAAGCGGGCAAACAGCTGTCGGTCGGCTCGACCAAAGGCCTGCTTACCTCCCTGGTGGGCAAGGTGCTGAACGATCCCAAGACCGTAAGCGCGCTTTTTAACAACAAATATGTGATCAACGGTTTCATGGCCAGAGGAACGGTAAAAGCGGCCACAGGAAGCGCGCAAGGCCTCGCAAATTACCTGAAGAGCGGCGGCCCGGTTAACTTTATGAATAATCCCGTGGTCAAAGCGGCGATGAACAACCCCGGGATAATCCGCGCCGTGGCCACCAGCGGCATGGTCGGCGCGATGCTGAACACCCCCGCCGCTCAGGCCCTCATGAACGATCCCAAAGCCCTGAGCGATCTTATCGCGTCCAATCCGCAGCTTGTTTCCCTGGCCATGTCCAATCCGAATATCATGAACCTGTTGACTAACAATCCGGATGTGTCCGGCATAATCGACAAATTCAACACCAGCGGAATAAAGAGATGAACCTTTCCGCGCCGGAACGGCCGGTCTTCTACCAGCCGTATCCTTCCCCGGTCAGCTGACCGAGCCTTTCATCCACGATCTTGGCTTTATTGATCTTCCGGTTCTCCAGGTTCTTCTTAAGCCTGGCCAGGTCCTCCGTCATTTTTTTGATCCTTAGTTCCTGGCCTTTCAGACGCAGATCGAAAAGTTCCGAGACCTTGGCCCTCAGGCCGTCCTTGATGGCCGGCTTTTCGGCTTCCGCGGCTTTCTCGTATTTCAGCCCCAGTTCCTTGGCGTCGAATTCAAGCGACAGTCCTTTGACGGCGTCCGCTTCCATGTTCCCGTCGCCTTCGAACCTGGCGCCGGCGAGCATCCTGCCGCCCATCATGAGCAGCATCCTGTATTTTATCGGGGCCGCGGCCTTAAAACCGGCCATTTTCTCCGCGAAGGCGGGGTCATGTTTCTTGATAACGGCCAGGGTTTCCTCTTCCGACATCGCACCTGGGCCGGCCATCCGTTCCATCCGCCCTTTCATCTCTCCCGGCATGCCGCGGCCGTGATTTATCATCGGGGCTTTCCCCTCCAGCTTCCCGCCGGGACGGCCGGCCTGCCAGCCGGGAGCCTCATCAATATCTTTGGCTTCGTCCATCTCCTGCGCAGCCGTGTAAACGGCCGGGAGAACCGTCAGCAGCGTCATCCCGAACAGCGCTATGAGTTTCTTTTTCATGATACCCTCGCTTAGGCGGATTATCCGGCCGCCCGTTCTTTCATGCCGCAAAGCGACCCCGCCCTACATGGCGGGGTCGGTAAAATTTTTAGCGGCAAAAATTTTTAATAACATTTTATTCTCTAGATCCGCGCAGCCGTAATCGAAATCCGCGCGGAACGAATAGGTCATATCGTCCCGCAGGCTGGAAATCCCGTACTCGACGCTGTCCAGGCGGGAATCCGGCTCGCCCCAGCCGCCGGTCCCGCCCTTGTGCGCCAGGGTTTGGAACGCCAGCAGGAACGCGGCGGTCACGGCGCCGGCAAGAGCAAAACGCCTGAACTCCGCCAGGAACCGCTCCGTCGCGGACGCGCCGCGGGCCGCCCGCGCCAGTTCATAGGCCCTGAACGCGGGAGGCTCGGGCCGGAAAGACGAGAACTCCGCCGAAAGCCCCCTGAGAAGAGCCAGCTCCGCCGCGCACGAAGCGCAGCCCGCAAGATGCGCCTCCAGCTCCGCCGCGCCGGGCAGTTCCCCGTAGAAATAAAGTATCGTCTTCTCCTTATATCCGCAGTTCATAACATTAACCTTCGCCCACAAGTAATAACGCCTCAGCCGCCATTTTATTGCATCCGGAAAAACGCATGACGGCCGGACTCAAAGCTCTTAGGAGCCTGTTCGACATAAGGAATTTTGGCTGCAATCGCCGTTTTTTGCCTGCGCCTTTGTTGCGCGAAACTTACAGGTTCATTGGAGCCTGCGCGTTTCACGCAACTTCGGTTCGGCCTCAAAACCGTCGATTTCGCCTTAAAAACCTTATGCCGGACAGGCTCCTATTGCAGCGTCTCGCGCATTTTAGCCATAGCGCGCGACATACGGGCCAGGACCGTGCCTATCGGCACGCCGAGAAGCCCGGAGATCTCCTTGAACGACAGGCCGGAATAGTGCCGCATAAGAAAAAGCTCGCGCTGTTCGGGGGAAAGCCGGTCGAACGCGGCCCGGATGGCCGCCGCGCGCTCGGCTTCTTCAAAGATCCGGTCAGGCCCCGGTTCGGGAGAGGCCAGTGAAGCGGACAGCGGCACGGTCTCTTCCCCGGAGGCGTCCAGAGATTCCTCGCGGCGCCGGGCCCCGGAGCGGAAATGATCCATCACCGCATGATGGGCCACGGTAAAGAGCCAGGCGGAGAACTTTTGCCGCTCGCCGTAGGAATCCAGTTTCCGTATCACCCTGATAAAAACTTCCTGCGTCAGGTCGTCCGACGCCGAACGGTCGCGCGTCAGCCTGAGGAGGTACGCGTAAAGCCTGGGTTTATACCTGTCTATAAGTTCGTCCAAAGCGCCGGACGAGCCTTCTTTATAAGCCTTTATCAGTTCGGCATCGGTCATATCCGTTATAAAATATCGTAAAACGGCAAAAATTTTTTATCTACCGCTCCATAATTTCATACGATATTAAATAGAACGGTACAGCTTCAACAGCGAGGCGGGTTTCTTTCCTTTCTATGCTCCGGATACTGCTTCTGATATTTTCGATCTCGTCCTCCCGCGCAGACGCCGCGGACGCCGCCGGGGCCTACCGGCTTTACCTGGACGGGAACCTTTCCAGGTCGGCCGCCGCCTATCTGGAACTGGCCGCTTCGGATCCCGCCGCCATAGAGCCGCTTATGAACGCGGCTATAGTATACAAACAACTGGGCCGCTACGCGGACGGGGCGGCGGCGCTTGAAAAAGCCCTGCAGATAGACCCTTACCAGAGCGACGTTCTTTCGGAACTGGGCTGGCTTAAATTCCACCAGGCCGATTATGCGGGCGCCCAGACCTGTTTTGAGCGGGCCCTGGGCATCCAGCCGCTGCAGATCCGGAGCATCCTGGGCCTTACCAGCGTCTATTCGAATCTCGGCGATAAGGAAAAAGCCCTGGAATACCTGGACCGTTACAGGAAACTGCGCCCCGATTTCGCCGGCGTGGATTATATAATGGCCTGGAACTACATGAACTTTAAAATGTACAGGGAAGCCCAGGAAAGTCTTATAGAGGCGCTGCGCAAGGACGCCTCCTTTATAGAGGCACGCCTTCCGCTGGCCGGCATCTACGCCCGGGAAGGCAAATTCAACGAGGCCTGGAACCAGTATTACCGCGTCATGGACTACGCTCCCGACCACCCCATAGCCTCCAAAATGATGAAAGTGCTGGAGGGAAGACTTTCAAAACAGCCGGAGGAGATCCGCCCCCCTTTCCGGATCGTAAAACCGCTGAAAATGGAAGCCGTCCCCGTTTTGGACAAACTTGCCAGGGCCGTCACGGTCCGCGTGGGCATAGGCACAGGAAATACGGGCAAACAGGGCAGGAATACCATCCTGAAATTCAAATCATATACCGGGCTGATCGTGCGCGGCAAAGCCAGCGGGAAGATCTACGCGCACATCCCGCCGGATTCGGTCTGGTCCGCCGCCTACAGCGACGGAAAGATCATCTTAAAGGACCCGGCAGGCACGGTCTACGGGAATTTTTCAGGCGCGCTGCTCCTCAGGCCCCGGGACCTGAAACACGGCACGGTGATCTTTGAAAATGTCCGGAATTCCCCCAACCCCTGGATCAGGTATTCCGACCGGGAATACCGCGGCATGATGGAACTCTCGCCCCTGGCGGGGCGCGGCATAGGCATTGTGAATCTCATCGACATGGAAGTTTATCTGCTGGGCGTGGTCCCGAGCGAGGTCTCGGCGCAGTGGCCTTACGAATCGCTCAAAGCGCAGGCGGTGCTGGCGCGGACCCAGGCCATCATCCGCCGCGCCCGCGGCGGCTCCCACAAAGCCGACGGCTACCACATGTGCGACGGCCAGCACTGCCAGGCGTACAAAGGCGTCATGACCGAGGCCAACACCACCGACAACGCGGTGCTTGAAACCGAAGGAGAGCTTTTGACCTATCACGCCAGGCCGGCCTATACCTTCTATCACTCCAATTGCGGAGGCTACATCCAGGCCTCCTCGGAAGTGACGGGCTGGGGCGATTCCCCGTATCTTACCACGCATCAGGACCTGCCGCCCGAGACGGCCAAGCCTCTGGATTCGCCCTGGAAATTCCATCAGTGGATCACAGGCAATCCGCCTGCCAACTGCAATTATCCGGGCCGCGTGCGGGCCTCGGAATTCCGCTGGGTCCGCATAATCAAACACAAGGACATGGAGTTCCGCATAAATAAGGATTACAAGATCGGCACGCTGCTGGACCTGATCCCCCTGAAACGCAGCCCCTCGGGCAATGTCAACTCCATACGGCTTGCGGGCTCCAAAAAGACCGTCGATGTGGACCGCGAACATCTCATCCGCAATATCCTGGGCTTCAGTTCCATAAAAAGCACGCTGTTTTTTATAGAGGTGAACCGCTTCAAGAACGGGAAGGTCCGCAACTACTGGATCTACGGGGGAGGCTGGGGGCACGGGATAGGCATGTGCCAGTCCGGCGCGGCCGGCATGGCCGGGAAATACGGCAGGACCTACCGCGAGATCATAGAGTTCTATTTCCCCGGCACCAAGATCAACAAACTGAAATACATCAGGAAGAAACCGTCCGCCGCAAAAGCGCGCCCTCCGGCGACGGTCTCCGTCTCAACCCCGCCGGCCGGCTCCGTACGCCCCGCCCTCGCGCCGCAGCGACCCGCCGTCGCCCGTTAACCTAAAAATTTCAATTGCGGCGCCTGTTTGTCGGAGCGTATCTCCTGTGTATTGATTATAAATTTTTACCGCACAAATTTTTAATTTTAATTATTCCGGAGTATGATCTTTCGCAAGACGGAAGCCTATAAAATCGGGGCGGTAAAGAGGACCGTAACTGTCGCTGCGGTAATAGACGCGCAGGTTTACGGCGTCGCTATCGCGGAAAGAACCGCCGCGCATGACCTTGCGGGAGCCCCTGCCTTCAACCGGGCGGCCGTCGGCAGGCGCCTCCTCGTATGAATACTCATAGGCGTCCTGCAGCAACTGCCAGACATTTCCCGCCATATCGCACAAACCATGTCCGGTCCGGCCGGCTGGTTTGGAACACACCGGCATAGTGCCGCCCGCACCGCAGCCGTCACCGAGGTCGCCGGACATCACCGCTTTTTCGCAGGTAGCGGGTTCATTACCCCAGGGGTAGAGCAGGTCCATGCCGCCGCTCCTGGCCGCGTATTCCCACTCGGACTCGCTGGGCAGCCTGGCGCCTTTAAACCTGGCATACTGGACCGCCTGCTCCCATCTCAGGCAGTTGACGGGATGAAGTTCCCGCCCCGGCTCGTCCCAATTGCAATAGCCGCCGCCGGCCGGCTCCGTGCACTCGCACGCGTCCACGCACTCCTTGTATTGCCGCACGGTCACGGGCGTTTTGGACATCTCGAAGGTCGTTATGTCCACCATATGCGCCGGTTTGGCTTCTGAAAAGCCCTCGACGGAATCTCCGGCGCCCATGGCAAACCTGCCGCCGGGAATGGTCACCCATTCAATATCCTGAAATTCCGCGCCGGGAAGACCGGGGCCGTCGGACGCGGCGCGCCCCGAAAACCGGCATTCCAGGCGGGAAGTCCAGTCGGAGAACCCGGCGGCGGACGCGCCGCAGGGCGTCATCGTGATCGCCAGAACGACGATCCTGTTCATACAATCCCTAACCCTTTTGAAACACATGATCATAGTGTATCGTTTAGCGCCGCTTGCCGCATGGGCCTAAAGCCGCCCGCGCACGCGGCAATAGGCCCGGTCATGTTTAGGTCCTTTTTTTAAAAGTATTCCCCTTTATACCCATGCGAAAACCGCAGTTGGATGCGAAACTATATTTAAGCACAAGGTAGACCCGCCCTAAAGGGCGGGGTGCGGTGAAAATTTTTGCGACGAAAATTTTTAATGAAAAAATTAACGACCGCCATTGTTCTGCTGGGTTTGACCGGCGGAGTTTATGCCGAAAACGTCACCGAACGCCATCCGGCCCCGCCCGCGCGCGCCGTAGAACTCCCCGCGGCAAAAAGCCCCGAATCCCGGACCTTTGCGGCGCAGGGAGAGCTGCCCGACCTCGGCTCCGGAATATTCATCCCCGGAGAAGATATCCGCCCCGGCCCCGACCCACAAGAGCCTCTGACCTTCACGGATCCCGGTTCCCCGCTGTCACCCGATATGAAAATTCTTGTCGGCGATATACTGAGCCTTAACGCGATTCACGCCGACCTTGCGCGGGTATACATGGAAATGAAAAAGAGCTGGGAACACGGCATCACGGTCAGGAACGACACCCATGGCTGCAAGAAGAACGAACTCGCGTATATGTATACCAACGGCCACACTATTTACCTGTGTCCGGAGCTTATTAACGCCGATAACAGGAATGTTACCGCCCAGGTGCTTATTCATGAAACGGCGCATATCATCGGGTACTTAAATGAATGCGACGCCACGGAACTGGCCATGACCGCAATGGAAAACGCGGGAGTGACGCCCTGGCGCGACGGCTACGCCGACAAATGCGGGCTGTGACCGATAACGGATCCTCAACCCGGACATTTCAAATAAAAACCATACCGAGCCCCGGGCTCCCGCGCCCCCCGGATGCGCGCGTTTGGCGCGCATAAAGAAAAGGCCCTTCGAACTAAAAAGGGCCTTCGCTCACGAACAACAAGCGTACGAATTATTTCCGTTTCGCTTTCTTCGCGACTTTCTTCGCGACTTTCTTTACGGCTTTCTTAGCTTTCTTTACCATTAGTTCCTCCTTTGTTCCTTTAACACCGCTAATTGAGTTTACCTCATGCGTTAAAAAAAAGCAATACTTATTTTTAAAATATTTTTAAAAACCGGAACGCGCAAAAGCGCCGTTCCGGTTCTAAGCCTCCACGCTCAGCTCCGACCCGCGTCGTTCTCTCTATCGTGAAATCCGCCGCGCGGATTTCATTTAACCTCCCACGCGTCCGGACCGGAAAGGAGAGCCTCGAGCTCCAGATCCTTCGTGTCGCCGATCCCGGCCACCTGGCCGTAATACATTTCCTCGTAGGACGGCCTCTCCGCGGCGCGGAACACGCCCAGCGGGATCGGAAATTCCGGGGCCAGGAAACCGCTTATCAGGTACGCCATCTCGGCGCTGCCCTCGTCGTAGACCGCCACCCCGGCCGGGATCTCCCCCGGCCTGAACTCAACGATCTCCGCCTTGAAGTTCTTAAAAATTACGCCTTTATCCCTGTGCTTTCCGAAGACCAGCGGTTTGCCGTGCTCGACCCGCAGGATATGATCCTCTTTATTTTCCGGATCCTTTAAAATGTCGAACTCTTTATCCGTGAACGGCACGCATTTCTGCAGGATCTCCACGAAGGCCGTGCCCTTATGCCTGGCGGCGCGTTCCAGGACGGCGGTGGTGCCGGCCATGTCGGTATCGATCCCGCGAGCGACGAAAGCGCAGTCCAGGCCGACGGCGAACCGCGCCGGATTGAACGGGAAGTCTATGGTGCCCATCGGCGAGGATTTGGTTTTGACGCCCAACTGCGTGGTAGGACTGGCCTGGCCTTTGGTCAGCGCGTAGATGCGGTTGTTGAACAGCACTATTTTCAGGCCTATATTGCGGCGGATAGAGTGCATCAGATGGTTGCCGCCGATGGAGAGGCCGTCCCCGTCCCCGGTGACGACCCACACGGCCAGCTCGGGGTTTGAAAGCTTCACGCCCGAAGCGATGGCGCAGGCGCGGCCGTGGATGGAATGAAAACCGTAGGTGTTGACATAATACGGGAACCTGCTGGAGCAGCCGATGCCCGAGACCACGACATATTTCTCATGCGGCAGGCCCAGGCCGGCCATCACCTTCTGCATCTGGTTCAGGATCGCGAAGTCCCCGCAGCCGGGGCACCACTTGACCGCGAGGTCGGAGGCGAAATCTTTAGCCGCCGGTCTGGTATTTTCCATTTTTAATTCCCCCTCAGGATCTCGTTTATCTTGCCCAGCACTTCCTCGGAATTAAGGGGCTGGCCCTGCACTTTATTCAGGCCTATGGGCTCAAGCGCGTAAGCGGAGCGCAGCATCATCCTGAACTGGCCGGTGTTCTCCTCAGGAACCAGCACTTTGCGGAAACGCCGCATTACGGCGCCGAGGTCGGACGGGAGGGGATTGAGGAACTTGACATGGACCGCCGAAACGCTGAGGCCGGTCTTGCGGGCCTCGGTCACGGCCTGGGTGACGGCCCCGAAGGTGGAGCCCCAGCCCACCACCAGCAATTCGCCCTCGTTGTCGCCGTGTATTTTTATCGGCGGGATCTCCCTGGCCACGCGGGCCACTTTTTCGCCGCGGATCTTCGTCATCTTCTCGTGGTTCTCCGCCTCATAGCTTATGGCGCCGGAATTTTCCGCCTTCTCAAGGCCGCCCGTACGGTGTTCGTAACCTTTCATGCCCGGACCGACCCAGGGACGGCCCAGCGTGTCATGATCCCGCATATAGGGCTTGAAGTCCGCAGGAGCGGGCGTCGGCGGAAGTTCGAACTTCGGCAGTTCGCCCAGCTTCGGGATCCTGAACGGTTCGGAACCGTTGGACAGGTAGGAATTGGAAAGCACTATCACCGGCGTCATATACTTTACCGCTATGCGCGCCGCTTCCAGCGTGGTGGTGAAGCAATCGGCCGGGCCGGACGCGGCCATGACCACCAGCGGCGACTCTCCGTGGCGGCCGTAGACCGCCTGCAAAAGGTCGGACTGTTCGGTCTTGGTCGGCAGGCCGGTGGACGGGCCGCCGCGCTGCACATCCACGACGACCAGCGGCAGTTCCGTTATCACGGCCAGGCCGAGCGCCTCTATTTTAAGGGAGAGCCCGGGGCCGCTGGTGCCGGTGGCGGCCATGCAGCCGGCGAACGCCGCGCCGATGGCGGCGCAGACCGCCGCGATCTCGTCTTCGGCCTGATAAACCACCACATCGTTGGCCTTATGCTTGGCCAGCGTGTGCAGGATCTCGGAAGCCGGGGTTATGGGATAGGAACCGTAGAAAAGTTTCCGCTTTAGCAGCTTGGCGGCGGTGATCAGGGCGTAGGCGGCCGCTTCGTTGCCGGTCAGGTTCCGGTACTTGCCGGGGACGACCGGGCTCTTCCTGATCTGGAAGCGGGCGTCGAAGATCTCGGTGGCGTCGGCATAATTGCGGCCGGCCGTCAGCACCCTGATATTGGCCTCGGCCAGTTCGGGGGTCTTCTTGAACTTGGTCTTTATCCAGTTCATGGTCGGCTCAAGCGGCAGATCGTACATCCAGTACATGATGCCCAGCATGTAAAAATTCTTGCATTTCGCGATCTGGGCCCTGGCGAGCCCGGAACCTGTAAGCGCGCCTTCGGTCAGGGCGGAGACGGGAATGGCGATCACGCGGTAATTTGAAAGAGTATCGTCCTCCAGCGGGTTGGAAACATAGCCCGCTTTCTCCAGCGCGGCGGGGGTGAAGGCGTCCGAATTGGTGATGATGACCGAACCTTTGTCTATGTTCCTTATATTGACGGCCAGAGCCGCGGGATTCATGACTATGAGCACATCCGGCTTGTTGCCCGGAGTAAGGACGGATTCGTCCCCGAAACTTATCTGAAAGCCGCTGACCCCGCCGAGCGAACCCGCGGGAGCGCGGATCTCGGCCGGATAATCGGGCAAAGTGCTGAGGTCGTTGCCCGAAATGGCCGTGGCGTTGGCGAACTGGCTTCCGACCAGCTGGATGCCGTCGCCCGAGTCCCCGGCGAAACGGATGGTTACGCAATCAAGCTCGCTGATTTTTATGTTCTTGGACGGCTTCATGATCCTGGCACCTCTATTTTAAATATACAGCGGCTATGCCCGCCTTGCCGGTTATGTTAGGGAAACTTATGCTCAATGTCGCTCTAAAAACATCGTAGCGGCATTTTATAGCGCCCCGCACGAGGTTTTATCCATCCCCATGCCGGAGTCAGGGGGGAAATTTCGGCCGAACTCCCTCTTACCGCAACGCGACCCGGTCCTAAAGGACAAGGTATCATAAAAATTTTCAATCAATGGGCCTGAAAATACTGGACTTGCTACTTCAAATTATACTACAAAATACAACGGAGGTTTAATGAAACTGCTTGAATACGAGGGCAAGGATATCTTCGAGGCTTACAAAATACCGGTCCAGGCCAGATTCGGCGTGGTCAGGATAGGCGACGCCGTGGAAAGCGTAAAGCTTGACGGCTCCGGCCCCTGGGTTATCAAGGCCCAGGTCCTGACCGGAGGCCGCGGCAAGGCCGGCGGAGTAAAGATCGCCCGCACCAGGGAAGAGGCCCATACCTTCATAAGGAACATGCTGGGCATGAAGATCATCACCCACCAGACCCAGGGCGCGGCCCTCACCGTGGAAGAGGTGCTGGTGGAGGCCGCCTGCGCGCCCGAGCGCGAGATCTACATTTCCGTGGTCCTGGACCGCAAGGAAGCCACGCCCATGATAATCGCCTCAGCGGAAGGCGGAATGTCCATAGAAGACCTGGCCCGCACAAAGCCGGAACGCATCGTCAGGATGCCTGTTGATGTGAACACCGGGCTGCTGGACTTCCAGGCCAGGGAACTGGCTTTTGCCCTGAAGATCCCTAAAGAGCATTTCCGCAATTTCACGGCCGCCGCCAAGGCCATGGTCGAAGTATTCGTCGATTACGACGCAAGCCTGGTGGAGATCAACCCGCTGGCCATAACCAAAGAAGGCCGGCTTGTCGCCGTCGATTCAAAGATCGTCACGGATGACAACGCGCTTTTCCGCCATAAGGACCTTGAGGCCAAACCCGACCATGAAGCCTCAGAAATAGAAAAGGAGGCCAAAGCCATCGGCATCAATTATATCGGCCTGGACGGCTCCATAGGCTGCATGGTCAACGGCGCGGGCCTTGCCATGGCGACGCTGGACACGGTGAAGCTCGCCGGCGGCTCCGCGGCCAATTTTCTGGACGTCGGAGGCGGCGCCACGGTCGACCAGATCACCAAAGCCTTCCAGATAATCCTTAAGGACGCCAAAGTGCGGGCCGTGCTGGTCAACATCTTCGGCGGCATCATGAAATGCGACAACATCGCCCAGGGAATAGCGGCGGCCACAAAAAGAGTAAAACTCCAGGTTCCGCTGATCGTGCGTCTTGAAGGGACCAATGTGAAAGAAGGCCGGCAGATCCTTAAACGGTCCGGCATAAAGATAGAACAGGCCGATTCTCTATGGGAGGCCGCGCAAAGAGCGGTGGCGGCGGCAAAATAGCATGTCCATACTTTTAAACAAGAAATCCAAACTTATAATCCACGGCATGACGGGAGCCCAGGGTTCCTTCCACGCCAGGCAATGCATCGAGTACGGCTCCAAGGTCGCGGCCGGCGTAACGCCCGGGAAAGGCGGCACGAAACACCTTGACGCGCCGATCTTCGACACCGTCAAGGAAGCGGCCCGGGAGACCGGCGCCGACGCCTCCCTTATTTTCGTGCCCCCGCCCTTTGCGGCCGACTCCATCCTTGAAGCCGCCGAGGCCGGGATCGAAGTGATCATAGCCATCACCGAAGGCATCCCGGTACTGGACATGGTCCGCGTAAAAAAACATCTCCGGCGCCTGGAGCTGGAAGGCCGCGGCGTCACCTTGGTCGGGCCGAACTGTCCCGGCGTCATCACGCCCGGAGAATGCAAGGCCGGGATCATGCCCGGATATATACACAAAAAAGGCGATATCGGCATTGTTTCGCGCTCCGGCACGCTTACCTACGAGGCCGTCTGGCAGCTGACCTGCCAAGGCCTCGGCCAGTCCACCGTGGTGGGGATAGGCGGCGATCCGGTGCAGGGGATGAATTTCGTGGATGTCCTCACGAAATTCGAGGCCGACAAGGCCACGCGCGCCGTGGTGATGATCGGCGAGATCGGAGGCTCCGCCGAAGAGGACGCCGCCCGTTACATAAAAGCCAATATGACCAAGCCGGTCTTCTCTTTCGTGGCCGGCAAGACCGCTCCTCCCGGCCGCCGCATGGGCCACGCCGGAGCCATAGTGGAAGGGGCCGCGGGCACGCACGCCTCCAAGGTCGAAGCGCTAGCCGCCGCCGGCGTCACCGTGGTGGAGAACCTTTCTCTCATGGGCGCCACCGTCGCGGCCAAACTTAAAACAAAGGTTAAAACCGCGAAGAAATGATCAAGCGCTACAAACTGGAGAACAACCGGCTGGTCCAGACCGAAGACGAACAGCCTCTGGTCTGGCTGCTCATAGACCCTACCGACGACGAGAAAAAATGGGTCGTGGGCAATTTCAGCCTGGACGAGCACAATCTCGCCTCGGCTTTCGACCCTGAAGAACCGACCCGCATGGAATTGGAGCCGGACCACCTTGAGCTGATCCTCAAGCGGCCTAAAAATTATTCCTCAGCCGACCAATTCATGTTCAAGGTTTCCTCGATGGGCCTGTTCCTTTTCAAGGACAAACTGATAATAGCCATCTCCGAGGACCTGAACCTGTTCGCCGGCAAGTACTTCAAGCATGTCACCGGCATAAAAGAGGTCTTTTTAAAGCTCATCTACAATTCCATCTTCCACTTCATGGAGCATCTGAAGGTCATAAACATGATAGCCGATGAGATAGAGCGCAAGATCAACTCCTCCATGGAGAACAAATATCTGCTGAACCTTTTTACGCTGGAGAAGAGCCTGGTCTACTACCTCAACGCCATAAACGCCAACACCTATGTGATGGACAGGCTCAAGCACAACTCCGAAAAGATGAAGCTCTCCCCGCGCAGCGTGGAGTTCCTCGACGATATAATAATCGAGAACAACCAGTGTTCGCGCCAGGCGGAGATCTACTCCAACATCCTGGCGGGCCTCATGGACGCCAGAGCCTCCATCGTCAGCAACAACCTCAATGTGATGATGAAGAACCTCAACGCGGTCGTAATAGCGGTAGCCATCCCAAGTTTTTTCGCGGGAGTGGGAGGCATGTCCGAACTTACGACCATCACGCATATTTCCGACCACCGCGTGGCTTATCCGGTCTTTATACTGGCAATGTGCGCCGTGGGACTTGCGATTTACTGGATTATAAAGCGCATAGAAAGATATTAATGCCCAAGCTCTTCATCGTCTCCCTCGGCTGCCCCAAAAACCTGACCGATTCCGAAGTGATGGCCGGCCGGCTTGCCGCGTCGGGATTCGAACTGACGGCCGCCGTGGACGAAGCGGACGTGGTGCTCATAAACACCTGCGCTTTCCTAACTTCCGCGGTCAGGGAATCCGAAACCGAGATCAACCGGTTCCTCTCCCTCAAAAAACGCGGCAAGATCTCCAGGCTCGCGGTCGCCGGCTGCCTGGTCGAACGGGAGAAGGAACTGCTCCTGAAAAAATTCCCGCAGATAGACGCGGTCGTAGGGATCAACGCCCTGGACCGGATCGACTCCGCCCTGAACGGAGGGGCGAACTATATACTCCCGGCCGTAAGACCGCTTACCGCGCCCCGGTTCAAAGTGCGCCTCACCGCGCCCCATACCGCGTACCTGAAAGTCGCCGACGGCTGCGACAACCGCTGCTCGTACTGCGCCATTCCCATGATCCGAGGCCCTTTCAGGTCGAAGCCGGTAAAAGATGTTCTGCAAGAAGCGTGGAACCTGGCGGCCTCAGGCGCCAGGGAAATATCCCTTATAGCCCAGGACACCACTTCATACGGCATGGACGCAGGCGGCAAGCCTAGGCTTTATGGGCTTTTAAAAAAACTCGTGAAACTGGACCAGACGGCCTGGCTGCGGCTTATGTATGTCTACCCCGAAAAGATCTCTTCCGATCTCCTTAAACTAATGCGCGACGAAAGCGGGATCTGCCGTTATCTGGACATGCCGTTGCAGCATATTTCGGACAAGGTCCTGAAAAAAATGAACCGCCGCTCTACCGAAAGCTCGATAAAGGCCAAAATCGCTTCCATACGGAAACTCGTGCCAGACATCGCCTTCAGGACCAATTTTATAGTGGGATTCCCCGGAGAGACGGAACAGGATTTTAAAAAACTGGCGGATTTTGTTTCAGACACCGGCTTCGACAATGTAGGCGTTTTCGCCTATTCGCGCGAACCTGGAACCCCGGCGGCCGTGATGGCGGGGCAGGTGCCGGACAAGGTGAAGGCGGAGCGGATGAACGAACTGATAGCCGCGCAAAGCCGGATCCTGGATAAAAAGAACGCCGCCCTCATAGGCAGAACCGTGGAAATACTGATGGATTCCCCCAAATTCGGCCGCACCTACCGCGACGCCCCGGAAATAGACGGGAAAGTGGAATTGACCGGTGATCGCCCCTCCCGCATAGGCGCCGGGTCACGGATCGCGAGCCGCAAGCCGCCGGCCGCCGCCCCAGCCGCTGGAGATTTTGTCAAGGCAAGGATCACTTCAGCCTCCGGCTACCTCCGCCGCGCCACGCCCCTTTAAAAGGCTCCTGCTGCCTTTTAACCCCAAAAGGCTCACGCTGCCTTTTTATCACCTATGTATACGCTCAAAAGGCTCATGCTGCCTTTTAGCACATCGTCAGGAGATCTTTGACATCAGCCAACAGCACAGCGCCGGTTCTTTCCAACTTTTCCCTGCTTTGATGGCCGTTAGCTATAAGAACACAATCCGACCCTATGGCCGCAGCCGTCTCGAAGTCATGATCCGTGTCCCCCACAAGCAGGGTCTCCCCCTTCTTATTACCAAGTTCTTTCATTAATTTTTTTCCGAGTTCCACTTTACTAGGAGCCTGTCCGACATAAGGAATTTTGGCTGCAATCGCCGTTTTTTGCCTGCACCTTTGTTGCGCGAAACTTACAGGTTCATTGGAGCCTGCGCGTTTCGCGCAACTTCGGCTCGGCTT
>Ga0172379_10001630_pt1 | contig 43801 bp, 44 predicted proteins | sample GrowelOW334metaG_FD_119756 | JGI IMG/M metagenome (GOLD analysis project Ga0172379, IMG submission 119756) | Groundwater microbial communities from an aquifer near a municipal landfill in Southern Ontario, Canada - Groundwater well OW334 metaG | ecosystem: Environmental > Aquatic > Deep... | reverse complement strand
GCGAACGGAGATCGGAATTTGTTCGGAACATCAGTTCCGGACAAATGTAGGTCGCAGTTCGCGATCACTCGACGCGGGGTAGAGCAGTGGTCAGCTCGTCAGGCTCATAACCTGGAGGTCGTGGGTTCGAGTCCCACCCCCGCAACCAAACGAATAGTGTTAATACAGGATTCAGGTTTAAATTTTAGGTTCGCCTGCCCCGTACCGGAGCGTAGCGAGTGGTATGGGGAGTCCGCCCCCCGCAACCACGGGTCATTCAATGCTTCGGGTTCCGTGTCTGCAAACTTTTGCATTCACTTCACCCTCCGCATTATGCCCCTTTCCCCATTCCGCCTGTGGGCGGATCGGGGGCCCCAATTATACTCAAAACCAACCGAGTGTTGCAGGAGCGCACAAGGCGTAAAATATAAAGAATAAAAACCCGAGCAAAGGAGTAGCGCAGGAGAGCATAAGCTCGATGAGCACGCCTTTGTGAGGAGAGGTGGATGCGAACGGAAGTCGGAGTTTATTCGGAACAGCGGTTACGAATAAACGTAGGCTGCAGTTCGCAATCAACCGAGGCAGGGTAGCTCAGCTGGTTAGAGCGCGGGACTCATAAGCCCGAGGTCGAGAGTTCGAACCTCTCCCCTGCTACCACGGGTCATTAGGCCCATCAGTGTCATAATCGAGTTTAAACTCGATTTTTTTGTATAAAAAATAGGGTGGGTGCCACACAGAAACGTTTGAGCAACGTACTGTATGGCAACCACCCTTCGATAATGAACATCACGTACCCGACCGGATCACCAGGTGCACGAACCCGCTTCCCTTATCCGCCTGATCGGACTTGATCAGGGCATAGAGGGGGGTGTCGGCACCGAGCGGTGCGGAAAGCGGGTACAGATCCGGATGGATAACTTTCCAACCGACCAGGTTCTCCCCGACGATCAGCCAGAGCGGACTCTGGTTGAGCGTGAGGAAACCGTCGTGGTCGGTGTCCGGCGACGGCAGATCGTAGTTACCGACACGAATCGCATCATCCACGGCCAGTCGGTTATCGGCCCAGTTGTAGATGAGTTTGTCCGCGTAGACACTCCCTTCCACCCGGAAGATCTTCACCCACGTCGTTCCCGCCGGAAGAGTACCGAGTAGCATCCGCTTCTGGACACCGCTCGAATCCCGACCTTCCGGAATGACATAGGCGTTGAACGAACCGGGCGCCAACACATCCGAATCGGCCTGGTAGAGACCGGGGATAGGCAGCTTCGCTGATCCGCTTTCGTGGTAGCTGGGGATCTGGTCGAGTAATGACCCCCTTCCCGGAACGTGCATGTAGAAAATCTCCACAAGCATGAAGACGAACAGTACCGCCAACGCCACCTTCGTGATCCAGTCGCCGAAGTGCAACTGCCCTTTGATCTCATCGGGCAGTACACCGCGACAGACGTAGATCGCGCTCATCGGATAATACAACAAGCTGTACTCACCATTGAGCCACTTCTTCGTGTACTCCCAGTCCGCCACTTTCGTGACCACCATCCACAGAGCCAGGTGGAACACGAGCCACATGATCAGCTTCGCCTGAGACTTCAGGAATTCCACCGTGGACATTCCACCAAAGCGCTTTTCCGCCGGCGTGGCCCTGTACCACAGAACCAGCGCGGACAGGACAGCCAGCGCAACCCCGAAAGCACTGCTGTCACTCCACTTCCAGTCGAAGTGGAAATGACCAAACAGCAGACCGACCACGAAGGCCACGGGCAGTGCGTACCAGGACTTGCGCTGAACGTTCAGGCGCATTCCGGCGAATCCGGCGAGCGGGTTGATACCGTTACCGCCACGATTCCTGATTGACAGGTGCAGTGTGGCCATAACAGCGACAACCACCAGGGCAAAACCAAGCAGCGCGTTCAATGTAAACCTCCAGCGTTGAGTCTAGGAAGCGCCGCCCTGTTGGGACAACGCTTCGATCACGGACTGGCGATCAGTCTCGGAGAGACCCGCCAGCGCTTTCATCAAGTCAGCCTTGGAGGGAGCGGAACCCTTGCCGTTCCAGAGCTTCGAGAGTGCCGGCACCGTACCGAACAGATCGGTCCAACCGCCGCCACTACCACTCATGACCATCAGCTCGGTCGCCTTTGCAACCCGCTCCATGGCTTCGGCGATCAGGGGCATTACTGCACCATCATCGCCCGGTTCGATCCCGAGCGCCTTGAGCTTGGCAGCGAAGCCGGCAGCATCACCTTCGTGTGCCAGCCGTCTTGCTTCACCCTCACCGGTTCCGACGAGGATATGACGCTCCTTAGCGCCCTCACCTTCGAGAATGTCCTTCTTCTTCTGTCCCTCAGCGACAGCGATCATCTTGCGTCTGACACCCTCACCTTCGAGGATGTCACTCTGCTGCTGACCTTCGGCCAGCAGGATCATCTTGCGCCGATTACCTTCCGCTTCGAAGATGCTCCTCTGTTGCTCGCCCCACGCCTTCTCTCTCGTTTCGAGAGCCTCAGCGCGTGCCTGGAGTCTTCTCTGTAGGCTCGCACGAACCCGAGCATCTGTGGGATCAATATCCTTCAGCTCCAGATCGATGACTACGAGACCGTAGTCACGATAAAACCGAAGTGCAGCCTTGTCTTCGGGAATGCCGTACTTGTAGTAGACCTTCGGTCCACGCCAAGTATCACCATCCTTGTCAAAGACGAAAAGCACACGCCGATGCGGCTTCACTTGGATCTTGCGAACCTTGTTACCCGCATCCTCCTGCCAGTAGATGCCGGTGGCATCCGCCGACAGAGGGGTACCGCTCTGTCCTTCACGGAACCAGAACTTGTCCGGCTCCTGAAGAACGTAGAAGAACCCGTTGCCGTAGTCGCCGTAGACATCCCACTTCACAGCCGGCTTGATCGCATCCGGATGAGGGAGCTCCAGCTTACCCAGTCGGACTTCATCCTTGCGGACATCCCAGAATACCGCCTCAGGTTCTCTGTCAAGCAACCGTGCATGCGGGAGCTCGTCTTCATCGAACTCAATGCCGTAGAACTTACGGCACCCGAACAACCACAGGTCGATCAGGAGCCTCCGGTGGGCGTTGACGTAGATCTCGGGATCAAAAACCATGGGCTTTTTCTCCTCCGAATCATCATCACCCGGCTTGCGAGACTTCTTGTCTGTCCCATGCCCATGATCCGGGGACTCCTTGTCCTCCAGATCCGTTTCGTAGACGAAGTAGTGCAGGGTCGCTGCTACACGCCGCCACCGAGCTTCGACCTCCGCTACGAACGCTTCGAGAAAATATTTCACCCCGAAGATCATCTTCAACGGATCATTAGGAGTCAATGATGCGATCAGCTTCGCACTAACTTCAATCGGGTCGCCAGTGTCAACCGGCTGCGGACTGAAGTCATGTGTCCGCTCAGCCAGTGAGAGGAAGCATTTCGGATCCTTCAAGGGGTTGATCTTGTCCACCGTGCGCTCATACCAGGAATGCACGGTATAGATCCACGGCACGCCGATGTAGACCATCGGATGCTTCGGATCAACAATCACAACCTCGATACCCTTGTCTTCCTTCTCGACCATCTTCTTGTAGGACTCTGCCCACTGTCGGTACTTGCCCGATACGGCGATAATCACGCGACAAACCTTGCGGTCCCGCATGATGAAAGCCGCCGACATTTCCGGCAACCTTATCCGGAACAGGTGCTGATCCGCGAGCTGGCGAACCAGGATGGGAATCCACAGCCAGATGACTCCGGCCATTATCAGACCGGAAATCGCCACCTGGAGAGCGTCACCTCGCTTACCCGCGATGAGCAGGATCAGCGAGATCACACCGAACAGCGCCAGTAGAAGCCAGCGTGCCCAATGTGGCAGTTCGAACGTTTTCGACATTTCAGCACTCCTCTTCTTGCCCGCGTATCCGAAAACACACGGGTCGCAACTACATCGGGAGAATCAGAATTGATTGTCTCCCTCCTTCGTCTATCCGCTAACTTCTTGCTTATTGTGTTATGACACAGGCAAACAGGCCTGTTTGTCAAAGGCCAATCTATATCCAGTTACGAAGCATTCGTAACGAGCTACCTTATCACACTTTGTGTGATTTGTCAACCCCACTTTGTGATAAAACCTGTCATCCAAAAAGAGCGCTTTCATTGAAGCGCTCTTTTTTTATTTTGTCGATAGCCTTAACTTACAATATCAACCTTTTTTGGCTTATTCTTCACTAATTTAAACTGCAAAGCATTAACTCTTTGCCACACATAATTTAATGAAACTGCAGTTAACGGTACCACAATTAAATTACCCATAATTTGCGCTTTAAGAAAAGGCAATCCGGCAATCATGCAAGTCATTAAACCACTCAATGTTTCCGGATACCAATCCCCAATCAGCCAGACGCCAAAATTTGTCCAAATATAGAAGAATAATGATGAAGCGACTCCCAAACCGGCCATACTGGCGGTAAATTTCCACGTCTTCATCTTTTTTCCCTTCAGCACTAAACCGATCAGACCGATTATTGCCCATGCTGACCAGGTAAAAAAGAGGATTGAGCTGTTGCCGTAGAAAATATCAAAGACGGCGACTGCCAGTAACGGTACAACCACAGTATACCCGCCACCCAAAAGTGCGCCGGCTAACAAAGCAACAGCCGTCATGGTTTCAACATTCGGAAAATCCAAAAGCAGATACCGGCCGATTACTCCAACCACAACTAACAATAATGCGAAAGACAATTTTTTCCAGGAAATCATTTTCATCTTATTCAAATTTAAACTCAATCGAATCCCCTTCTTGGACAATATAATCCGCCACTCCCATTGTTGCAGACTCACCATTCACATAATACAACCAATACTTGTTATTGTCACCACCCATTTTTCCGGAAAGAGCATTAACATAAACGCCATAGGATGATTCCTGAGTATCCAACGCCAGATTATTATCAACTGCGGACTTTCTTAAGACATCTAGGACAGAAGAATAATTCTGAATCGTTGTTGCGTAAGCTGTGCTTTGACCATCCACAGTGATCACCAGATTTACATTAATCTGAACATCAGCAATATTTGCTTCATTGCTATTTTGAACGGCAGTGTTTGTGTTCTGATTATTTACACATCCCGCCCCCAACAAAGTTGTCAGCACGAGAAGCAAAGAAAGAGATACTAGCTTCTTTTTTATCATAATAATTTTCCTAAGTTAATATTTATGCAGGGAAGTCACTAAAAAACCTTCCCCGGACAGGAAGGCAAAATCGGCAATTTCACCTCTTTCTCTATCCGCGAAGAAAGAATAATTTTTTTAAGAATATATCAGTATTCTGACTTGTCCTGAGCGACCCCGCAGACGCGGGGGAGTCGAAGGACTTACCCCTCGACTTGCTCGGGGTAAGTTTTTCGCTTTGCTCAAAACTTACAGTAGCGGGACTGCCCCGGACTTGCACCGGTGTTCCCTGATACTATTCTTGTTTTATATTATGTTTTCAATATTCTAATCCTAACACCCTATCCCCTTCACCCTAAAAAATATCAATAATCAATCCCCCTTTGCGCTTTGATACCTTTACTGAAAGGGTGCTTGATTGCTTTCATCTCCGTAACCAGATCCGCTTGCGCTATTAATTTCGGCCCGGCAAAATTCCCGGTCAGCACTAAATGCAGTTTCTCTTCCTTCTTATTCATTAAATCCAGTACATCCTGTTGTTTAATCAATTTGCCTTTGACTGCGTAATTAATCTCATCCAGAATAACAACGCTGTATTTTTTTGAAGTTATCGCCTTTTGGGCAATTTTCAACGCTTGTTCTGCAGCCTGTACGTGTTCCTGAAATTCTTTCTGATCATCAATAATCCCGACAAACCCCTCACCCATCCTGATCAGCTCAATTTCCGGCGCCAGTCGCTTGATGCTTTTAATTTCGCCGGTTTCCCAGGAACCTTTGATAAACTGGATAATCAGCACTTTCTTCTTATATCCGGCCGCTCTCAAGGCAATCCCCAGCGCGGCGGTTGTTTTTCCCTTGCCACTGCCGGTATACACAATAACTAGCCCCTTTGTTCCCTGTACTTTTTTTGACATGAATCAAACTGTTTTAAGAGCATCCGCTGGTAGAACCGCACTCTATGCATTTATAGCAGGAACCGCTGCGTACCATAATTGATCCGCATTCTCCACAGAATGGCGCATCCTCGGAATTCTGGAAAGTCAACAGCTCTTGTTGTTCTGACTTTTCTTTGAAAGAAGGTAGCGGCTCTTGTCCTTCACCAGGTTTTACAACAGTTTCCTTTGTTTGCTCTTTCTTAACTTCAGCATTTTTTCCTTCAATCTCCTTCTGGTCATTGCCGATCAATAGAGCATTATGAACCAACGCTGCTTCTTCCGGTCTCAGGAACTTGATTGCCAGCCAGCGGAAAATATAATCCATAATTGATTTGACCATCGGGATCTGTTTGTTGGAAGTGAATCCTGCCGGTTCAAATCGGGAATGAGTGAATTTGCTGACCAAAACTTTCAGAGGCACACCATATTGCAAGTTCAGTGATATTGAAGTAGCAAACGCGTCCATAATTCCGGAAAGTGTACTGCCCTCTTTGGACATGGTAATGAATATCTCACCAACCTCACCGGTCTCGTAGAGTCCGGCAGTGATATAACCTTCGTGCCCGGCTATTTCAAATTTATGAGTGATTGACTGCCTTTCATCAGGAAGCTTTAGGCGGATCACCTGATCACCGCTTACTTTTTCTTTTTTCTTGGCATCATCTTTTCCTGTATTTAACGGCTGAGTGCGTTTAGAGCCGTCACGATAAACCGCAACTGCCTTCAAGCCCAGTCTCCAAGACTGGATATAAGCGTCCATAATATCTTCCACCTTGGACTCTTCCGGCATATTTACTGTTTTGGAAATTGCACCGGACAGGAACGGTTGAGCAGCAGCCATCATTTTTATATGACCCAGATGATGAATAGATCTTACGCCATTGGTCGGCCGGAAAGCGCAATCAAATACCGGCAGATGATCCTCGTCTAATGACGGGGCGCCTTCAATAGTGTCATTACTGTCTATATAATCCACGATTGTGTTAATCTGCTCGTTGGCATAACCCAAGTGTCTCAGTGCCAGCGGAACAGTTGAATTTACAATTTTCATGTACCCACCGCCCACCAGTTTCTTATATTTAACCAGAGCAATATCCGGCTCGATTCCGGTAGTATCACAATCCATCAGAAACCCGATTGTTCCGGTTGGCGCGAGCACTGTCGTTTGGGCATTACGGAAACCGTACTGTTTCCCCATCTCAACCACCTCGTCCCAGATTTCTCCGGCTTTTCTTTTTAATTCTACGGACTGCTTGTCAAAATCCCTGACATCATATACCGCGTCTCTGTGTTTTCTCATAACCCGCAGGAACGGACTGCGATTCTTTTCGTATTCAGTAAATGTACCGACGACGTTGGCAATCAAAGTCGACTGCCGATAGGCACGGCCGGTCATAATTGAAGTTACCAATCCGCCCCAGGCTCTTCCTTCGTCGCTGTCATACGGTAAGCCGAGCGACATCAAGAGCGCACCGAGATTGGCATATCCCAAACCAAGCGGTCTGAATAAGTGGCTGTTTTTTGTAATCTCAGCTGTCGGATAGCTGGCGTGATCAACAACTATTTCCTGAGCGGTAATCATTACATCCACGGCATGCAGATAGGAATCGACATCAAACACACCCTGTTCATTTACAAATTTCATTAAATTAAGAGAGGCCAGGTTACAGGCGGAATCATTCAGGAACATATACTCACTGCATGGATTTGAAGCATTAATTCGGTCAGTGTTCGGGCAAGTATGCCAGTCATTGATCGTCGTATCAAACTGCAGTCCCGGATCGCCACAAATATAAGTTGAATCGGCAATTTTTTGGAGGAGATCATGAGCATTAAACGTATCCATTTCTTCACCGGTCGTTACTGCATGTGTCTTCCATTTCCTGTTCTCCATCGCCGCTTCCATGAATTTATTGGTAACCCTGACACTATTATTGGCATTCTGGAAGAAAACGGAAGTATAAGCTTCACCGTCGATTGCTCCATCATAGCCTGCATCGATAAGTGCCCAAGCCTTCTTTTCTTCATTAGCTTTGGAATCAATAAATTCAACGATATCAGGGTGATCAACGTTTAAAATAACCATTTTAGCGGCCCGGCGCGTTTTTCCGCCCGATTTAATCACCCCGGCAAATGCATCAAATCCCTTCATAAAAGACACTGGTCCGGATGATTGCCCGCCTCCGCTCAGCCTTTCTTTGGAAGAACGGATGGTTGACAGGTTGGTACCCGTGCCCGATCCGAACTTAAACAGCATTCCTTCTGTTTTGGATAAACTCAATATTGAGTCCATAGAATCTTGCACGGAGTTGATAAAACAGGCGGAACATTGCGGATAAGTATAATCATCCTCTGCCAACAGCACTTTTTCCTGTTCTTTATTCCAATAATACCTTCCTGCCCCGGAACCTTTATCATAACGGCTGACACCGCAGTTAAACCACACCGGACTGTTAAAGGCGGCGTACTGGTTTACCAATAGGTAGGTAAGTTCATTATAAAAATTTTCTCCGTCCTCTTCCGATGCGAAATATCCGTCCTTCTTTCCCCAATCGGTCATGGTCCGGGAAACGCGATCGACGAGCTGTTTTACACTGTTTTCTCTTTCGCCTTTTTTTTCATCGCCATAGAAATATTTAGAAACACAAATATTGGTAGCATTCTGAGTCCAAAAAACAGGAAACTCCACATTCTTCTGTTCGAAGATAATGTTTCCTTTTGGATCAGTAATTGTAGCATCGCGCCTTTCCCATTTAACTTCGTCAAAGGGATGCTTCCCTGAATGAGAGAAGAAACGTTCAAAAATTAAACCTTTCTTTTTTTCTATTTGTATTTCTTCACTCTCATCAAGAGAAGAATCTTTAATGCCTGTTTCATTTTCCTGGACCTTTGTTTGTGTAATTGTTTGTGTTTCTTCTGGCATGGCGCCTCCTATAGTTAATTAGCTGATTTTTTTAAGTTCTTTTTTAAAGGAATCGATATCTTCAAAAGATTTATAAACCGACGCAAAGCGGATGTAGGCAACGGGGTCTAGTTTCTTCAAATGCTTGATCGCTATCTCACCGATCTTGGAACTTTCTATTTCCCGGCGTGCTCCGTTATTTTTTGCGGATGCCGGTTTGCTTCTCAACTGAATATCTCTTTCAATATGACTGATCAGTCTCCGGAATGCTTCCCGGTCCACCGGTCTTTTCTCCAGAGCCCGTTTCAAACCGTTTTCTATCTTCTCTCGGATATACACTTCTCTGCGTCCGTCCTGTTTAACTACTGAAAGGTCAAGAATTTCCACCTCCTCATAAGTAGAGAACCGGAACTTACATTTTTCACACTCTCTGCGCCGGCGAATAGCAATCCCTTCTTCAATTGATCGGGAGTCAATGACCTTACTATCCATATTGTGACACACAGGGCACTGCATAATTTTTCAAAAAAATATAGCTTTTTTATGTATGAGTGGTTAATTTGGGTCTTTCACCCCACTCTGTCTATTTTAAGGCAAGTACAACACTATATATTGTGGTTCTAATGGTAAGTTTATCACAAAATATAGTATTTGTCAAAACTCCCCACTTTTCACATTTTATGACGCATTTTTGTAAAATGGGCGGAAAAAAATAACCCTGTAACTTTGAAGGATTCAATTTGTTTTGGTTTTTGTTTACGTGGATTTATAATACTCCTTTCCATTATTCAGTGTCAAATAACTTTAATAAAGTCCAGTAAAAACCTCCCTCAGGAAACCAATAAACTTTCATTTTTATCAGTTACTGAACCATTTTATATAAAAAAATGGGAAGGATGTTTGACACACTTCCCGCCCCCCCCCGAAAAGAACCGCTAAACGCAGAACTGCTCCCGTTCCGAACCGACACCGACGCCGATGATTTGCTTGCCGGCGATCCGTTCGATCTCCGCCAGATAGGCCTGCGCTTCCCTGGGTAGGTCGCTGATCTTGCGCACACCGGAGATATCCTGGAACCAGCCAGGGAGGCAAGTGCCGTAGATCGCCTGACAGAGCATGTACTCCTCCCAGGTATCGGGAAGCTCGGTCAGTACCGGCAGGTGCGGTGCGTGATTACCGGCATAGAGCGCCGTTGCGATCGGAATTCGCGGAATCCCAGTCAGCACATCCAGCTTGGTGACGTAGAGCACGTCACAGAAACGAGCCGCTTCGCTCAGCTCCAGGGCATTCAGCCAACAACAGTCGCGTTTCCGTCCGGTCGTAGCGCCGAACTCACCGCCGGCTTGCTGAAGCCCCGCCTGATGCTCGTTGGCAATGTAGGTGGGCATCGGGTGATTCCCCACCGCCGTCTGGTACGCCTTGACCACACCGATGTTCTGGCCGATCCATGACGGGATCAACTCCAGGCCCAGACCGGCGAAAACCGCGTTGGATGTGGTAATGGACGAGGTACAGCTCGGGTAGCTGGGAGCGCAGTCGTTCGAGAGAAAACGCCCCTGCCCGCCCTCCGCCAGGATGCACTCCCCCCTCATCAGCGCTTCCCGCAACAGCTCGTGCAGACGGCACGCCATCGGCTTCAGCCACTCGCCGATCGGCGCGAGCTCATCGAACGCGCCGGAAACAGTAACCTCCGGCAGCTGTTCTGCCGTGAGCTCCAGTTCCTGGCGCACGCCACGGATCATGCAGTTGATCACAGGCACTACCACCTGGAGCCGCTGCTTGAGCACTTCCGGCCGAATCAGCTGTGCCACCGTGATGCCGTCCCGCGACACCGCATTGGCATAGCCGGGGCCGATCCCACGGTTGGTGGTGCCGACGCCCCCGCCTTCTGCGACCGTCTTGCCCGTGGCCTTGGCCCGCACGCGATCGATCGCCCCGTCCAGAAGCTTGTCCCACGGACAGACGATCTTCGCCCACGAGGAAACGTGCAGGCGTCCCGTGACATCGATACCCAGTGACTGGAGCTGTTCGGCCTCCTGGCGAAGCGCGAACGGATCGATGATCATGCCCTGGCCGAGGCCGAGCTTGACCTGCTCGTGCTTGACGCCCGAAGGGATCAAGTGCAGAATCAGCTCCTGGCCACCAGCCTTAACAGTGTGGCCGGCGTTGGCTCCGCCTTGGAAGCGGACGTTCCAGGTGTACTTGCCTGAGACAAGTAGGCGATCGACGATCGCGCCCTTGCCTTCGTCTCCCCGTTGGGAACCGGTAATCGTGTCGAGTGGCATTATTTAACCCTCCCCGGGTTCAGAGTGGTAGTGTGAAAGGTCCGAGAATCCATGCTAAAACGGTCTATCATCTTACAAAAACAACTAAATAGAGTCAAATGATAAGTAGACTGGATAACGTCATCCAACCTACCCCATATTAAAACCTAAATATTGAAGAATTAGCTATATTTGACAGTATTTTAATGTAGTGATATATTCAAAACTATGAATATGTCCAACATCAATTATACTCACTACGCTCAGCTGATCGAAGCGATCAAAAACACCAAGCGGATTGAAATAATGCAGCTTTTGCGCAGTCATTGCCTGACCGTATCAGAAATGAAAAAAATGACCGGAATCAGCCAGGCCAACATCAGCCAGCATCTGCAAGTACTGCGCCGCGAGGGAGTAGTAGTTGCAGAACGTAACGGTAAGGAAATTAAGTATTGTATCTCCCACCCTGAGTTTATTACGGTACTAGATTGCATTCAAAAGATTTTATCAGACCGAACACACGAAAAACTGCCGATCAACCACTCTACCCTGCCAGATGTTCCAAAATTTACAGACCCGGTGTGTAAAATGAAAGTGCTACCAAGACACACGGCTTTTTCTAGTTATTATAAAAGAACTGCATATTATTTCTGTGCTTCTGGCTGTAAAAAAGAATTTCTAAAAAATCCCAAAAAATATGTCTAAGTCAATTGATTTTCATGTTTCCGGGATGCACTGCGCATCATGCGCAATGAATATTCAGCGAAAACTGAAAAAAGCCGACGGTGTCCAGGAAGCCTCGGTTAACTATGCTAACGAGCAGGCATATCTTGATTATGATCCAAAAATAATTGACAAACAGAAAATTGCTGAAATCGTCACTTCGCTGGGCTATAAAGCCATCTTGGATAAGGAAAAAGAAGAAGAGATAGCGGAACATGAACATGAGGAAAAACTAAAATCGCTGAAACAGAAAATAGTATTCGGCGGCATTCTTTCACTGGGATTAATTATTGGCGCAATGCTACCCGGTGCACCGGATTTTTTGATGAACCGGTGGGTAATGCTTGCTATGGCCACTCCGATCCAGATCTGGCTTGGTTCCGGATTCTATCGCAGTGCCTGGTCCGCTTTAAAAAATAGAACGACCAATATGGACACCTTGGTCGCCCTGGGGACGTCCGTTGCCTACGGTTATTCTTTGGTAGTGCTTTTATTTACCAAATATCTAACGGACAAGGGCATTGATGACCATATTTATTTTGAAACCTCCGCCGCGATTCTGACATTAGTATTACTGGGAAAATTTCTGGAATCACGCGCCAAGGGCAAGGCTTCGGATGCGATTAAAAAACTATTACAGCTCCAACCGCAGATTGCCCATGTAAAAAAAGATAATAAATGGGAAGATGTACCGGTTAATAGCATAAATATTGGAGATATACTTATGGTTAAACCGGGCGAAAAAATTCCCATTGATGGTTCTATAATCAGCGGCAGTAGCGCGGTTAATGAAAGTATGCTGACCGGGGAAAGTATGCCGGTCGAAAAACAGTCTGGGGATTCAGTTTTTGCCGCCACCATCAACTCTTCCGGGGCTTTTGAGATGGAAGCCCGGCAGATCGGTGAAAAGACCAGGTTATCCCAAATTATTAATATGGTGCGCCAGGCTCAAGGGTCAAAACCGCCGATTCAAAAATTGGTAGATAAAATTTCTTCATACTTTGTACCGATTGTAATCGGGCTTTCCATAATTACTTTTGTTATCTGGATTATTTTCGGTCCGGACCCTAAACTACCCAATGCATTGGTCAGTATGATCTCTGTTCTGATTATCGCCTGCCCGTGCGCGTTGGGTCTGGCTACTCCCACTTCCCTGACAGTTGCCATCGGACGGGGTGCCCGGGATGGAATTTTGATAAAAAACGCGGAAATGCTGGAAGCGGCTAAAAAAGTTTCTGTGGTAATTTTCGATAAAACCGGAACATTGACGGTCGGCAAGCCGGAAGTAAACAATGTGGCATTTGTTCCCGAATTAGAACACAAACAAAAAGATTTAGCTTTATCACTGGTAATGACCGCTGAAGAGCAGTCGCAACATCCTTTAGCTAAGGCAATTGTTAATTATTTAGCCGGCTTGGGAACACAAAAGGCGCAAAAAACAGAATATTTTGAAGATCTGCCTGGTCGTGGTATCGCCGCAACCATTAATGGTTCAGAAATTTTAATCGGAACAGCTAAGTTAATGCATGAAAGAAATATGTCAGACCCGTCCAAGATAACGCAGATTGCATCTGACCAACAAACTAATTACGGCACGCTGGTTTTTGTCGCGATCAATAATGAAGTAATAATCAGGTTTAACATCTCAGATACTCCGAAAGAGAATTCCGCATCAGCAATCAGTCAATTGCGGGCAATGAAAATCCATCCGGTGATGATTACGGGTGATAATTATAATGTCGCTCAAACAATTGCTAATACTCTTCATATCGATAAATTCAGCGCGGAGGTACTGCCAGAAGACAAAGAGCAGGAAGTTAAAAAGAGGAAAGACCAGGGTGCGGTCGTCGCTATGGTTGGTGACGGCGTGAATGATGCACCAGCATTAGCTGTAGCAGATATCGGTATTGCCATGGGCGAAGGTACGGACGTGGCAATTGAGTCCGCCGGAATTACCCTGCTCCGAGGAGATCTTTTACTAGTGCCGAGAGCTCTAAAACTGGCCAGGGTAACCATGAATAACATCCGCCAGAATTTACTTTGGGCGTTCGGCTATAACATCTTGCTGATACCAGTGGCTATGGGAATTTTGTTTCCTTTTTTCGGCATTCGTTTGAATCCGATGCTGGCCAGTATGGCGATGGCTTTTTCCAGTATTTCGGTTGTAACCAATGCCTTACGTTTGAAAACTATAACTTTAACAAAAAAATAATTAAAGAATAAATTAATGGATCTTTGGCTAGTATTTTTAACCGGACTGACAACAGGTGGAATCTCCTGCGTCGCAATGCAGGGAGGACTACTGGCTTCAGTTGTCGCCAATCAAAAAAGAAAAGAACATCAGGACAATCAGGACACAAAGCAAAAAACACAAAGCATTTTCCATAGGGACAATATAATGCCTGTGGTAATGTTTCTTTCCGCTAAACTGATTTCCCATACTATTTTAGGATTTTTACTTGGCGCATTGGGCTCCGTACTAACGCTAAGCTTCGGCGTACGCATAACCTTCCAGATATTAGCCGCGCTGTTTATGCTGGCCACTGCGCTGAATCTCCTGAATGTGCATCCGATTTTCCGGTTCGTTATGTTTCAGCCGCCGAAATTCATGCAACGCTGGGTGCGTTCAACCAGCAAAGCTAACTATCTTTTCGCTCCCGCGACATTAGGATTATTTACCATCTTTATCCCCTGCGGCGTAACACAGGCGATGGAAGTATTGGCAATTAACAGTGGTAGTCCAGCGATCGGCGCACTGACTATGTTTATGTTTGTTTTGGGTACTGCACCGGTTTTTGGCTTAATCGGAATCGTAACCGCCAAACTTTCCGGTTCAATGCAATTAAAATTTATGAAATTCGCCGCCATACTGCTTATCTTCATGTCGCTACTTGGAATTAATGGCGTACTACAAGCAGTTGACGCACCGGTTTCCTGGCAGAGGATCCAACTGGCATTATTTGATGAATCAAAAGAGCCGGTTAATTTAGTAACCTTATCAGACCCGTCTCAGATGAATACGGAAAATATTCAAAAAGTTACAATCAATATTGAGAATGGAGGATATTCTCCAAAACGTTTCACAGTCCAATCCGGTATACCGGTAGAACTGACACTAAAAACTGAGGAAACATATTCTTGTGCCAGCTCCTTTACTTTTAAGGAGTTCGAAATCTACGAATTACTGGATCCAACAGATTCTAAAACATTTACTTTTACGCCTCAAAAAAAAGGAAAATTCGTATTCGCCTGTTCCATGGGCATGTATACGGGGGTCATGGAAGTTATTTAACTAGATACTAATAAACCAATGTTCAAATTAAAAACAAAGAAAGACGGAAAGGAAATAGTACTTAAAATATCCGGTATGCATTGTCCCAGCTGTGGTATGAATATTGACGGTGCACTGGAAGAACTTGACGGGGTATTAGAAAGCACAACAAATTATACCAAGCAGACAACTAAGGTAATCTATAATCCACAAATAGTTACTCTGGAAAAAATGACTGCTGAAATAAAAAAATCCGGATACACTATCCAGCAATAATACATATCAAAAATCCCGCTCAAGATAGAACGGGATTTTTTAATTCGAGATTATTTCTCGGATATAGTCTTGTCACCCGGTTTCCAACCGACCTGACACAAACCGCCGTGCTGCAGCGCCTCCAGAACCCTCAAAACCTCATCGACATTACGTCCGACATCGATATCATGCACAACCTGGTATCGCAGTTCCCCTTCTGGGTCGATAATAAACAATCCACGCTGGGCAATTCCCTTATCTTCTAACAACACGCGATACCTTCTGCTTACCTCATGCGTCATGTCGCTAAGTAGCGGATAGCCAAGTTCTCCCAATTCCTTTAACCACGCTTTGTGGGAATGCACACTGTCCGTACTACATCCCAATATTTTGGTATTGAGTTTATCGAACTCTTTCAATCTTTTGGCAAATTCGGTTACTTCCGTCGGACAGACGAAGGTGAAATCTAGCGGATAGAAATACAGTATCAACCATTTACCGCGATAATCAGCCAAACAGTACTCTGCTACTTTTTCTTTTTCAATTCCTTCCAGTGAAAACCAGGGGGCGGGGTAATTTACCTGAATTTCATTATTACAGCAACAGTCACCTACTCCACTACAGTCACATTCTGACGCGCCGTTTTCTTCGCAACAGCTTTCATCGTTATCGCAGTTACATTCGCCGTTTTCCGCACAATCTCCCGTGCATTCGCATTCCTCTTCATTATGATGCATATTTTTTCCTTCCTGATTTAGATTAATTTAATTACTTTCCACCAATTTTCGATATATTCCGGTCTTCTGTTCTGATATTTAAGATAATATGCGTGCTCCCAGACATCCAACAGTAAAATCGGAGTATGTCCCTTTTGCAACGGATTATCCTGGTTCGGCATGGAATAGACCTCAAGCTTTCCTTCCGGATTACGCACCAGCCATGCCCATCCGCTACCGAATTGAGTCTTAGCAGCATCTGTAAATTTTTCTTTGAAAGCATCAACTGATCCGAAATCTCTTTCTAAGTCAGCAACCAACGCTTCGTTTCTGGTGTTTGCCGGATCCATAATCTCCCAAAACAGCTTATGGTTTAAATAGCCACCACCATGATTGCGGATAGCGTTTCTGTCCTTCTCCTCAATTTCCAAATTGTTGACGTCCGCCAATAGTTTTTCAACCGACAGATCCGCCAATTCCGGATGTAACTCCAATACTTTATTGAAGTTGTCCGTATATGCCTGATGATGCTTGGAATGATGAATCTCCATCGTTTCCTTATCAATATAAGGTTCCAGCACATCATATGAATAATTAAGTTTGGGTAGTTCGTATTTCATATTTTTATTGGTTAATTATGAGTTACTACTGTTCTACTACCTATCCTTCAGGATAGGGTTTATTGTTTAGTTGCTTTTTTTAATGCCGAAAGAGACAATAGGGCGCATTTCATGCGTGCCGGCGTAAGCGACTCTACCCCCAGTAACTGTAATACGTCCCCCGACGATAATTTATTTATCTCTTCGATAGTTTTTCCTATTACCGATTCAAAAAGCAGGGAAGTTGACGCCTGACTGACCGTGCATCCATTGCCTTCAAAAGCTATCGCTTTAACTTTTTTCTGTTCATCCAGCTTCATCTGAAATGATATTGTGTCTCCGCAAACTGGGTTACTTTCTTTATGTTCAAAATCATAGTCAGTAAGCTTTCCGTAATTACGCGGGTTTTTCGCGTGATCAATTATTTCTTCACGATAAATATCTGAAATGCTCATCTTAATGTTCTAATCGATTGATTAATCGCCTCCACTAGTTGATCCACATCTTTTTGGTCATTATATATGTAGAAACTGGCACGCACAGTTGCTTCCGTCCCCAAAGCTCGCAGTAGAGGCTGTGCACAGTGATGACCGGCCCGGATCGCCACTCCCGCTTCATCCAGAATTGACGCTATATCATGCGGGTGAATCCCCTCGATAGAAAATGATACCACGCCGCTACGCTCAACCACTTCTTCCGGTCCATAAACGGTCACTCCGCTGATTGCTCGAATCTTTGCCAAAGCATAGTTCACCAGCTCCTGTTCATGCTGCCAGATATTTTCCATCCCGATTAATTTAAGATAATCAATCGCCGCACCAAACCCGATTACTTGCGCGATCGGCATTGTTCCCGCTTCAAATCTCATAGGCAGGTCTTCAAATATAGTCTCAACTAAAGTAACTTCGCGAATCATATTGCCACCGGACAGGAAAGGGGGAATTTCTTCCAGGATACCCTCCTTCACATACAAGACACCCACCCCTGTCGGGCCCAGCATTTTGTGCCCGGAAAATGCGAAGAAATCACAATCCAGCTCTTTGACATTAATCGGCATATGCGGAGTTGATTGTGCGCCGTCCAAAAGGACCAGCACACCATTAGCATGCGCCTTGGTAATTATTTCCTTTACCGGGTTTACAATACCGAGCACATTAGAAACATGAATCAGCGCTACGAGTTTGGTTTTTTTTGTGAAATATTGATCAATATTATCCAAATTCAACTTGCCGTTTTTATCAACTGGTATGTACTTTAAAACTGCACCCTTTTCTTTTGCCAGAAGTTGCCACGGAACAATATTGGAATGATGCTCCATCTCCGTCAGTAATATTTCATCCCCGGCTTCAATATTTTTCCTGCCCCAGGAATAAGCCACCAGATTAATCGATTCTGTTGTTCCACGTGTAAAAATAATTTCTTGAGTCTTCTCCGCACCGATAAATGCTCGCGCCTTTTCCCGAGAGTCTTCATACAGCGCCGTCGCCTTTTCGCTCAGTTGGTAAATTCCCCGATGAGTGTTGGCGTTATATTTTTCATAATATTCTGTAATTGTTTCAATGACTTTTTTTGGTTTTTGGGTTGTTGCAGCATTATCAAGATAAACCAAACGCTGACCATTCATTTTCTGGTTTAGAATCGGAAAATCTGATTTTACATTCGTGATATCCAACATTTTATAATAGTTTACTAATTTCCTTATCCAATATTTTCTCAATTTTCTGTTTGCTTTTTTGATCTGGTAAATCCGCAACGATACTTTTCAGAAACCCACTGATAACCAGTCTTTCCGCTTCTTTTTTCGGGATTCCCCGACTCATCAAATAAAACATTTCCTCCTCGTTTATTCTACCAATAGTCGCTCCGTGCGTACAGCGGACATCATCCGCCAGTATTTCCAGTTTCGGACTGGTATCGACATGCGCCTGGTCGCTTAATAGCAAGTTATTGTTCTTTTGATATGCATTGGATCTTTGCGCCTTCGGATCAATTTTGATCAGACCCTCATATTTATAACCGGTATGATTAAGAAATACACCTTTGATCAGCAGATCACTTTTAGTGTTCGGCGCTCGGTGATGCTGGAAAGTATTAATATTAATTTTGCCCTGCACTCCGATAATTGCCCCCAGTATTCTGGCATCTGCCCCGCTACCATCCAGGCTAATAGTAATATTTTTGTCTCCCGGCTTAAAACCTAAAATTATGTAAATCAAAGACTCACCGCGCTTGACAGCAATGGTAACATTCTTTTTCTTCCCAAGATAATCAATTATAATTCGTTCTTTTTTCATTATCCGACACTCCCTTCCATCTGCATTTGAATTAGTCGGTTCATTTCAATCGCATACTCCAAAGGCAATTCTTTAACAATTGGTTCAATAAACCCGTTGATGATCAAAGCCTCTGCTGATGCCAGATCAAGCCCCCGACTCATCAGATAAAAAAGCTGGTCTTCGCCGATTTTGGAAACGGTTGCTTCATGCTCTACCTGGACATTCTGGTTATTGATTTTCATATCGGGGTAAGTATCAGAACGGGATGCTTCATCCAGAATCAGCGCGTCACAGACCACTTTAGCTTTAGCCTGATCCGCTCTAGGCGTCATTTGTAAAAGCCCACGGTAAGATGTCCGTCCGCCGTGCTGACTGATCGATTTTGAGATTATCCGACCGGAGGTTTCCGGTGCTGCGTGAATGATCTTTCCTCCGGCATCCTGGTGCTGCCCTTTCCCCGCATAGGCCATAGAAAGTATTTCGCCCCGGGCTTTCCTGCCCACCAGATAGCAACTGGGGTATTTCATGGTCAGTTTTGAGCCTAAATTGCAGTCCACCCATTCACCAATCCCTTCTTCTTCCACCCGCATTCTTTTGGTCACCAGGTTATAAACATTATTACTCCAGTTCTGTACGGTAGTATAACGCACGCGCGCTCCTTTTTTAACCACGATCTCAACAACTGCTGAATGCAGTGAATCAGTCGAGTAAATCGGCGCAGTACAACCCTCGACATAATGCACATAACTGCCCTCATCAGCAATAATCAGGGTGCGCTCAAACTGCCCCATGTTGGCCGCGTTGATTCGGAAATATGCCTGCAGAGGTAGTTTGACTTTAACACCCTTAGGGACATAGATAAACGATCCGCCGGACCAGGTTGCGGTATTGAGCGCGGCAAATTTATTATCATTAGCCGGAATGATCGTGCCGAAATACTTTTTTACCAAATCCGGATAATCGCGCAAAGCGGCATCCATGCTGACAAAAATAATTCCCTGCTTACCCAGCTCTTTTTGCAGAGAATGGTAAACCACTTCTGAATCATATTGCGCTCCGACACCAGCCAGAAAATTTTTCTCAGCTTCCGGTACCCCGATGCGATCATAAGTTGTTTTGATATCCTTCGGCAGATCCTGCCAGGTACGTGCTTGTTTTTCCGTCGGCTTGATGTAGTAATAGATATTGTCAAAATTCAGTTTCGAGAGATCACCGCCCCATTTCGGCAGGAGTCGTGCTTTAAAATATTCATAGCCTTTCAATCTCAAGTTAGTCATCCAGGCCGGCTCTTTTTTGTGCCAGGAGATTTCTTTGACCACTTCCGCATCCAAACCCTTGCGCGTCCTGAACACAAAATTTTCCGGCATGGCAAAACCGAATTTGTATTTTTCTGAAACGATTTTTTTTGTTGATGCTTTTTTTTGCATTATTTTTACATCAAATCCAATTGATCAATCAGATATTTTTTTTCAAAATCATAATACTTCTGCCGATGACTGTTGATATCAGTGATTGCTTTGGGATAGTTTTTACAAATATAATCAAATCGTTCCGACAGAGACACGATTCGGTCATGCGTCACCCTTTTGTCCGCATAGTTGACTACCAGTTCTTCTAAAGTGCACTGGCTATTAAATGCACTCATGTAGTGTTTGCGTACAATTTCTGACAACTCATTACAAAGATTTTCCTTTTTTACTATGTCCGAACCCATCTCTCCATGGTCACGCTCGCGTTTTGCATTGACTGCAATGATCTTCGCAATATCATGTAACAGCGCTCCACGGTTAACCAGCTCTATATCAATCAACAAGCCCTGTTTCTGTATATGTGAAGCGACTGCTTTGGCAACTTTAGTCACTTGTTTTGAATGCTCTCTAATATTTTCGGGCATTCCATATTTATCCCAGAGAGCAAAGCACTGTTGCTCTGTCGGTAACTGCATTTATTTTTTCATTATCCCGCGGTAACCGTTCTTTTCGATTAGCTTCGCCAGTTTGGCATCACCGGTTTCTACAATCTTCCCATCAACCATAATATGCACCACGTCCGGTGTGATATATTCCAAGATCCGCTGATAGTGAGTAATTAATAACAAACCTGTTTTGGAGTTTTTACGCACAACATTTATTCCTTCCGCCACAATCCTCAAAGCATCCACATCCAGACCGGAGTCTGTCTCGTCCAAAATAGCGTATTCCGGCTCTAAAATGGCTAATTGCAGTATTTCCGCACGTTTTTTTTCACCGCCGGAGAATCCTTCGTTAATGGAACGGGTCAGAAAGTCCGGATCCATTTGCAGTAATTCCAGTTTTTCTTTTGCCAGTGTTTTGAATTCAGCAAACGTAATCGGGTTTTTCGGCGTTCTTTTTGTCTGGTTATAAGCAGTGCGCAAGAAATTTAACAGACTGACCCCGGGGATTTCACTGGGATATTGGAAAGATAAAAACAAACCCGCGTGCGCTCTTTTATCCGGAGATAATTTAGAAATCTCCTGGCCGTTTATTTTGATATTTCCGGCATCTATCCGGTAGCGCGGATGACCCATTGTAGCCTGTGCCAGTGTGCTTTTACCGGAACCGTTCGGCCCCATTAATGCATGGATCTCACCTTTGGGTATTTCCAAAGAAATTCCTTTGACAATCTGTTTATCGTCAACAGATATTTTTAGATTTTTAATTGAAAACATTTTTTTCATTAGATTGGTAAGGTTAAGTTCATTGAATGAGTCTGGTTTTCCGGAGGAGTAAAATCCACCTTCACCTCTCCTTTGCTCATTTTACTTTCATAAAATATTTTTCCGTTTTGTTTGCCGTATTCATAAATATCCCTGGTCAAACGCACGTCCTGCAGACAATAATCCTTCAACTCCTCAATTCTACCTTCGTTAAATAATGTAACAGCTTGCAAACCGGTTCCCGATTTTCCCACATCGAGCGTTGCTTTTGCGACATCATCCAACTTAACCCGGAACCCCAGCACTTTGTAAATTACATCCATGATATCGAGCGTAGGTATTTTAGTAATATCACCCGGATAATAGTTGTTAAGAATCGGCATATCAAAATAATCTAAATTATAGCCAATAATTCGCGTGGAGTGTTCCAGGATTGGCCAAAGATTGATGAATTCGTTTTCCAGAAACGCTTCATAAGTATCGGTCTCATAGCGGTAAATACCAACCAGAGAAATTTTCATATCCCGGTTATTACGTCCGCCGGCACTGACACCGGTTTGCGTCTCAATGTCTAATACTATTTCTTTCATGTTTTTTCTGATAAAAAAGATTAAAGAAGGAAATTCCTTCTCTAATCAGATGATTAATTGAATTTTTGCCTTCTACTTGGGCCAGCCTCGTCGGCTAGGCGGGCCAGATTTTGTTGCCCGCTTCATCATACAGGATTATCGCATTTACCGGACAGGACTGGGCTGATTCTAAGATAACATCATCTGGATTGCCTTTTGCATTTTTGACCACTGCTTTTCCCTCATCATCAAGCTCAAATACTTCCGGTGCGATATCTACGCAACTGGCTACGCTAATACAAGCATCGCGGTCGACTTCAATTCTCGCAATTTTCGGCGTGGCTTTTTTTTCTTCTGCCATATAATTTATTTAAGGATTATTTCCCCTTAATTCTATAGCAAGTTGCCGTTGCCGTCAACGCAAAAGGCTTTATTTATTTGGATGGTAAGAACACTCTTCCTGAAAACCGCAAATTTTGCAGGATGAATTATTTTTATGCACATGCGGTTCTATTTTGCCGTGCGCCACACATTCGGACTGACTGATTTGATCAGATTTTTTATAACACTTCTGGCATAGTCCTTGAAACATGATGCTGGACCGTTGCACAACAAACCCCTGGTCTTTTAATCGCTTAGTATGGCTTTTCAACAAACTGGGGTTATCGATATCATACAACTCCCCGCATTCATCGCATTTGAAATGCAGATGCGCGTCAACGTGGCTATCGTAGCGGCTCGGTTCGTTATGAATGACAATTTCTTCAATATAACCGCCTTCACGCAAGGAATTCAGGTTCCGATAAACGGTTCCTAAAGAAATACTGGGCACCGATTTTTTAACACGTTGGTATACCATTTGTGAAGAAGGATGGATCGGCCAAAAGTCGCGTACACAGCCCAAAATCGCTTTTTTCTGGGCGGTTAACCGAGTTATTTTGCTGTTTTTGTCCATATTGCTTATTAGGAATGATTACTATTTAACATACTACTGATAGCAATCAATGTCAAATCCCGATCAAAAGCAGGCGCGAATCGCGATTCGCGCCTGCGACCGAAATTAATAACAAACTTTACTGCACTTCCCCGTCGATTAGAGTAACTGTATTACTGCATTTCACCTGATCCGCCTGGTCGACTACGCAGATTGAATAATAGTGTGTTCCTTCCTCCAAATTCTCATCTTCAGTCCGCGACCCGGATTTATCACCCTCATCTTCAACACTCAATGATGCAACATTTGAAATTGCTTTAATATAACCGTCGGCCGGAAACTGTGGTGTTGAATCTGTTTTAGACCATACCAGTTTGTAATACTTGAAATCCGCTTCATTGGATTCAGTCCAGGTTAAAGTTATCTTACCGTCATCGAAACTGCCGGCAAGAGTCACTGCTGACGGCACAGCGTTATTATTAATTGCTGTAGCCTGGATTACATTACTGCAGAAAGTCGTGTCCCCCACCGTACATATTCGATAGTAATAACTCTTTCCATTAACTGCAGAAAAGTCCCGATAGCTTGTTTCATCCGCTGACTTCACTGAGATGTAGTCGTCTTCAGGATACCTTAGATTCGGATTTGTTTCTGATCGGACCACTTTATAATATTTGAATCCTGGATTAGATGAAGTATCTGTCCACCAGATACCTACCCCGGTTTCTTCAGCAGTAACTGACATGACTGATGCTGAACCCTCGGTATCATTTCCATTATCAGACCCTCCCGTGGCTGTAACTGTAATATCATTACTGTAAACCAGACACGCTCCGGAACCATCGTACTCACATATCCGGAAATGATAGGTCTGACCATCCGTAACATCCCATATATAACTGCTTGTATTATTTTCAGTAAGAAGTTTGTAATCGTTGCCGGGATATACCGGGTTGGCAGAATTTCCCTTTACCACTTTGAACCCGTTGGAAATATTCATATTCTTAACTTCCCATTGCAGCAATACCCCCGCAGTTTGCGGTTCGCCCGTCAGAAATATGCCCACCTGATATTCTTCCTGCTCCTGTTCTTGTTCTTGCTCCTGCGCTTTCTTTCCCTTCATATGCGCGACATTAGAGCAGAACACCTGGTCATCAGTCATTACTTCGCAAACACGGTAATAATATGTACTGTTTTCTAACACATCTTTATCTGTGTAGGATTCTTCCCCGATTCGGAGCGCCGCAATATATCCGTCGTCAGGATAGTTCAGATTCGCATTGTTCTCCGAACGAACAACTTTGTAATACTGGAATGTTGATCCGGTCGATTTGCTCCAGGCGAGATGAACACCGTCATCTTCTGTTACCGCCTCCAATTTAATCGGGGTTGCTCCCGCTGCTGTTTGATAAGTTATCTTAACTTCTTTAACTGTCTTGTAACCGCTGCTGTTTTCAGCAACAATTGTAAAAACGTTTTTGCCGGCGGACAATGTAACCGCATGGCTAAACGAACCGTTGTCGTTATCCATTTCCGCTCCGTTGAAAGTCAACTTGGCGCTGATATCGGATACCGTTCCGGTGATGGTCAGTTCGGGATTTGTTACTGTCGTTACATTTGCAGGATTAGTGATTATAACTTCTGGTCCGGCAAACGGTTCCAATACGCCCAAACTATCATCTCCTTTTGAGTCTTCCTCTTTATTCCAGGTATACCAGTCATTTTTCAGATTTTCCGGATCGATGTCCGAGATCTCAATCACGTTGTTTTTTATCGAAACTATTTTTCCTTCAGCCAGCTCTTCATTTTTGCTTTCGGTAATGACGTCAACATTGCTTTCCACCACCGTTACGTCCATTTGCTCCGCTGTTTTAACAACATTAAACGCGGTACCCAGCGCTTGTATTGTCGCATCATCCGTTTCCACCTTATAAGTTCGGGCGACATTCTTTGCCACTCGGTTATAACTGGCACCTGAAGTCTGGTCGATTATTACGCTGGTCTTTTTTAAACTGGTCAGAGTTATTTCTGTTGAATAACCCAAACGGACAACATCTCCGTTTTCCAGCTCAACAATCGCTTTGCTGTCTAATCCGGTTTTCACAGCATCACCCTCATGCAATACTGCATCTGTTTCAACCACCGCCCATTCCGCATCATTTACCTTGGCCATGACTTCACCCTGCTGGTAAGCGAGTGTGGCGGCCAATGTCGCCTGTTTTTCATTGGAAAGGGAAGAATCAACATAGATTTCAATCGTGCTATATTGGGAATACCAATATATTCCCCCGCCGACAATTATTGCCAACACCACTATGATTAATATGTTTGTATATTTACCCTTCATTGTTTTGTAATTAATATTTAATTTACTATTTTAATTTATTCAAATAACCGACTACGGAAAGAGCGGCGACTACCCCCATTCCCGTAGCGATTGCTATTTGTTTATATGGAATATCGGTGACATCTCCTGCGGCAAAAATCCCGTCAACATTTGTTTTACCAAGACGATCAACAATTATTTCCCCGAAATTATTTTTTTCCACTATATCAATCATACCGGAATTAGGAATATTGCCGATATGGACGAATATCCCTTGGACATCCAGCTCTTTTTCTGCGCCCGTTTTTCTGTCTTTGTATTTGAGCTTTTGGACAACTTGCTCACCGACTATTTCGCTGGTTTCCGCGTTGGTAATCAGTTCAATATTTTTTGTAGCCAATACTTTATCAATCAATACTGTTTCCCCTGCCATTGCTTCGTTGCGATTAACTAAATATACCTTGTCCGCAATCTCCGAAAGCATCAGTGCCGATTCCAGGGCGGAATTACCCCCGCCGACCGTTGCAACGACTTTTTTACGGAAAAGCGGTCCGTCACAGGTTGTGCAATAGGTAACGCCTTTACCTCTGAATTCTTCCTCGCCGGGGATACCCAAATGACGCGGTTCAACACCGGTTGCTACTATTATACTCTTTGCTTCATATATAATTTCCGAACCGTTTTTTGTTGCTGCAATAATAAATTTACCGTTATCTTTTTTTACGCTTTTTACCGCAACGACAGTCTCAGGAGTCACATTGTTATTCAATATGTGTTCTTTAAATTTTTCACTCAACGCTATTCCGTCAGTTTTCGGATAACCCGGATAATTCCAAACTTCGCCGGATCTTGCCACTTCCCCGCCGATATCTTTGGAAATAATAAGAAAATTCAGATTCCTTCGGGCAACATAAATGCCAGCGGAAATGCCCGCAGCTGATGCGCCAATGATTACCAGATCATAAAGCATAATTAATAAAATTAGTTTTTAAGTTTAGAGCTCAATTCACGGGGTAGTGGAAATTTCATATTCTCTTTTACCGCTTCTACTTCTTCAACTTCCTCCGCGCCCAGATTTTGTAAGTGGACAATTACCTGCTCAACCAGATGCTCTGGGGCAGAGGCGCCGGCTGTAACCCCGATTGCTGTTACGCCTGCAATTTGTTCCGGTTTAATATCCAAACTGCTCTGAATCAAGTAGGCAGGAATATTTTTTCTTTCCGCCAGCTCCCTTAGACGGTTGGAGTTGGAGCTTTCCGGATCTCCGACGACAAATATTACATCACAGTATTCGGCAAGATTCTCTACTGCAGCCTGGCGATTCGTTGTGGCATAACAAATATCCTCTTTCGGCGGTTCGGTAAGGTTTGGAAATCTTTTTCTTAAAGTTGTCAGTATTCCTCTGGTATCATTTACACTAAGTGTCGTCTGGGTTAACACGGCCACTTTTGATTCGTCCGGAATTATTAAATTTTCAATATCCTTTTCCGTTTCAATTACATATGTATTATCTGGCGCTTCACCGGCCGTACCTTTCAGCTCCACGTGTCCTTTGTGGCCTACTAAAATTATCGAATACCCAGCTTTCGCAAATCGAACTGCTTCAAGATGTACTTTGGTTACTAAAGGGCATGTTGCATCAATAATATCCAAATTTCTTTTCAGTGCGCCTTCCCGTACCTGCGGAGAAACACCATGCGCGCTGAAAATTACCCTGCTTCCCGCCGGAATTTCTGAAAGCGATTCAACAAAAATGGCCCCTTTCTTTTTGAGGTCATTCACAACATGCTGATTGTGCACGATAGCATGCCGGACATAAATTGGCGGACCAAAGGTGGTTAGCGCCAATTCTACTACTTCCACTGCTCGCGCTACACCCGCACAAAATCCTCTAGGTTTGGCGATAAATATTTTCATAATATATCTAAATTGCTTATTTTCATTATGTATTATACCCAATTACAGTGCTAAAAACAAGCCCCTGGCAGTTGACCCCGTTAGAGTTTCTAACTCTAACGGGATTGACAAAATAGCAGTTATTAATATACTACAAGACTAGCAACCTTGTACCTTGGTTCTGAGGGGAGGTGTAATTATGCCTCAGATGAAAATCAAAGTCTGCGGAATCCTGATCGCTTCCGGAAGCCCACTGGACAAGACCGTTCCGAAAGCACCCGGCATTTGGGATTATGAAGGATGCGGCTCGGCGCGCCACATGGCCCGCCTGGCGGACGGCACTCTGTTTGACCTCGGCAACGCCGGGTCGACCAAGCACCTCTGTCACGTCGGCGAAACCTTCGAGCACCATCCGGTGGATCAGCTGGAGATCATCACGCCGCCGGACGACATTCCGGTCGCCAGACACCACGCCTGGCTGGAGGCTAGGAACTACGCATGGGAGTAAGTCTACAAGACGCTCCCATTTTTTTATTGTTTTAGTTTAGTGGTTTTTGAATAAACTCCTGATAGTCCGGATGTTCTTGCCAGAATTTCCATGGAATGCTTGTGTGGACTGTCTTGCCGCCGTATATTACCGCACGTGCGATTGCTTCCACCGGATACCCGCCGTAAGCATAAGCGTTAAACAATTTCACCCAGTTGGTATCATTGATTCTCAAATGCTCCAGACCGAATTGGTCTGCGAGTTTTTGCTTTAATTCAATTGCTTTTTGCTGTTCTGTTTCAATCGGAAGCCGTGCCTTGCCATAGGCATAAACAAACCGTCCATTAACCAAATCTTTTCCAATATACTCCTTGTAATCACTACTATTTTTCCAATAATTAAAATGTATTTCCGGATGAATGGTCTTTCCGCCGAAACGCAGTGATTGTACGATTGCAATTACCGGATATCCGCCATAAATATAAGCGTTCACCAGTTTATACCAATTCTCCTGCGAAACTGGGATTTTTCCCGCCCCAAAATATTTTTCTAAAATAGTTTTTAATTCGCCCGCATGTTTCTGTTCTAAAGCAAACGATATTCTTTTCTGGTCATACGGCCCATAAGGAAGTTTTCTGTACCAATCCCAGGAAAGCCGCGGCTGCATATCCAAAGTCAAAAGGCCGAAGCTGTCTTCGTATAAATCCCCGATATCCCGGTTGCGGATATTGTATAGAAAAATTTTGTCGACAAAAGTAGTTTCCAAAAGTTCTTTCGTGGCATTATCCAGATAATCAGCCTGGTCCTGTTCACTAATTCCGGGCGATCCGGTGGAACACCCAAATTCCGTGATCCAGATTTGTTCTCCGGGACGATATTTACCAACGACGCTTCGCAATGCATTCAAGTCTGACATCATCTGTCTTGAATTACCGTCTTCGCAGTAATATCCATGAACCGCTAAGCGATCAAAATAGTCGCCGTAATCCTGAAAAAGTTTTTCCGCAAAATACCAGTTGAACCAACTCAAACCTCCGTTTAAAACCAATGCACCCGGATCTATGTTTTTGATCGTACGGTAAGCAGTCTCCAAAATCGGTCCGTAGGTTTCCGGATTATGCGGGGTCAGATACGTCGGTGAGTCCGGTTCATTCCAAATTTCCCAAGCATCCACTTTATCTTGATAGCGGTTTACTACTGTTCGTACAAAATCTTGCCAAACTTCCAAATCCGGCTGATAAAAATCTCCGTTGGTAACCCCATACGCCAGCATTCCTAAAACTTTTATCCCTTCCTTATGATATTTTTCCAGAATTGAATCATAACGCGCAAACCACGCATCCGGATTTTCCACCATGAACACTTCCGTATAAAAATGCTCCCGCACCCAGGTCGTCCTGCTCTGATGCAGGCGCAGTTGGTATAAATCATCTTTACCAAAACCACCCAATGCCCAGTGGACATTGAGTCCGATTCGATCATTTGTTGCAACCCAAGGATCGCCTGCATTAGCCAAGCTAGGGGCAATAAGGATATTAATAATCAGAATAATGAAAATAATTTTTTTCATGGATTATATTATACACAATTTTTCACAAAATAAAAAAGGGCCCGCTGAGATCTGTGACTAGATCCCGGAACCCAAGCAATGTGCAAATTACGCCGTCTGGCGGGAGAAGATGTGTTCGATGCCGGCTCGGGCGTAGTCTTCGTGGCCGAAGAGCAGCTGGAGCTGTTCGGCTCCCAGAATCTCCTCGACTGTACGACCATCCCTACTATCCTCCACCAAGGACATGATGTCTTGCTTTTGAAGAATTCGGCAAAGATGCTCCCGCCGAGATTCCGCCTTGAACGACGCGGTCTGAATCAGACGATAAGCCGTCTCGTAATCGAACCCCGCATCCTCCAGTGCGTGACGGATTCGCTGGCCGGCCCATACGCCGAGCGACTCCTGCGTCAGGTTGTGGAACATCCGCTCCGGGAAGACTTCGAGCCCGTCCACTAGTCCGGCCAGCTTGGTGGCCATATAGTGCACGAGCGTGGTCGAACGCGCGAAAATGTGGCGCTCCACGTTGGACTGGGAGATTTCTCGCCCCTCGAAAGTGGCGATGTTCTCCAGCGCGCACAACGCGTCCGCCCGGAGCATCCGGGGCATCCCCATCAGCTGTTCGGTGAAGATTGGATTGCGCTTGTGCGCCATGGCAGAAGAACCCTTCTGCTTCGGCTTGCGCGGTTCGCGCAATTCGCGCACCTCGCTGCGCATCATCACCCAGAAGGTCTTGGCGATCTGCTCGATCACCCCTCCGCAAACTGCCAGTGTGCAGAGCAGTGCTGCGTGCCGGTCGCGTTGCAGGATCTGGGTTTCCGCCCGAGCAGGCCTCAAACCCAAGTTTTCTAGCGCAATCTGCTCCACGGCCGGATTAAGGCCGGCATAACTGCCGACCGCACCGGAAATCTTCCCTTCGGAGAGATCTGTGTTCATCAGGGTCTGGAGCTTGGCGATGCACCGCTTGATTTCTTCGGCGAACACCAGTAGAAGATGGCCGAACGTGGAAGGTTCGGCAAACTGCCCGTGCGTCCGCATGATCATCCAGGTCCACTGGTGTTCCGCAGCCTTCCTCTGCAAGGACTGTTCCAGCAACCTCAGCGCGATCATATCCAGATGAATCGCTTTGCGCAGGATCAGGATCATCGCCGGATCTTCGATGTCGTAGCTGGTCACACCGTTGTGGAACTGCTCCTTGAGATGCCCCACCCCGGCTGCTTCCAGCGTTTCGTGGACCGCCGTAGTGAAGGCGATCAGGTCGTGCTGGATCTCGGCGTCGATCTCGTGGATGCGCTCCACCTTGAAACCGACGTGGTCCGCGACGGACTGGAACGTGCCCTGCGGCGCCAGGCCCAGTTTTTCCCTGGCCTCGAGGACCGCCAGCTCTACCGCGAGCCAGTGATCGAACTTGGTCTCTTCCCTGAGCCAAAGCTCCTGCATTGGCGGAAGAGCGTAACGCCTGATGATCACGATGGAACCCCCTTCCTGTTTGAAGTGAATGCCAAAACAGTCATTTACCTTAACAAATACCCTATAAAAAATCAAGAAAAAACCGGTGATCATATGACCACCGGCGGCTGAGAATAAAAGAGCGTTAGTCGATGCAATCGCGGATGATGTCACACATCCCGCATGCTACACATCCCGCCTTGTCAGTGGTCGAGATACCGAAATCTTTCATAACCTGTGCAGAGAACCTGACTACGTCAAGGAACATCTGGGTGTCTGCCGTCTTTGAAAATGGATAGCCAGCAACATCTTCAAATGTCCTTCCCGCTAGCATTGACGGGATAACACCATGACGGACAACCTCGCGGATTCCCTCCCGCAAAGATTCTTCCGGCTCAGTGCCAACCACGAAGCAAGTAGACACTCTCCCCGCTCCAAACACTTCCACCGCCCGATCAAAGGCATACAAGTACATGCCACGCGGGCAGATTGCGTCCTTGCCAGGGATGGTGCGACGCCTAACATCAGCGTCCCAGCATTCGAGGTTCATCATGAGACTGGACACTCCGGCATCGGCGAGCCGGTCAATCCACTTACGGTCCGTCGGTGGTGTAATCTCCACGGCGATTGGCAGATCCGGGTACTGCTTGCGAATCGCAGTCACGACCGGAACAAAGATCTCCATGCCACGGCCCCGGCTGAACGTCAGTCCGCCATTGATAGTCAAACCGCCGTAAGCGTCAGCAGGAATTCGCTCAAGCGCTTTGAGGAACAACGATCCGGACTTCTTCACGAGACGGGGGTCACGCTGTGCGAGAGAGTATCGGATAACGCAGAATTCACACTGTGTTCCAGCCGCAAAGAGTGCGCAATCCTCGTACACAGACGCTGCCAGCTGGCGGTTATGTGCCGTGAGAATCTGTGTAATGGGGAACCCATCAACCATTTCCCCGTACCACGAAGGTGCAGACAGAACACGTCCGCGCCCAACCTCGTCACCATCCTGCATTACGACGACGCCGTTAGAAAGCATCGGATCAGCAGTCAGATGCAGATCGACTTGCCACTTCCGATAGAACGGGGCGTTGACAAACAAATGTCCGTCAAGCTCCATCTTCCCACCGGAACTCAAACCGCCACGTTTGACATTCGAGGGATTCTGTTGAAGAAACATCTCCACGACAGATGAATCGGGATTAACACCCTCACAGAGCATCTTAGCTTTCAGTTCAAAAGGCGTTTGTGGTTTCGCAAACATGACAAAACCTCCAGACTGTGAATGAACAATTGAGCTTTTGGGAAATCAAAAGCCCCTTCTCTCCATGAGAAGGGGCTGGCTTTATATATTTACCGTTATATCAAAACAACCCTTTCTCAGGAGTGGAAGAGTTGTGTCGATGGATGTTAATTCTTTTGAGAATCAGTTTGAAACCGCCTTTGCTTTTTTTTAGCCATTTTGAGGTCCGGGCAACCGTCGTGGAACTCAGTCCGGTTTCTTCGATAATCTTGCTGTATGGAATATTTTGGTTGAGCATCTGAGCAGCACGCCAGCGGTTACTTAATTCAACAATTTCTTTTTCCGTCAGCAGATCACGAAAAAAATCCACCGCTTCTTTGGTGTTTTTCAAAGAAAGCATGGCTTGGTATAATTCTTCAGTTTTCTTGACGTTTTTTTTGTTCATTCCGCTAAAATTCGTGCTTTATTAAGCTAAAGCAATACGCACAGATTAATATACCATATTATCAGGCGGTGTCAAGCCGTGTCGTCCAAGAGAGATAAATTGCTTATTCGAATCATTTTCTCTATACATGACAAAAGAGCTGGGGAAAAAGTAGCTATTTCATCGAAAATGTGATGAGAGAGAAGAGAATATGTAGAGTGGGAAGAGTAGAGAAGGTGCGAGTGAGGGATGGAGTTGAAGGAAGGAGGGGTGAAGAAGGGGTGAAGAAGGCGGGGGTGGGGGTAGGGGGTGAGGGCGGGGGGGGGTGGAACATGTGATGTTCCGACTCATAAAGGAGGTTGGGTGGTTGGGGGGCAGTCTTTGACTTCTAATTAGTGAAGACAAAGATCGCTCCCCAAAGACCACGGTTTCCTTTCCCGATATTCTCTTTTCAAATAGCTTATCCAGCTCTTATCGAATTACATATTACCATATAATAAAAAACAGGTCAAACCCCTTGAAATATTAATTTTTTGTAAAGATATATTGCTTCTTATAAAAGTTATCCACAATAAAATAAATCTATTAATAAAAAAACCGCCACTTAATTATGACGGCTGCTTGAATTCAAAGAATTTGGGGAGGAAAACCCTTCTCCCGGGTGAAAGGACGATTGATTCATTGTCAGGAACTGAGTCGGCGGAAATGACAGTGTTGTCGGGAACAATGATTCCCTTTTCGATCACCGTGTCGGTGATTCGGCAATTCCTGCCGATTTTCGCGCCATCCAGCACCACGGTATTCTGCAGCCTGCTACCGCTGCCGACGACTGAGCCGAAGCTCACAACGGTACGAACAAGCTCCACGTCATCCTGAACGACAACATTCGGAGCAAGTAGTACTTCCTCCATCTGCACCCGGTCCACCTTGGCGGGGATGATAGGAAAGCGCAGTGAAGTCCAGATCGGCCACGCTTCGTTGTAGAAGTTGAAGGTCGGCTCGCGCCGGCAGAATGCCATTTGCGCGTCGAAGTAGTCGTCGGGTGTTCCGACTTCGAAAAAAGCCGCGCGCTCGCAGGGATGCAGTCCGGAGATAATATTCTCCGAAAGGTCGTAGGTCACGACCCGCGCGTGCCCGATCAGCCACGGCACGCCCACCTTGCTCAAAGTGAGGGCGGGATCCCAGTCGGCCCTTCTCGCTTTGCGGAGCATCTCGAGAAACAGTTCCTTGCGCATGACATACATTGCCAGATTACCACGGCAGTAGCCCGGATCCGAAGGAATTTCCTCCGGCACCTCCGGCTTCTCCGCCATTCGTGTCACCCGGTCGCCTTCGCACTCGATCACTCCCAGTCGGTTCGCCGCCTGTGCGACCGGCACACGGTTGTAAACCATGATGACATCCGCACCGGTTTCCAGGAAACGGATAATCACCTGCCGAAAGTCGATCTTCGCGACCTGATCACCCATAGCAAGCACGACCAGTTCGGAAGCATCATTCTCCCAAGTCAGGAAGTGATGACGCAGGGAATCCAGATCCGACAGATAGAACCGATCCTCGTTCTTGGGCGGCGGCAGACAACGGATGAACTGTCCGCGCATCGGAGCGACTGCGTCGCGGAACCCATCCAGATGGATCATCAGCGACTGCGGACGCTTCTGCACGATCACGTTGATCCTCCGAATATCACTATTCAGGAAGTCCGAGACGACAACATCTGCAAGCCGGAAAACACCTCCGATCGGAATTGCAGGTTTTGCCCGGTAACGGGTCAGCGGATCGGCACGCGACCCTTCGCCGCCGGCGAGGATGATGGCGGTAACTTTTGTGGTGTCCACCATATGGTACATGTAACCCTACCTCCATGTCTGATTCCTTGTGAACGAACGAGCAACGATTATAGCAAAATAGTTTTAAATGTCAATGGAATAAAAAAACCGTCGTTGTTGCTAGAACTCAGACGGGTTGGGATCCTCGGCGGGGCAGCCGATGGTCCACATGACCGAACCATCTCTGGTCCGGGTTACGAAGCTCTGGCCGGAATCGACCAGGTTCGAAACGAGCGAAACGATCTTGTCGCAGTCGACCTGCTCGGTGAACCGGGCATTGGGCGTCTCGACGTCCGGCGCGTGCTCCTCGCTGGAGCAGATCATGCCGGTGATGACCTTGGGAGGAAGCGGGATCTCGACCGCAACAGCACCCTTGAGCGGGATGTTGTGGAAATCGATGACCCTGGACGCCACGGTACCAGCGATGGTTGCGACCTGCATGGCCTGATGCTGGGTCAGTCCCATTTGGAGAACCTCCGTGTGGATCGGTGATTGAGCCCAAGCCGGAATGACTTTAGGCACTGCGCGAGGACTACGGAATGAGCGAAGGAGCGTGCTCGCGGGTGGCGGGGTAGTATTCCCCCATCTGATGCCGCAGCACGGCGCAGATGTTGCCATCGTCGACCTGCCCACCGCAGAGCAGGCACCGCGTGCCGTTCGCTTCGGCGCGGATCAGACGAATGGGGAGACCGCGTCCATTCAGCGGTTTGTGGTAGGTCTCCCCGGTCGAATGGCCGGAGTGGCACATGGTCGCGCCGTCCTTGAAGTTGTCTCCACAGACGGGACACTGACCATCGGAAGTGCGTACCACCGTGACAACATTGAAAACCGTGGGCTCGGACATGGATCCCTCCTTGTGCTTTCTGACCTCTACTGACCTCTATCAGTTCCGATCCGCGAGAGATTCGCGAGATCACGTCGCTAACATATTAGCACAGCTTTACAATATAGGTATGTGCTATTAGTTTCGACAGAACTTTATATCACCAAACGCTCACTTTGTCAAGACCTAAAAAGCATAAATAAAAAGAGGTGGACTAGCCACCTCTTTTTATAATTATCTGATTCAGACTTACTCTGTCTGCGCTGTTGCAATTATCACCCAAGTTTTTCCTTCTGTCACAGAAATACTAACCGTAACCATCCGGTCATTTTTCTCGCCACCCAATGTTACCATTCCCTCAAATGCCAACGAGGTATTAACATTCCAGCCGTCATTGGCCAGCTCTGTTTCATATTCAGTCTGCATTTCGGAAACTGATTTAGTTGTTTCGATTGTGACAGAGAAAGAATTTTCAGCCGTTTTGGAAGAAGACTTTAAATCACCGTCCGCGACATAAATGTCTGAAGGGAAATCGGCAGGCAAGGAGACATTGTCACCCGCTTCCATTGAACTTCCATTAACATTGATTCGCACGGTATTGTCATCAATATCGACATCCGCGTCACCACCCGTTGATTCTTCTAGGATATTCTCCGCAGCATTTTCGGATGCCTTCTTAGTGCATCCCGCACCGGCAACTAACGCTACTGCCAGTAGCATTATCGCGATAAATGAAACTTTCTTCATACCTTTCTTCATTAATTATTAATTACACGTACCACCCACGCTCCCTAACCAACTGAGTATGCCCGCGAGTGCCTGGCTATGCGTGGTTAGCCAGCCATCGCTATATACTTCGTATATTTTATTACATGTACCACCGTCATTTACCATATCTGTAGAATCATTTTCTAATGTCGTCCAGATTAAATATTCTCCCCTACCCTCAATCGGAGTCGCATACCAGTAAGTATAAGGGGAAGTATTTAAAGGATCGCTGGGCGTGTCTATAGCCAAATATCCGGCATCATAAAGACCGTCCTGATTATATAAAGCAGCGGGCGAACCGCCCTGAGGATATTGACATCCGACAGCAGCCTCCGTCGCTCTTCCGTTCAAAAACCCTGCCGAGCCAGAACTATCAATACTGTAATAGACACCATTAACAAGAATAGCTACTGATCCATCCCCGCAAACATAGTGTTCAAATTCATCATAATAATCTTCCAGCGAAGCTCTGAATTGTGAAAAATTAACAATGCGCTGTTTATTGCGCGCATCTGATTTTCCATTTTTGTAAGTAATAACTACAATAGTAGACAAAACACCCATGATTGATATTACTACCAACAGCTCGATTAATGTGAAACCTTTTTTCTTCCTTTTAAGCATATATTAATTATATGATATTATCTTGAAAAACACTATTCTTTTCTTTCTCTGTAAAATATCTTATCTCCTGCTCCATATCCTTCATATAACTTCTACTCTATTGTATTGTATCAAGAAAAACGCTTTTTAAAAAGTAATGTTTGATCATTTTAAATGTTTTTTTGTCCTTGCTCACGACGAATCTTTTTATATTCACGATATGTTAATGCAATTACAATGATATCAAATATGCTCAGTAACAATATTCCAAATGAATTTGTAATTGAAAAACGATAAAGCTGATAAATAAGAAATAACGAAAAAACCGATATCGCCACCGGAAATGCCCACATCTTTTTCTTAAGCAAGGCATACACCAAAACTATTTTTATTACTCCGTGACTTGCCAGAAATATGATGCTAAAGATTTGTGAACTGACGGAATAAGTATGAGTATTTTGCAGTAAATGATTTACATTAAAATCTTTTGGGTCTTCGCTCAGTTCATATAATGTAATCATCTCAATAAATTTTTTGGTCCTTGTCGGTTCCGCAAAAATAAAAAATATTGCGCCAATAATTACGAGTACACCATACCCGACGGTACCAAGGGCTTTGGTGCGACCGCTGACGAAGCGCGCCAGGACGCCAAGGATAAGTCGTCGAAGTAGACGACCCGCCGGCACGTAACTAGCGTGCACAACCACCCCACCCAACCCCGTCCCCCTGCATAACTGTTTCCTACAGCCATTTGCCGGGACGGGAATTTTTATTAAAATATTGGCTCCATATTAAACTAATATACAAAATAATCTATGGGCACGAAAAGCAGCTTGGCAACAAGCTGCTTTTTTTGATATTCAGTAATATTTCTCTTCTTAATTGCTTGGCACAGTTTTTTCACCATAATTACCGACTGCAACGTCCACTCCACCCCTGAAACTTTCGCCATAAGCGAAAAAACTATACATTAAATATCCGTTAGACTCAAATGACCTAACCTGAGGCCCGCCACCCTGTTCAGTACCGACAACAATTTCATCTTTCCTATCTCCGTCAATATCACCGGAGCCAATCTTGATTCCATTCTTGAAAGTTGATGGGAAAGGCGCAAAGCTAGAGATGAAATTGCCAAAACGGTCGTACATCCTGACTTCCGGTTCCCGGGTCTTTCCCGAACCGGTAATAATTTCCGCTTTTCCGTTACCGTCAACATCACCAACCGCTACTTTAATCCCTGTTCGGTCGTCTTTGCCATAGACAAAAAATCCGGGGGTAAACGTCATCTCACCCGTACCCGTAAATGTCCTGACATGCGTTCCCGCTCCATAACCGGTACCGGTCACAATTTCATCAATACCGTCACCGTTTAAATCACCGGCTGCCACCCGGATTCCGGTTCTTACCCACGGATCATAAGCAAAGAACCCGGCGGTAATTACTACTTCACCATTCCTACCGTCAAAAACCCGGACATGCGGACCATAACCCTCGGGGACACCCGTGATTATTTCATCCCTGCCATTACCATCCAAATCACCCGAAGCAACGTAGACTCCACCGCGGATATTTTTATCATAAGCTAAAAATTCTGTTATCTTCTGTCCGCTCCTTTCATAAACCCTGACCCACGGTTCTTCACCGGAACCGATACCGACAATTATTTCGTCCATACCATCTCCGTCTATATCACCCGAAGCAACATTTGTTCCACCCCTGAACGATTCGTTAAAGCCAAAAAATCCGGCAGTAAAACCGGTCACTCCCCGATAATTGAAAGTTCTTAATTGTGGACCACCGCCCGGACCGGCACCTGTAAGAATAGACTCAATCGGAGCATAATTAGCGCTAAAATAACTGGCATGATTAACAGTAAAATTACAATATCCCGATGAATCAACTAAGCAGGTAGATTCATTAGCCCATGAATCTTCCCCTTCGGTTAATGCCTGGATCAGTAAATTACGCCTCGCATTTACCTCACCAACAAACATTGATATTGCAACATCCTTACTGAAATTCAAATTTAGTCCCGGAATGCCAAGTTTAACAGCAAGCAGTGGAATACCCTGCCTATTTTTTGCAGTTAATTCTTCACTGGAGATTGTCTGGTTAAGCATCCTATATACCTCAAAAAGCCCGCCCTCACTTCGCGTAATTACCGTATCCTCCGGAAAAGTTACGGTTACTTCAGGATTAATAGAATCTGAGGCAAACTGCCATTCCTTATCGATTGTTAAAGATGATGAGTCAGTCGTATTAGCAACGATTAGATTTGAGTCGGGAAACCACTCATTAAGATCCGCCGCATCAAAATAATAACTGTTGCCGATTCTGTCGCTTATTGCACCCCAAGCTAACCAGAGACCCGCTTTGCTCCATTCCGGCATTACTCCTGTCAATCGATAAGTGCTTTCATATTGATCTCCAGATATTCTCTCAATATCATAAAAATCTACAGTCTGAGTACTTATGGCGGCCGCATAATGAATGCTCAATAACGAATCATTATTTGGATCCTCATCAAAATACGGAGCGATGGGATCAAAACCGGATTGGCTGTCTGCAACAGTTATGGTAATGGTCAGTGTCTGATCGTTATTGTAGGTGTCTACTTCGGTAGGAGATATTTCAAAAGCTGTGATTTCGGGAGGTGTTACATCCTCACCTGCTTGCGTCATGAACGGTATGAAAGAAAATGTAAATAAAAATACACCAGAAATTATGGTGTTCAAAATTGGTTTATTCATATATTATATATACCAATTAAATATCGTACTAAATATACCGACCATTATTATTTTAGCACATTGTAAACATTACGAATAGACATAGTATTTTACCCCAAAAGCAAGCGAGATTAGCTTAAAATATTGGCTCCGGAGGCAGGACTCGCCCTCGCTCCGACTCGGGTTCCCGGGTGCTGCGCACCTAAAGCTACGCAAGCTCGCTTTTTCTCGCACCCTTCTCGTCCCACTAATAGCACCACACTCTGTGCTGCTATTTTCATGGCTCACCACTACGGTCTAGAACCTTTGGTGGACTTTTCAAGGACTATTAGAGAGTCTTTCAAGGGATCACCCCGTCATACGACGGGGCAGGAAATGAGACAAATGAGACAGTACAGAGGGGCGTCTTATTCTTGACTCATTTAAATAACAGTAGCGTAATATTTATACGTTTAATTATCTCAAAAGGCACGAATTGATATTCGTGCCCATATGCTATCCATAATAATTAGACGACTATAACAACTTAATTTGTAAAACATATATAAGACACAATGTCTATTACATTCTTCAACTAAATCATTAACTTCTTCGACATTAATTATGATTAGCTAAAAAATTACTGCGCGGCAGGATAATTCACCCGACCTAGATCGCGCGTCAATGCCCACCATAAAGACGTCTTTGTAACCGATTCGGGAGAATCTTTTGGTATTGATAGCACACTGTCTTGTAATTGTCCTTGAATATACTGACCCGGCACAAAAAGAGAGACTGCGGTCGCTGCGCTGGGATTCGGGTGATTCAGCACTGTTAACTGTCCGTTAGTACGCATAACGTCTCTAATCATTAAAACTCTTCCAATATATCCATCTGACTCAGTAAATGGATTACTATTTTGCGCGACTGCTGTATATGCATAAAAGCGAAATGAATTTGCAAAAGTCGGGCTAAGATAAAAATAAATGCCCAAAAGTACAAATGTAAAACCAACCAAAGTAAAAAAGGAACCGACAATCAGGGAAATTCTTTTCCAAAGACTACCTTTTGATTTGATAATAAATATAATCAAAACAACTGCTGCAATTAATATCAGTGGCATGATAACTGCAATACTTACGTAGTTTAAACCAAGGTTCGCTTGCATATGTTTTGTAATTAAGATTTATATAGATTTATTATAACATGCGACGTAAAAATAAAATAATGGCCCTGGCAACGAACTTGTCACCAGAGCCTCGAATCAAGCGAGGATATCACACTTACGGACAGCTACCGATCCACGGGGTCGGACTGCCCGTGTAGTCAAAGGCCAGACAGCCGAGATGCGTCGTACCATCGCCGAGGGTCTTCGACGGCCAGGTGTTTGACTGAATGTCGATGTCATTCACCCATGCCTTGGCGATGTAACCGGAACCAGACGGAAGTCCCGAGACAGAGATCAGTCGTTGCCCGAGCGGGAGTGTGACCATTGTGTTCTGCCAACGGACTGTGCTCCCTTGGATAATCTGCACCGTATACGTGAATGATGATGGACCCCTCACCGTCACTTGAGCAGTGCCAGCATGCACCTCGCGGACAGCTCCGATGGACATCATCACGATCAGGCCAACCAGTAACACAACTCCTCTGGAGATCTTCATGACCTACCACCTTTCACAAAGAATGCCTGCACATCTACCTACCAGCAACTAGATACTATTATTACCTCCTTTCTACTGCAGAGAATGAACGATGAATCATTCTTGGTGTAACCAAGAACATTATTATAAATTATGTATTGATATCAAAATTTTTGCAAGAATACACACAAAAAGAAATCAACTAAATATGTCGCTTCGTTTTCTACTCCTGGTCTCAGTAATAACTATTAAATTTATAACTCGAAACCGCCCCCGGATAGGGGGCGGTCGCCCAGCAATTTAATTTATTGGCTCCGGGGGCAGGACTCTCCGCCGAAGGCGGACCCGCCTCTGGCGGGGAACAATTGATAAGAAAAAATTTTAAATTTGGCTCTAGGGGAGGGGCTCGAACCCCCGACCTCTCCGTTAACAGCGGAGCGTTCTACCAGCTGAACTACCCTAGAATAAGATAATGCCCCTTCATATTTAAAAAATCCCGCTTTTGGCGGGACAGTCATTTTTTGAAACAAACAAAAGTCACGCCGGAAGAAGCGGGTTGTTATTGTTATTCAACTGGACAAATATCTGTTTCATGTTGCTAGTTTAATCGATTTATAAATTTTGTCAAATTCTAAACAGACAGACTGCTTTTCTGTTCTTCTTTTAATTGGGAAAAGGTTTTTGTGTCCCAACGCTTATTGCTCAATATTTTGGATATCCATTGGCCACCCACTAGATGGGGCATCATTACAAAATTGGCACCATGGTCGTATAGAGTCCTTGCGTCCGGCCGATGATAAGCATTTCCGATAATCAGTATTTTACTATTGATTTTGCGGATGAATTTAATAAAACTAATCTGATCGTCAACAGCCGGAATAGTCATTATTATCATTTTGCTGTTAGCTATCGGCAGATTCTCCAGAAACTCAATATCAGAGACATCGCCGAAGTAGAATGGGATCTTATTTTTACTGAGCTGTGCAACGGCGGCCGGATCAAAGTCGATTGCCGCGAATTTTTTGCCAAGCTTGCTCAAAGCTTCCGCGACTTTAATGCCAATCCGATGATATCCAATTATCCAGGCATCGTATTTTTCTGATACACGTTCCGATTGTTGATACTTGTCAGGACCGAACCGACGGAATACCGGCAATAAAAACTGATAAATCCTTTCGTTATATGAAATCATGTAGGAGGAAATAAAAATCGTTATAATTGCAACTAGCGTAAAAATCGCCAGTTCATTTTCTGCCAAATGACCATATTGCCGGCCGGCGAATAATAGAACAAAACCAAATTCACTAACTTGAGCCGCAGTTATTCCTGACAAAAAACTGTTACGCCGGGTAAATTTCATTATACGAAATAGAACATAAAGTATCAGCGGATTACCAACTAGAATAAAAAGTGAAAGGATCAGTGCCGGCACTAGTACGGTCTCAATTGAAGAAATACCCATTTCACTACCTAAGACAATGAAAAATACAATCAAAAAGAAATCCCTGAGCGGTTTGATCCGACTCCCGATTTCCAGCTGATACGGAGAAGAGCTGAGTGCAATACCGGAAATAACCGCGCCAATTTCCAGAGAAAATCCTGTCAGATAAAGCAAACTAGCCATACCAAAACACCAAGTTAGTGTAAAAATGAATAATAGCTCGCTTGAGCCCGCTATCTTGTCCAGTATTTTCGGCAGAAGATATTTACTGATCAAATACAAAACCGCGGAAACAAATAGGAGTTTTGCGATAAGTAATAATATCGCTTCCCAACCATTTCCATGTTCTCCGCTCATCATCCCCAAAGCAATAATAAGAATCACAGCAATTACATCCTGCACCAGCATCAGACCGATCGTATAACGTCCGTAAATTGTATCCGTATCCTTTTTATCAGAGAGCAATTTCATGATAATAATCGTACTGGAAAATGTAATAGCCACCGCCAAATATAACGCCGGTATTATTTGTAAATTGATTATCAGAAGTAAAATTGTTCCGATTCCGGCAGTAAAGATTATCTGACCCAAACCGGTAATTATGGAAATCCTGCCGATAGATTTCAGATGGCGTAAATTTAAATTCAGCCCAATAATAAACAAAAGCAAAACCATCCCGAATTGTGCAAACATCTCGTACATTTCGTGATCACCATGTAGTTGATTTAAAATTAGCGGACCGCAGATAATACCGGCAATAATGTACGCAACAATCAGAGGTTGTCTTAATAACCGGATAATAAAAGCGATGCTAACTGTAATCGCAAGCAACAAGCTAATCTGAATAAATAGGCTATCCATGAGATATTTTAGTAATTTTTATTTTCCAAAAAAAGAGCGTACGATATCCTAACTAACGCCCTTCTGTAATGATCCTAAGCCCTTTTACTACTCTATTACTATTATATTAAAGTATTTTTTATTAACTGTCTATTGTTATGTTAATACTCCTAGCAAAAAATAAAATGGATAATGTGGAAATTTTATAAAAGAAAAACAGCAAGTCTTTACTTACTGTCTTTCTATTGGCTCCTGGAGTCGGGCTCGAACCGACAACCTACCGGTTACGCTAATCCCCCTGTTTCCACGGGGCGCGGACTATATCATTACCCTTTCTTTAAAAAAGGGTATCCCAGTATCTAGTCTCTACGGGCTCCCTACACCTTAAGGTACAGGAATTCCCACGGTATTGGCATATCTCCGATCGGAAGAAACGTAGCTTTCACCGTTATCCTAGGATGTTCACTCCGAAATTACTTTCGGAGGCTGCGTGATGCCTTGATGTATTTCTCGGT
>Ga0172379_10001629_pt1 | contig 43812 bp, 48 predicted proteins | sample GrowelOW334metaG_FD_119756 | JGI IMG/M metagenome (GOLD analysis project Ga0172379, IMG submission 119756) | Groundwater microbial communities from an aquifer near a municipal landfill in Southern Ontario, Canada - Groundwater well OW334 metaG | ecosystem: Environmental > Aquatic > Deep... | reverse complement strand
TCGATCCTAACCCTCTCTTCTAGTGAAAACTGCCTAAAATTTCGCTTTTTGGTTCGTTTTTTAATTTTTCGCATAACACCTATATATTAATACAAGTGTTGCAATTGATTGTTGAACTCGGGGGCATCGGATTTGCCTATAAAATGACCTTATGTTAAGCTAGTTTCATCATATGGCACACAAGAAAGCCGCAGGCTCAACAAAGAACGGTCGCGATTCAAACCCGAAATACCTTGGCGTAAAGACCAATCACGGCCAGAACATTTCCGTGGGCGAGATCATCGTACGTCAGCGTGGCACTAGTGTTCTTCCTGGCAGAAATGTAGGTATGGGCAAGGATCACACGCTATACGCCATGAAGACAGGCATCGTTCAGTTCTCCAAAAAACGCAAGACATCCTTCAATAATGACATTGTGAGGAAGAAGATCGCTCATGTAGACTAAAGAAAAAATATAAACTCGGTTACAGATTGAGCTTGGTGACTCATGATTTCGAGCATGACCGCAATGCGATCTGAACCCCGACAAATTGACCGTATCTGCTGAATCCCTGGAAGCAGATACGGTAGCAATTTGGAGTGGGTGATTTTGCGGGAATGCGAGGAAACATGGGTCACCAAGCTCTAACTCCGATTATTACTTCTTTTCTACCATAACCTTGAGTTTAGCACTCTTCCCTGCCACCTTTATCTCCACTGTATGTTCTCCAACTTCTTTTATGGGGTTTTCCAGCATGATATTCGCTGGGTCGACATGTATACGTGTCTCGGTTTCCAATCTTTTGGATATCTCCTCGGCGTGAATACCTGCGAAGAGATGACCTTTTGCATTGATCTTCTCCTTGATATTGAGAACCTTACCGTCCAAATCGTTTAGGTTTTTTATGAGCAGCTCTTCCTGAACCTTTATTTCTCCTTCCTTCTTGCTCTTCTGCATTTCTACCTGCTTCAAGGCCTGAGGGGTCGCCGCTACAGCGAGTTTTTGAGGTATTAGAAAGTTGGTGGCATGGCCGGAGTTAACATCTTTCACATCGAAACGCTTGCCCACCTTTGGAACATCACTTAGCAATATTATTTTCATTGTTATGTATTATTTTTCCTGACTGAGGAGCGAGACCGCTTTTTCCATTACAGGATCCTTGCCGCCCTTCACATTTTCCTCTGTTAATTTTACAGGATAGTCTGGTTCTAGACCGTTCTCTGACAAGTTTACGCCTTTTGGTGTGAGCCAGCGTGCGACTGTGACTTTGAGAGATGTATCTTTGGTTATCGAAACCAACTCCTGAACGGATCCTTTGCCAAAAGTCTTGCTTCCTACGAGTTTGGCGACGCCATTTTCCTGAAGCGCCCCTGCCAATATCTCCGAAGCAGATGCTGAGCCACCATCCACCAAGATGAGCATTTTGAGCTCGTCATTGAAGATATTGTAACCTCGGCTGTAATATATCTTTGGACTGGATTTCTTGCCAAAGTCTTCTGTCACTACAGTCTTGCCTGAAGGCAAGAACCAGGAAGCCATATCCCAGGCTGACTCGAGGTATCCGCCAGGATTGCCCCGTAGGTCCAGGATCAGCTTATGTTTACCAGACAAAACGAATTGTCGCAAGGCATTTCGAAATAGATCGTGGGATTGCGCTGTAAAGCTGTATAGTCGGATGACATATATACCCTCGGCGGATGCAGCCGACGCCGGATCGTTACCAGGAGCGGACGCGACACTTCCTTTCTCACTTGTATCCAATGTGGGGATATTTATGATATCTCGCACAAGGTTCCTATCTTTTGGCGTCTGAGTATTTGCAGGTAAAAATGTGATAGTTACTGTGGTGCCCTTGGGACCTCGGATGAGCTTCACAGCCTGATCTACGGTCATGTTGCTGGTTGTCTTGTCTCCGATCTTCAATATAAAATCGCCAGTCTTGACCCCGGCTTTGTCTGCCGGACTATTCTTGATAGGGGCCACTACCTGGAGTTGTTTGTTTTTTATGCCTATTTCCATACCCACACCTTCGAAGTCACCAGAAATGTCTTCCTGAAACATTTTTGACTCTGCTGGCGGGAAAAATACGGTATAAGGGTCCTTGTATGCCGACGCCAAGCCTGAAATTGCTCCATAAATCTTTTCTTCCGGAGTGGTGCTTGCGGCATTGACTTGTTTGTCATTGAGAACCTGCCACGCACGCCAGAAGGCGTCGAACTGTTCCGTGCTAACTTTGTCGACATCGGTAAAGCGAGCATTTGCAACAGATGATGGTGAACGCCCCTCCCCTATGGAAAATCCGAGAACAAAGGAAATAACGATGATAACTGCTGCAATTCCGGCCAAGGTCGATTTGTTTTCTAATTTCATCAGTGTATTATCGCATATATCCTTTTAACCGCCAAGAAAATAATATACAATATACATATGACAAAAACTCACACCTACCGCGGCCTGGCCTGGATAGATATGGAATCGCCCGATGACAATGAGATATCAAGCATTATACGCAGATACGACCTTCATCCATTGGTGGGCGAAGAGCTCAAGAGTTCCTCCACCCTAGCAAAGATCGATATCTACAAGGATTACGTCTTGGTTGTTCTCACATTACCTGTGCGGCTGCGCAAAAACGGCTCTTCGAGCGTAGTAAACCGGGAAATAGACTTTGTTATTGGAAAGAACTTCCTCATCACCTCGCGATACGACACCATAGACCAGCTGGAATACTTTGCAAAGATATTCGAAACAAACTCCATCATCGACAAGGATGAAAAGATAGATCATGCCGGCAACCTGTTCCACTACATGATAAAGCGCATTTATGCAGGCATGCTCGAGGACCTAGAAAATATTCGCGATTCCCTCCAGAGTTCTGAAGCCAAGATATTTGGCGGCGATGAAAGAAACATGGTAAGAGCTCTCTCCAATCTGAGTCGGGAGATCATAGACTTTCGCCAGACCGCACGTATTCACCGAGAAGTATGGGAAGAACTGATAGCCGGTGTCGGCGAAACACCTTTTGGTAACGATTTCCTGCCGTATGTTCATGATATGCGTGACGACTTTAACAAGATCCATGAACTCATCGCAAATTGCCGGGAACTCTTGGTGGATCTCCGAGAAACCAATGATTCTCTCCTGACTTCCAAACAAAATGAAGTGATAAAGACTCTTACCTTAGTTGCCTTCATCTTTTACCCTCTAACATTCATTGCCAGTCTGTTCACTATTCCCTCCCCCTTCACTCCGGTTGTGAGTCATCCACAGGGTTGGTATATCCTGCTTTTTGTAATGGTTGTCATGGCTATCGGTATAGGTATATTCTTCAAACGAAAAAAATGGTTCTAAAAATCCACAATACGCTTTCGGGCAAAACGGAACCTTTTCTCCCACTAAAAAAGGGTGAGATCGGTATGTACAATTGTGGACCTACCGTCTATGATCGCGCACATATCGGAAACCTTAGGTCATATGTTTTTGCGGACATTGTCAGACGTACCTTCGAATATTTTGGTTATCATGTGCACCAGGTTATAAATATTACCGATATCGGTCATTTGTCGGGAGATGGCGATGCAGGAGATGACAAGATGACAACAGCCCTCAAGCGTGAAGGCTTGCCTATGACACTAGAGGCAATGAAAACGGTTGGCGACAAATATTTTGAGGCTTTTGTAGCAGATCTGAAGTCTATGAATATTGAATTACCAAAAGAATTTCCGAGAGCTAGTGATCATATTGAAGGTAATATAGAGATCATAGGCCTCCTCGACGAGAAGGGCTACATCTATAAAACCTCTGACGGCATGTATTATGATACCTCCAAATTTCCTAATTATGGCAAGCTTGGCAACATAGACATCGCTTCCCTCCGCGCGGGTGCTCGTGTTGAGGTTAACAGTGAAAAACGCGATCCTACGGATTTTGCCTTGTGGAAATTTAACAATGAGATTGGCTGGGACAGCCCATGGGGCAAAGGTTTTCCCGGTTGGCACATAGAATGTTCTACTATGTCTAGGAAGTATCTCGGTCAGCCATTTGATATACATACAGGCGGCATAGACCATATACCAGTCCACCACAACAATGAGATAGCTCAGTCAGAGGGCGCTTTTGGTGTTCCACTCGCAAATTATTGGCTCCACAACGAATTCTTGAATGTGGCGGATGGCAAGATGGCAAAGTCCCAGGGAAATTTCGTTACACTCGAGACTTTGCGCGATGAAACCATATCACCTATAGCATATAGGTACTGGCTCCTTACCGCACACTATCGTTCACCTATAAACTTCTCCCTAGAGGCAGTGCGAGCATCTCAAAATGCTCTCATACGGCTCATGTCACATATCTGCAATATTACTGAAGCTGGAAACATAGTTCCGAGCTACAAGGAACAATTTGACATGTACATTTCCGATGATTTCGATACACCCAAGGCTATCGCTGTCGTTTGGGATATTATGAAGGATGAGAATGTAAGCCTAGGAGACAAACGTACGACAATACTAGACTTTGATCGTGTCCTTGGTCTCGGCTTGGATGCGATCAAGAATACCGACGAACCCGAGATCCCCGCAGAGATTGTCGCTCTCGCTGAAGCTCGCGAAGTAGCGAGAAATAGTAAGGATTGGAAACAAGCTGACGCTCTCCGTAAGGAAATGGAATCCCGAGGTTACAGCATCCGTGATGACGGTTCCGGGTACAAGATCCTGACCATCTGATCTTCGATCTCTGCAAGACGAGTATAGACTCGGCTTTCCATGCCATCTATCCTTTCCTCTACCCTCTCTGAACCTCGTACTGACGATGTGACGACATCGTCGCAGGCTTTCCTCACAATACTTTCTATGAACTCTTCGTCCTTGGGTTCTAGTGACATTTTGTTATGCATTAATATTAATAATGTATATCGTAATATATGCAAATGAAGTTTTCGTGAATATGTGATCAAAAAGTCATAAAAAAGTGATAAAGGAATGATAAAATTCTTGAATACTACGACGAGTGCGGTGTGGGAAGAGTGCCCTCAGGACACGCTGTCTTCGCCTGCTGGCGAAGCAGCTGGTTCTCGGCCGCCTCGCCCTCCTTCGCTAAAGCTACGGAGGCGAACCGGCCTCCGAAACGTCCCTCGGACTCCTCTTCCCACACCGCACACTTTACGGGGTATCGTGTCATTTAGACCCTTCTTTCTCTTCCAGACTGTTCACGCCGCGCTGTTCACAGCATATCCCCCTTTCACCCCTTTTGGTTTAAATATTTTCTCTTTGCTATAATATTCTCCATGTCCACAGTTTCCCCTTTCATGAAGGCGCGGGATCTACAGATCCCTCCGCATAGTATAGATGCAGAAAAAGCCCTATTGGGCTCTATTCTTATTCGCCCGGAGGTCATGCACGATATCGTAGATATTGTTCAGGAACATTCTTTTTATTCCAACCAAAATCGTGCTGTTTGGATTGTGGTCTACGAACTTCATGGCAAAGGTTCTCCTATCGATCTCCTCACTGTCTCTGCTAGACTCAAAGAAAAATCATTACTCGAGGATGCCGGCGGTATGGCTTACCTAACCGAGCTTATCAATATCGTCCCTTCGTCCACCAATGCTGGTCCCTATGCAGAAATAGTAGAAAACAAATATGTCATGCGAGAACTTTTGCGTGCAGCCGATCTTATTCGTGGCCTAGGATATGACGAGGAGTCGGACCTTCATGAGGTTCTCGAAAAAGCAGAGAAGGCCTTGTATGCGGTGACGAACAAGACTGGGTCACAGAAATTCATCGCCCTAAAAGATACATTAGACGAAGCTTGGGAGAGACTCGAGCACATGCACAAGACTAAGGACGAACTCCGTGGTGTGCCTACAGGCTTTGCTGAGCTCGATAGCAAGCTATCGGGGCTACAAAAGTCTGACCTCATCATTCTCGCCGCACGACCCTCGATGGGAAAGACGTCTCTCGCTCTCGATATCGCTAGAAAGGCCGCAGTCAACCACAAGATCCCCGTTGCTATATTTTCCCTAGAAATGAGCTCTCAACAGTTGGTAGACCGTATGCTGGCCGCCGAGTCTCAGGTGGACTCGTGGAAGATACGTACCGGACACAACCTCTCTGTCGAACACGACTTCAAGGCTATCGGCGAATCCATCTCACGCCTCTCCGAAGCCCCCATATACATAGACGACCAGCCGGGTAATAACATACTCAAGATGCGTGCAGTAGCAAGGAGACTCAAGAATGAAAAAGGTCTCGGACTCATAGTGGTGGATTACCTCCAACTCATGCTTCCTACGAATGCTAACAAGAACAATGACAATCTCGTCCAACAGGTGACGGAGATATCGAGGTCTCTAAAAAACCTCGCCCGCGAACTGGACGTACCAGTCTTGGCACTTTCCCAACTGTCTCGAGCTGTCGAACAGCGCGGTGGCAAGCCTCGTTTGTCTGACCTGCGCGATTCTGGTTCTATAGAGCAGGATGCCGACGTAGTCATGTTCATCCACCGAGAAGCAAACCAGGATATGGGTGGCAAGAAAGAAGAAGCCGAAATCCTCATAGAAAAACACAGGAATGGTCCTACAGGTATAGCAAGACTATATTTCGACAGCAAGAAAACAACCTTCCTCAGTATGGACAAGGGAACTTTCCAGGACTTCGAACAAGGAGGTGCCCCTGGAGGCAATGCTTTTTAGAATACTGTATAGTTAGCATATGGATTCCCAGCGCCGACTCGAAGAACTATTCTCCCACTTCCCTGGCATTGGGCCGCGGCAGGCCCGCAGGTTCGTGTATTATCTCTTGTCGCGATCTCCTACTTCTATTCGGGAGCTAGTAAGTCTCATAGAGGAGGTAAAAAAGAGTTCACATGAATGTGACATGTGCCACCGATTTTTTGTAAATAAAAATGTTTCGAGTTCTTCGCATTCTTTAGTTTCTGGAAAAATCTGTTCTGTTTGCTCAGATCCCAATAGGGACAACTCTTCACTAATGATAGTGGCTCGTGATTCGGATTTTGAGTCTGTAGAAAAGAGCGGAGCTTACAAGGGACTGTATTTTATTCTAGGTGGCACGGTACCAATAATGGATAAGGAGCCGGAGAAAAGGATAAGGCTAAAGCAATTAATTGGCAGGATAACAGTCTCAGAAGAGTCAAAGGGGCTGAGTGAGGTCATCTTATCCTTGAATACGACGCCGGATGGTGAGAATACGGAAGAGATAGTCAAAAGGGCGATAGAAAGTGAGCTTGATATGAAAACAGGTACGGCACCAATTAAGGTTTCGGTTCTAGGAAGAGGACTTTCTACGGGAGCAGAGCTGGAATATGCCGACCAGGAGACTATTAAGAATGCGCTCAAAAATAGGCATTGATCAACGGGCGAGGTGTTTATGTCTCATAAAGATTTTAAACTCTATAACACCGCCGTCTTTCCGATAAAAATATTGATCACCTCTTCATTCACCATCCGATTCTAAATAGGCCCGGAATTATAGCATATACGCTCTTATTTTTACTCAAAAGTAGGGCTCCACAGAGCCGTGGTATAGGATGTCAAATTATGGCTCAACTACAACGTAAATTGAATGGAAAATAAGAGCGCATATGCTCTTATTTAGCATCCTATTGACGGAGACGTGTGTCGCCCGCGGGCAGGGTCCAGTGGTGGGCGACGCGTGGGCGGGTGGATTTAAACCGGCGGACCGACAAAAAAACCCCGACTATTCGAGGTTTTATTTCAACTCATCGATCTTGACCTGAAAGAAATGTTGCCTGTGACCATTGCGCTTGAAATAGCGACTCTTTTGCTTGTAGTGAGTGACTATTATCTTTGCCTGACGGCCGATCTTCACGATAGTGCCCTTCACAGAAGCCTTTTCTATGATAGGTGTGCCGATAGTAGTGTCTTTGCCATTATCCCAGAGGAGAACCTGGTCAAAAACAACCTTGTCTCCTTCTTTGTACTCACCCGTGAGCTTTTCAATAGAAATAGTATCGCCCTTGGAGACGCTATACTGCTTGCCGCCGGTTTGGATAATTGCAAATTCCATAGTTGCATCATTCTTGCATAGTTTGGAGAATTACGCAACTACCCTATTACTACCCTACAAATATAGCCTATCTCTTGCCCGGAATAGCATCGACTGGAGCATATTTGATCTCCTTCGGACCAAAAAACAGGTCCTTTATGCCCTCGTATGCAGAACCTGCAGTAGCCACTAGAGACTCTGCAGGTGTGCCGACATGATCCACAGCATCAGATATCGTTCCCTTTGTAGCTGTGCCGAGAGATGTGAAAGATCCCAACCAAAACATGAAAATAATGGCAGTAAAACCAAATGAATACCAGAAAGCCACAGCCTTGCGCACATGCTCCGGCTTGGAACGTAGGTTTTCTATATGTGAGAGCAATGACATTTTGTTTGTAAAATTCTTACCTATTTACACTATTCACTGGCGAGGACTACTACTTCCGCTTCCTTACCTTCCAGATCTTTCTTCTTTAGTGTCAATTTTACCACCGGTTCCTTGTTCTCGCCAGCCTCTTTCAGGAATGCTTTCAGGGCATCCGGAGAACCTATTTCTCCATAATGTATTGGAATGATGATTTTTGGTGCTATTGCAACGGCAAGTTTGTATGCCTTCGCCGCGTCGAGAACACCGTTGCCGCCGATCGGGACAAATAAAATGTCGACATCGTCAATAGCTTCGTCTGCCTCTGTTGGAAGCTCGGTCTGATTTATAGCACCCAAAAAACAGATATTCATACCCTCCAGATTTACCGAAAAAATAGTATTGATACGGTTTTCGCCGTCATATGCGGAAGTAGAAGATAGGCCTTTTATAAATACGCCCTTTATTTCATACTCACCGGGGCTTGTCACAGCAAAAGGTTTTTTCTCACCAAAGGAAACCTGGTCTACACCATTCATGTCAGGGTGATTTATGCTCGAGAGCACTATGTCGGCACCGTATTTTGATGCCTTGAGTTTGGAGTCCTTGGAAACAGGATTGAAGGCGAGGGTAATGTCGCCGAACTGCACTTTTACAGATTCACAGCCGAGATAATTGATGATCATGTATAAATATTAGTCTGTAATAGACAAAAAAGCAATTGTGCGTTAAAGTTATTCCACTAACGGCTTGTGCCGTTTTAGTTTGTAAATCCCATTTATGGGCTTAACAATAGCGTTATCCCGCACGTTACTATTATAAATAAAAAGCGGAGCGCACCGTCCTAGACGGAATAATATGTCTAAAACAATCAGTGAGAGTGAAAATGTTCCCATAGCTGATACGGCAGAAATAGCTGTACCAAAAAAGAAGAAAGTTACCGTACCGGTCGTAGATCCCCTGAAAGACACAGTCATGGGTAAACTTTCCGTTGACATGAAGAACCCGCCCATTATCGGAGACCTGGTAGAAGGTCCGGTCATCGCTCTAGAAAAGTCTTCCGTATATGTAGATTTGGCGCCTTTTGGAACTGGTATTATTTATGGGCGTGAATTTATCTCGACGCGCGATGTTATAAAGAAGATCAATGTCGGCGATATAGTGGCAGCAAAGATAGTCGACACTGCTCACAAGGATGGCTATTACGAACTTTCTTTGAAGGAAGCTCGCCAAGCCCTGATCTGGAGCGAAGCAGAAGTCGCAATCAAGGAAAAGAAGGTGCTTGATCTCCCAGTAAAAGAAGCCAACAAAGGAGGCCTCTTGGTGGAATGGCAAGGTATCCTCGGATTCTTGCCTGCTTCCCAGCTCAAGTCCGAACACTATCCTCGTGTATCCGACGGTGACAAGGACAAGATCCTAGAAGAACTTAAGAAGCTCATCGGAACTCGACTCATGCTTTCTATCATCACTGCTGACCCAAAGGAAGGCAAGCTCATTTTCTCCGAAAAGGGTTCCGAATCCAAGGAGAAGGAAAAGATCGTGAGTAAGTATGAGATAGGAGATGAAGTAGAAGGCACAGTTACCGGCGTTGTGGACTTTGGCATATTCGTGAAGCTCGAAGAGGGCCTGGAAGGCTTGGTACACATTTCCGAGATAGACTGGGGTCTAGTGGACGATCCTCACAACTTTGTGCGTGTCGGCCAAAAGCAAAAGACCAAGATCATCGAGATCAAGGAAGGCAAGATTTCCCTGTCTATAAAGCAACTCAAGCAAAATCCTTGGGTAGATGCTGCTAACAAGTACAAAAAGGATATGCCCGTAACAGCCGTGGTCATACGATTCAATAAGCACGGTGCCCTGGCCTCTATAGAAGAAGGTGTTGCAGGTCTAGTACATGTATCTGAGTTTGGTTCGGAAGAAAAGCTCAGGAAGACACTGGAGCTCGGTAAAACATACAATTTCAAGATAGCACTGTTCGATCCCAAGGAACAAAAAATGGCGCTAGCGTATACGGGAGAGAAGAAGTAGTTCTGTTTAATGAGCGCTACGGTACATAAATAGTAAGTAGATATACTATCAATCCTTATCAAATTACGTAAACAAAAAAGTCCTGATGATCAGGACTTTTTTGCTATATTAATTAGGCGCTGCTATTTCGTGCAGAGGATCTCGGTCGTATCAACAACTGCCATAGTTTCGAAACCACTTACACCGTAATTGCATGTGAATATCCACTGACCTCGCTCATTATTCGACATTGCCGTTGTAAAATAGTTTTTTCCGTCAACATCAAACTTGCAGGCACCCGTAGCATGAGCATAACCTTTGACTATACACATATTTTCTGTACTATGAGTTCCCGTATTAGGTAACCATGTGACTCCCCAACGATCAGAGCCACCGTCTCTGTAAACTGTCGACCCTTGGTCTATCTTTATCCATCCGGTATTTCCACTACCGCTAGCTGGCATAACGTCTGACAATTTCATCCATGTAGCATTTCCAAGCGCATCTTTTGAAGCTAGTATCATTTTTGCAGCCGGAGTTCCTGCGGTGATTTGAACTTCTCCTTCAAAAATTGATTTTCCAAATACTTGAAATCCTGTAGTCAGAGGTGTCCTAGAAGTATTTGCTTGCAGTATCTTTCCTACAGAAAGCGGACCTGTCTTTGTCTGGCTAGTATTACCGACATTGATAGGAGCATCGCAACCTGCACTATTCGGAGGACATGTAGGTGGCTGATTCGCTGGCGGCGTCCAGTCCGCAAGTGCGGCGACCCCAAAGCTTCCTAAAAGAAGTCCTGCGATAACTGCTGTCTTGTACATATATTTGTGTGTGTTGTTCATAGTAATAAATTATTATATTAACTGATTGTTATATTATTAATTTTGTCCTGCAGCCGCAGCCTGAATCTTTGCCTCTTTCTCTGCAATCTGTTCCTTTGTCAGAGTGACTGGCTTATTATTTTCCTCTGCTACAGCCTTCATTTTTTCCTGCTTCGTTGCCCATTCCTCATCGGTCAAAACTACCGCAGGATTGTTATCTACGGTTTGCACCACGGCAGGAGCCGGTTCTTGCTTGTTGAAGAGATACACAGACAACCAAGCTACGGCAAGAATGATCGCCAGTATTATGGAAAGTACCAACAGACGAGAAACGTGATGATGAGGCTTCGGAACATCGAAGAAATTCTTACCTATATTATTGTTTGATGATTCCACGTAGAATTTTGCTTAATTGCTTATAGGGACATTATAGCAAGCTCTGACGAATAGGCTCAATGCCTTCTGTGGATAAGTATGGAAACTAATTGAAAAGCGACATGGCCTTTTCTCTGCTTTCCGTCACGATGATTTCAACTGCCTCTGCCACCCTTTTTGCAATTTTACCTAGTTCCTTGATCTCTTCATCCTTGTACTTTCCGAGTATAAATTTCTCGATCTTATCATCTCCATGAGGCACCTTGGCCTCTCCTTTTGCATTTGCCGGAGCGATGCCGATGCGAATACGCACAAAAGCCTCGGTTTTCAAACTTTTTATGATGGATTCGAGTCCATTATGCCCTCCTGAACTCCTATTGAATGATATTTTCATCCGACCCAACGGTAAACTAAAGTCATCGTATATGACGATCAGTTTTTCTACCGCTTTCACGCTCTTTATGAGCGGCGCTAGAGCTTTTCCGGAATTATTCATAAATGTTTCCGGCTCGATAAGGGTGACTTTTTCCTTTCCTATCTTCCCTTCCGATATCAAAGCGTTTATTTTCTTATTGAATTCAAAATCACTGCCATCATACTGCTTGCGCACACGATCAAGAACGATCCGTCCTGTATTGTGGCGAGTGCCTTCGTATTCTGCTCCTGGATTTCCCAATCCTGCTATTACGTATTTCATGCAGGAAGTATAGCAAAAACTTGTCTCAAACCGAAATTCGTATTACAATAGCCCCATGAATCCTCTCGGAGAGCAAAAAAAGTCACCTTTCTTTACTCAGGCCCGAGAATGGACAAAGACAATCTTGATCGCTCTCGCTATCGCCTTACCCATCCGCTTTTTCATCGCCGAACCTTTCATTGTGAGTGGCGCTTCTATGGACCCTACCTTTGCTTCAGGACAATTTTTGATTGTCGACCGCCTGAGCTACCGTTTAGAAGAGCCAAAAAGGGGTGATGTCGTCATCTTCAGATACCCAAATGACCCAAAGATCTACTTTATAAAGCGCATTGTAGGCCTTCCTGGTGAGTCCATACGTATAAATGAAGGCAAGGTAGACATAGTGAACAGCGAACATCCTGAAGGAATCACTCTCGATGAGTCATATATTGCGGCCGCGCATGCTTCCAAGGACGACTTTGTAAAACAACTTGGCACAACAGAATATTTTGTAATGGGCGACAATAGACTTCAGAGCTCCGACTCTCGCGCTTGGGGACCACTGGACCGGCACTATATCATTGGTCGGCCGGTAGCCAGACTCCTCCCTGTGACAGAGCTATCCTTATTCCCGGGCGAACATAATTAAATATAAAAACAAAACTATGTCTGATCGAAAAAACCAAAAAGAACACGAGACAAAGTTTGTAAGCTACGAAAATCTGGACAAGATCGGCGAAACAGCAGTTTACTACGGTTTTACTCCTACCAAAAGTCCAAATGTGACAAAAGCCGACGTAGAAGCGGCCAAGGATATTCTGGATGGCGACGACATCAGCGACGAGACAGAAAAAGGTCGCCTACCCATGCATGCAGAGGAAAAGATAGCCTTGATGCGAATGTATCAGGAACAGGAAATGATCAACTTACCCCAGCCCGTAATGCTCTATTTCAAAGATCCTTGCCGAGGCTCCATAAAAAAGGGTGGTGAATATCACAGGTATGCGGATATGGAGATCTTGGGCAGCTCCGGCAGCATAGCAGAAGCGATGCTCATACAGGCCGCTCTCGCAATGCTTCGCGAAGAAGATTACAGGCAGACTGTTGTGGAGATAAATAGCGTCGGCGACCGCGATTCACTGACGCGTTTCGTCCGAGAACTTACGGCATATTATCGAAAACATATAAATGACATGTCTCCGGAAAGCCGCCAGCTCCTCAAGCAAGATCCTATCGACCTTCTTGCCTGCCGAGACGAGAGTGTTCACGAACTCAACCAAAAAGCTCCGAAATCTCTGGATTTCCTTTCTGAAACCAGCCGCCGACATCTGGAAGAAGTCCTGGAGTACCTCGAAGCCCTAGCAATACCATACTCTCTAAACAATTCATTGATCGGCAATAAAAAATACTGCACAGAAACCATATTTGCCATAACAAATACAGATCCAGAAGTATTGAAGGGCGACCAAAAAATTTTGGCACTGGGTGTGCGATACAATGGTCTTGCAAAGAAGCTAGGATTGAAACGAGATATTCAAGGTGTTGGCATTTCCCTATTGGTCAAAGGAAGCAAGAGCGAGCTTCGTAAATCTGTCATGAAGGTCAAAAGGCCCATAGCATCCTTCGTCCAGCTCGGTATAGAATCCAAACTCGCCTCTCTCGGCGTAGTGGAGCAGTTGCGACAGATAAAGGTTCCACTATACCTCTCTCTTGCGAAAGATCGCCTGGGAGCTCAGGTTTCCTCGATCGAAAAATATCATACGCCGTATGTCATCGTGATGGGTAAGAAAGAAGCGGTAGAAAAGACTGTCATAGTCAGGAAAAATGATACCCATGCACAGGAGATAGTGCCACTAACAGATCTGGCAGAGCATATGAAGAAAATCGAAGCGGATTATTGGCGCTAAAAATATTCTATCTCTTTCCCGTCCTCGCCTGCACATACAGTATCGGGACACGCTCAAAATCCGCAACAACTATAGAAAGCCAGTTGCGGATTTTGCGCTAGTTTCGTCCGAGCCTTATTGAGGCAATGCAGACAGACAGTATCCGGCTCGGACTCCAAATGTCCCTCTACTGCATGTGCAGGCAAGGACGGGAGCAAAATTTGCGCAAATTTTCACAGCATGTTAACATTACTCCCATGATAAATGTCGAAGTAACCCGAAACTCGAACGAAAACAGCCTAGGCGCATTGCGCCGTTTTAGCCGCAAAGTCCAAGGTTCCGGCGTTATTCCTCGTGTCCGTTCTCTCCGCTTTAGTGGCAGGACGCAGTCTCCTTACAAAGTAAAACAGCGAGCCCTCAAGCTTCTCAATCGCCGTGCAGAAATGGCTGAACTCGTAAAACTCGGCAAAGCACCAGTAAAGGGCGCCAGGAAATAGTGGGAATCTCCATAGCCAACACAACCGAAGAAGCTATCCCCAATGTCAACTATAAGGCTATAAAAGAAGCCGCCTTAGGTCTTGCATATGAACTGAACGTCGTCATCAGTACCCCCGAAGACATAAAGAAGCTAAATCTCATTTATCGTAACAAAAATGAGGCGACGGATATATTGAGCTTTCCTCTTTCTAGCGACATCGGAGAGATGTATATGTGCCCCGAAGAAGCCAGAAAAGAAGCAAAGAAATTTGACCGTGAATATGAAAATTTCTTTGCTTTTTTGTTCATCCACGGTTGTGCACATTTAAAAGGATACGATCATAGTGATACAATGGAGGTATTCGAAGCAAAACTTCGCAAGAAGTTTCGCATTTGATCCACACCTCCCCTATGGCGAGAAATATAATAACTGGAATAGACATCGGCACCTACTATGTGAAGGTGGTCATTGCTAGTGCAAAAGAAAAAAATGAAAAAGGCTTTCCCAAGATCCTAGGCATAGGCATGGCCGAGTCCCACGGCATACGCCACGGCTATGTGACTAATGTCGAAGATGTAGCGGCAAGTATCAAGAAGGCTCTCAAGGCTGCTGAAGAGAAAGCTGATACAAAAGTAAAAAAGGCTTTCATTGGTATCAGTGGTATAGGTGTATCAAGTATTACCGTTACAAACTCCATCATGACATCCCGAGCCGATGCGGAGATAACCGCTCTCGATCTGGAAAAGCTACATGCGCAGTGCGAAAGGGACATACCTCATTCCTCGATAGCAAATCGTCGTATCATTTACGCTATACCTCTACAATACAAGATAGACGGCATGCCAGCTCTCTCGAAGCCGGAAGGTATGAAAGGTAATAAAATCGAACTAAAAATGCTCTTTGTAACATGTCTCGATCATCATGTCTCCGACCTCATACAGGCCGTGAATGAAGCAGGTATAGAAGTGGAGGACGTTGTCGCCGCATCTATCGCCGCTGGTTTTGTAACTCTAACTAAGGCACAAAAGATCGCAGGCTGTGTACTCACAAATATCGGCGCAGAGACGGTATCGATCGCTGTTTTTGAAAATAATATTCCCACATCTATCGAAGTCTTCCCTATCGGATCGACCGACATTACAAATGATATCGCTCTTGGTCTCAAGGTCCCCTTGGAAGAAGCTGAACAGATAAAGATAGGTGCTATCACGGGCAGTTCGTACCCCCGAAAGAAGCTAGAGGAGATCATCGCCGCCCGACTATCCGATATTTTTGAACTTATAGAAGCACACCTAAAAAAGATCGGCAGAAATGGTCTATTGCCCGCGGGCATTGTCATTACCGGAGGAGGTTCCGCACTGAACTCCATAGACCTCATGGCACGTGCGGCATTACGCCTACCTGCACGCATCGGCACACTCGGAGTGACAGATAGCAAGTCATCTTTCAAGGATGCGAGTTGGGCTGTAGCATATGGGCTTTGCATATGGGGAATTCATGGTGAAGATGAGTCAGATACGATCGAGACAACCATGACAACCCTTTTACGGAGAATGTGGCGCAAGAGTAGTGAGTGGGTGAAGCAGTTTTTACCGTAACGCAAATCAATTAAATTCAAGACGCCATAAGCGCCCCCGCCTGCACATGCAGTATCGGGACACGCGCAAAATCCGCAACAACTATAGAAAGCCGGTTGCGGATTTTGCGCTAGTTTCGTCCGAGCCTTTTCGTAGCAATGCAGACACACTGCATCCGGCTCGGACTCCAAATGTCCCTCTACTGCATGTGCAGGCGGAGGCGCGAAATCGGATGATTATGTTTTGATATAAAAAAAACCATTCCGGAGAATGGTTTTTTGTAACTGGCACAATTACCTTAGCGTGCGAAACGCTTAGGTTTCTTTTCAAAACTCCGTTGCTGCTCCTCACGATGTCGAGCTTGGAATTCTGCCATCGCGCTGGTGATAAAGCTGAGATCCCCACGACTTGCCGATAAATCCACTTTCATTTTCTGAGGAGTGCGTGTTTTTGTTTGGCAGGCCTTGATCTCTCTTCGCAGTATCGTTCGTAAATGACTCTCCTGCAAGAGAAGACATGAACCGTCGGAGACGGGAAAATGAATAGTCTTCGCCAGTTCTAGAGGCATGAGGATTGCTATCCTTCCCACGTCTCCACGCAACCCGTCTTCCTGTCTGACGATCACGCGGACATTCAATGGTCCGTGAGCAAGGTCTTTTTTACTCGTGGGGTATGTCATCCATTTTCGTATTTGCGTGAAGCCATATAGGTTCACCTCGGATGACTGTTGACTCAAGAAATATGACAGGCACTTTTCCGAACTTTTGCGCTCAGAATATCGTCCTTCTGTAAATGTTGCCACGAGCACAGCCGAATAATTGATCCCCAGGAGGTATTCACCACCAGAATGGGTAGTCATCATTCCATACCGCATCAGAGCCTACATCGGCAGCCTGACCCGACCATTCCGTCTGGTAGCCAGATTCACCGGCCCAGGCTCGGCAAATGCACAGATGTAAAGCTGTATCTCACCCCAGAGAAGCATCGGATTATCCATAATCTTCCTTTTTTTAATGTTTCTGGTGAAATGCTACCTACAATGCTTATCTAAGTCAATTTAATATTTTTCTGATATAATCATCCGCATGGTTTTACCAGGTCATCTAAGCGGCGGATTCATAGCGAGCACAGCCATACTTTCCATATTACAGCCTGCCTTGAGCCCAGGAGAGATGAATACGATCCTTTTCATAGGCACACTTGCAGGTGATTTTCCTGATATTGATCTGATCCGCTTATACTTCGCAGAGAAACGACCTCATGACTCAAACCACAAGAACGCCAATCACCGCGAATACATCACTCACACACCGATAGCTTGGCTTACTATTTCTGCGATAATTTTCCTCATCGGTACAATTTTTGATTCTGCATTCACTCAATGTTTGGCACTTGTTATTCTTGCTGGCAGTTGGTCCCACCTACTTTTTGATTCTATCGAATACGGCACGATGTGGTTTTGGCCTCTCACTAACAAACGCATCAAGCTTTTTGAGCGCATGCCTGTCGCGCACATTACCGCTCGTCCCGGCTCATTTGCCTCACACTGGCAATATGTGAAGGGGGCCTACTTGAAAACCTGGACATTCTGGGCAGAAATCGTTGTGACCATCGTAGCTGTTGTTGTTTTTTATAAGACAGTTTTGTAAGCACATCGCACCACAGGCACAGCACATGCAGTAGAGGGACATTTGGAGTCCGAGCCGGATACGACGTGTTGCATATCACCATAGGGCGAGGACGAAACTAGCGCAAAATCCGCAACTGGCTTTCTGTAGTCGTTGCGGATTTTGAGCGTGTCCCTCTACTGCATGTGCTGTGCCCGCGGTGCGACGCACTCGAAACTTCACAGAATGAAAAAAGCTTGCCTCTCACTTTCATTATGTTAATATACGCCATACAGACATGCCCAATATCACTCCTGAAATAGAAGCTTTCGCCCGGATCAAGGTTTTAGGCGTAGGCGGTTCCGGTGGCAATGCCATAAACCACATGATCAACTGCAAAGTACGTGGTGTGGACTTTATTGCCGTCAATGCTGATGCCCAAGATCTCCACCGTTCTCTCGCAAAAAAACGTATTCACATAGGCAAGAACCTCACTCGGGGACTAGGCACAGGTATGAACCCTGACATTGGTCGCCGTGCCGCTGAAGAGACTCGCGAAGACATACAAGAAGCCATAAAAGGCGCAGACATGGTATTTGTCACCTGTGGTGAAGGTGGTGGCGTAGGTAGCGGGGCTTCACCTATGGTCGCCCGTATTGCAAAAGAACTCGGTTGCCTCACGGTTGCTGTCGTCACAAAGCCATTCTTCTTCGAAGGTCGCCAACGTTCTAGGATAGCCGAAGCTGGGCTCGAAGAGCTTAGGAAGGAAGTAGACGCCATCATTGTGATCCCGAACGATCGTTTGCTTTCCGCCATAGATAAAGGCACTACCGTAAAGTTTGCCATGGCAATGTGTGACGAGATCCTCCGTCACGCAGTCGAAGGCATATCCGACCTCATCACCACACCAGGTATCATCAATATCGACTTCGCTGACATACGCACCGTCATGGAAAATGCTGGCTCAGCACTCATGGGCATTGGCAAGGCTACGGGAGAGAACCGTGCTATCGAGGCCGCAAAAGCCGCCATCAATTCCCCTCTTCTCGACGTTTCCATCACCGGCGCAAAGGGAGTTCTTTTCTCCATTGCGGGTGGCGAAGACCTGACCATGTTCGAGATCCAAGATGCCGCAAAAGTCATTACCGAGTCCATCGACCCCGAGGCAAAGATCATCTTTGGAACAGTTCGCGATGACAAACTCAAGAAAAATGAGATCAAGATCACCGTCATAGCTACCGGATTCCCAGAAAGCGCAGGTATCATCACAAAATCCCAGGCACCTGCCGTAGCAGAAGCAGAAACGACCATAGAGTCATTGCTCCGACGCAGTGGTAGCAACAACACTCAGGAAAGAGAAAAAGGTAAGATTTTCAATACTGTTATCGATCCAAAGAAGGACAAAGAACCCGTAAAGGTTGAACTCAAAAAAGTAGAAGACAAATCTGATAACGATGATGATGACTGGGGTGCCATACCGGCATTCCTCCGTAGGTCTAAACTCAAATAGCAAAATCTGCTATTATAGTTCCTATGAACAATATAGAACCAGGCTTAGTCAATAAGCGCCACACACTCGCACATTTGCTCGCAGCTGCAGTGCTCGAACTCTATCCAGATGCCAAGCCGACCATTGGCCCCGCAATCGATAATGGTTTTTATTATGACTTTGAATTTTCAGCGCCCATTACCGAAGAAGATCTGCCTAAAATAGAAAAGAAAATGCGTTCCCTCCTCCCTTCCTGGAAGGAAATGTCAGGGAAGGAAATCAGTTCCGATGAGGCTCAGACGACATTCAAAACAAATTCTTACAAACTGGAACTCATAGATGAGATCATAGGTAAAGGCGAAAAGATAACTTTGTATACGGCTGGCAACTTTACTGACCTTTGTCGTGGTGGACATACCGAGAATCCTGCAAAGGAGATCGCGGCAGATAGTTTTACCTTAGTTCGCATAGCAGGAGCGTATTGGCGCGGCAGTGAGAAGAATAAAATGCTCACACGCATATATGGCCTAGCTTTCGAGAACAAGAAGGCATTGGATGAATACGAAAATATGCTGAAAGAGGCAGAAAAGAGAGATCACAAGAAACTCGGCAAGGACCTGGATCTTTTCCTCATCGACGAGGAAGTCGGTCGTGGTCTGCCCATGTGGACCCCCAAAGGAACTGCTATCAAGTTTGTACTGGAAAAATACACCCGAGATCTGGAGACGAAATACGGCTATGAACATGTTTCGACACCATATCTGGGAAGTGAGAAACTTTATAAAACATCTGGTCACCTGGACCATTACAAGAAAAATATGTACGCACCGATCGATATGGACGGGGACATATTTTATTTGAGACCTATGGCATGTCCTCATCATATTCGCATGTTGCTCAGGAAACCATTGAGCTATAGAGATCTACCTGTTCGATACGCCGAAATCGCAGATTACAATCGCTACGAGAAATCAGGAGAATTGATGGGTATGATACGTCTCAGGAAGTTTCAGCTCACAGATGCTCACATTTTTGTATCGCCAGAAGGACTCAAGGAGGAGTTTATAAATGTCTGCCGTCTCATACAAGAAGGAATGAAAGGTTTGGGCCTAGATAGTTCGGTTAATTATCGATTTTCGAAAAGAGATCCAAATAATAAGGAAAAATATTTCCCTGACGATGAGTTGTGGAATAAGGCCGAGAAAGTGATGAAGGAAGCGTTGGACGAAACCGGTCTACAATATACGGAAGCATTAGATGAAGCTGCATTTTATGGACCGAAGCTTGACATTCAAGCTAGAAATGTAAATGGCAAGGAAGACACATTATTTACTGCTCAGATCGATTTCCTGCTTCCAGAGAAGTTTGATATCAACTACACAGCAAAGGATGGATCGAAACAGCGAGTGGTAATGATTCATCGTTCGGCAATTGGTGCTTTGGAAAGAACCTTTGCCTTTCTGATCGAACATTATGGTGGCAACTTCCCTCTCTGGCTCGCACCAGTACAGGTGAAGGTTATACCTGTCGGCGATGCATACTTTGATCATGCAAAGAAGATCAATGACGAACTTCGCAGCAATTCTATGCGCTCCGAAGTAGACCTGTCTGACGACGGCTTTGGCAAAAAGATCCGAAATGCAAAAACTGCTAGGATTCCATATTTTATTATTATTGGAGAAAAGGATGTCGCGGTAAATAAGGTGACACTCGAAAGCAGGGACAGAGGACAGGTTGGACAGCTAGGTGTGGAGGAGGTATTGAAGATGTTGGAGATAGAGACAAAAAATAAGAAGTAGGTTTTTGAATCCGGATAATAAAAGACACCCAACAGACTTCTGTTGGGTGCTTGATGATTATTCGAAACTGCCGACAATGTTCGTGGCCGCTGACTCCAATATCTCGTCGTGCGACATGTTGAGGTCTTGAGCCAGAGAGATGATTTCGGCGAGCTCCTGCTCAGAAAGTTTTAGTCCTTTGCGCTCTAGCTCATTTCTTTTGAAGATGAGCTGAGCGTACCGAAAGATTTTGATTTTATCCGGCATACTAGCTCCTTTCTCGAAGAACAACCTCGAAGGCGATCAAGATCGCAAACTTTCCGTAGGCCGCTCTACCACCAGAACTGAGATCTGCGATCCAACTATTGTCTCGCTCCACTTTCTTCATGTTACGAGACAACAAGTTTATCGCGGAAATCGTGGAATCATGCACCGCACTTCGCAACGCTTCGATCTCTTTACGAGTATCGTCTTCGTTGCTTTCTTGTCCACGGCGCACAATCTGTTCAAAGCGACAGACTGTCTCTGCGTAGCGAAGAGATAGGATCACCATCTCCCGCAAGCAGAAATCTAAAGTTTCGCTTCCCAGACAAAGGGATTCGAGACTCTGTAGGGAGATAAAGGGGTTTTTATACCCACTTTTTTCCCTTGCCTTGGGGGTGACATCTGGAGCCACCTCGGCAATATCATTGAGTGTAATTGTCATAAGGTCAAATCTGTTACAATTATACACCATTTTGCCTACAAAAGTCAATACCACGTAAAAACCCCATATTTCAGGGGTTTTTACTAGACAGGAACTGTATTTTTGGAGTCGCACCCGCTTTGCTGTTTACATGCTTATATCTTTTGCCTATTGAAGACCAGATACAATACCGTAGCAAAGAGGAGGAAAATAATGAGTATCGCTACCCAAGCCCATGGCACATCTGAGAGAGAGAATGAGCTGGTGCCCGCTGTCTGAGTAGTATTTTCTAACTGAACAACCGGTGCTTTGGTAACATCCTTCACAGAAGCAAGTTGCTTTTGCACCACAGTCACGTTTGGAGATATTACTATGACCTTATCGGCAGTGATCTTCTTTGTAGTTTTTGCAGGCGCAACATATGCTGTCGTTGCGGCCTTCTTGATGGTTATACTGTTGCTACATGCACGGGTCGAAATGACACCGTCTGCGCCTGTCACTGTCACTACGGCATATTTCTCGCCAGAAGTGCTGTAATACTTTATAAGGGACTTGTCAGAGCCGTAGAGGCCATCTGAACCTGTCCAAGAATACCTATATGGAGCCACGCCACCTGTAACTTCTGCATTCCATGTTACCGGCTGGTTTATGCTTCCACTCGTAGGATCGGCATAACATGCCACATCCAAGCTTCTTTGAGAATACTGAGAGTACTGGACAGGTGTGTATACTGGTACCTGCACAGGAGTATAAATAGGCTGATATACAGGCACTGGAGCATATACTGCTATAGTATTGCCACAATTTTGAGTGATAGATTGGCCATTCGAATATACAGTTACAGAGGCGTACTTTTGACCAGCATAGTCATATCTCATGAATGCTGTCCTGTCGTAGCCACGAAGGCCGTCTGTACCATTCCAGGTGTAGGAGTATGAACCATTTCCACCAGAAACATAGGCTGTCCATACCACAGTGTTACCAGTATTGACAGAGGTGACATTGGCAGAACAGGATACGGAAAGTGCAGGATAATAGACAGGAACTGGTACATATACTGGGTATTGTACGACCACAGGTACCGGATATGTCATCTGAGTAGGGCTCCAGGTACCACCATAATTGTAGGTGCTATAAGGATCGGCACCGTAGGAATACTGTGCGTGTGCAAAGCCAGGAGCAATGATCATAATGGCTGCGAAAATCGCGACCACTAGTATTGCGGCGTAGCTGAGCTGTATTTTTGTAATTTTATTCATATATTCGTATTAATGGCTAACCTTCACACCCTACACTATATCTGTGCAAAAGTCAAGGGCGTGACCGTGTCATTTGAGTTCTGCAGTATCGGGACACGCTCAAAATCCGCAACGACTACAGAAAGCCAGTTGCGGATTTTGCGCTAGTTTCGTCCTCGCCCTATGGTGATATGCAACATGCCGTATCCGGCTCGGACTCCAAATGTCCCTCTACCGCAGAACTCAAATGACACGGTCACCTTGCTTGACTAAATTTTGTCAGGCGATCAAAATGTCAAAAAGGACCCGTTACCCCTTTCAAGTACGAGCGCCTATGAATAGCCAATATCCCATTTTTCTTGATTGATCCTAAGTGCATCTTTGTTCCATACCCCTTGTGTAGTTCAAACCCATATTCTGGATATAGTTTCGCAATCCTGCACATTTTGTGATCTCGAAGCACTTTTGCGCAGATAGAAGCAAGGGCGATTAAGGGTTCGCTCTCATCCCCACCAATAATAGTCTTCTGATTCTTAAAAGCTTTTGGCGCATGCAGAAGCCCATCGAGTAATATGACAGAATCATCGGTACAGAAATTACGCTTAGTAAGTTTCTTCAGAGATCGCCTGATGGCAGAATAGACAGCATATGTAATACCCCGATCATCAATAACCTTTTCACTAGAAAATGAAACTGCAAACGCTATTTCTCCACTTCTATGTAATCGTTTAATTTCCTTGAACCAGACTTCCCTTTGGGCTTCACTCAACTGTTTTGACTCCTTCACACCTTTGAATTTGCGCAAAACGGAACGAGACCGCACAGCGAAGGCCCCGACGGAGACAGGACCGGCGAGCGGGCCGCGACCTGCTTCATCGATACCAATAAAAATAGGCCTACTTTTTGAGAATTTATCACAATTTTTCACTTTTTCTTTCATTCTCTTCACCTTTCAATTATACTCTAAATATGAGTAAGTTTACCCACCTCCACGTCCACTCCCACTATTCCCTGCTCACAGCTCTGCCACGTGTAGGTGAGCTCATAGGCACAGCCAAGAAGATGGGCATGACCGCACTCGCTCTCACAGACAATGGCAACATGTACGGCGCCATAGAATTTTATAAGACCTGCAAAAAGAAAGAGATAAAGCCCATCATCGGTGTTGATTTCTACATATCCGAGCGTACTAGGCACGACAAGGAGGCAGGCGTAGACAACCGCAGGACCAGACTAGTCCTGCTCGCACAGAATGAAATTGGCTACAAGAATCTAATAAAACTGGTTACACTCTCGAACCTCGAGGGCTTCTATTACAAGCCCCGCCTCGACCATGAGCTCATAGAAAAATACAACGAAGGACTCATAGCCATATCTCCAACTTTTTCTGGACAGATCTCGAACGCCCTCAAAGGTCGCACTCGAGACAAAGCCAAGGAACAAGCCAATTTTTACAAACGAGTATTTGGCGACAGACTATACATAGAGATCACTCGTCACCCGGAAATAGAAGGCCACGAGGCAAATGTGAAAGCTTTGGTAGAATTTGCAAAGAACGAAGGTATTCCCATAATGGCGGCTCACGATATATTTTATATGAAACCGGAGGATCGTCCTGCGCGTGATACCCTTCTTCGAGTAAATTCCCATTCGGATTCATCGGAAAGGGTTTCGGAAGATGAAGAGGATGACTTCTCTTTCATCTCACCCGAGCGAGCAGAGGAATTATTCCATGACATGCCAGAAGCTCTAGAAAATACCGAGAAGATAGCCTCAGCATGCAACTTAGAACTAAACCTGGGCAAATGGGTATTCCCAAACTATATAGTAGAGAGTGGCCGGTCATATGACGATGAGCTCGCACATCTGGTACGCGAAGGTATTACAAAGAAAAACGTGACAGAAACCGAGGAAATAAAGGTGCGTGTCGCCTACGAACTAGATGTTATAAAAAAGAAAGGCTATGCGCCATATTTCCTCGTGGTTTCCGACCTATTACGCTTCGCTCATAATAATTCCATCCTGACTACTATCCGAGGTTCCGTCGCAGGCTCACTCGTCACTTACCTCGCAGGTATCACAAATGTAAATCCGATAGAATACAAACTACCCTTCGAACGCTTCCTAAACCCGGAGAGGCCTTCTGCTCCCGACATAGACATGGACTATGCCGATAATCGTAGAGACGAGATGATAGAATATGCCAGACAAAAGTATGGCAGAGACAATGTAGCCCAAATTGGAACATTTGGTACTATGATGGCCCGTGGTTCCGTACGCGACGCCGCTCGTGCAATGGGCTATGCCTTCGATACAGGTGACCGCATATCCAAACTCATCCCTATGGGCTCCCAGGGCTTCCCCATGACTATCACAACTGCTATGGAGACCGTACCCGAGCTCGCAGAGCTATACAAGAAAGATGTGGACTCACGAAGGATAGTAGATATGGCAAAGAAGATCGAGGGTTGTGCACGACACATCTCCGTTCATGCCGCCGGTGTGGTCATAGCACCAAAACCACTCGTCGAGTTCACCCCTGTACAGTTCGACCCCAAAGGTGAAGGCAAGGTCATCACCCAGTTCGATATGCATGCGGTCGAGGACGCCGGTCTCCTAAAGTTCGATTTCCTAGGCATTCGGAACCTTTCCATACTAGCCGACGCAGTCGACCGCGTGAATAAGATAGAAAATACCAAGATAGACATAGAAACCATTCCTATCGATGACAAAAAAACTTTTGAAATGCTAGCTCGTGGAGAAACTATAGGCCTCTTCCAGCTCAATGGCTCTGGTATGACAAGGTTCCTCGTGGACCTCAAGCCTTCTTCCATACACGATATCAATGCCATGGTCGCTCTATACCGCCCCGGTCCTATGGAAACTATTCCGCAATATATTGAACGTAAACATGACCACAGCAAGATCCGTTACCTGGACCCGAGAATGAAAGATATACTAAATATGTCTTACGGAGTGATCACGTACCAGGATGATGTCATGATGATAGCTATCAAGCTCGCAGGCTACAGCTGGCTCGAAGCTGACAAGCTCAGAAAGGCTATGGGCAAGAAGATACCCGCAGAGATGCAAGGTGAAAAAGACAAGCTCATGAAGGGCTTCACAGCAAATGGCATGTCAGAAAAAAAATCCGACGAGCTTTGGCACCTCATAGAACCATTTGCGGCTTACGGATTCAACAAGGCTCATGCCGCTAGCTATGGCAAGGTCGCCTACCAGACAGCATATATGAAAGCCAATTATCCGGAGATATATATGTCAGCCGTACTCACCGCTGAATCGGGAAATATAGATATGGTCGCAGAAATAGTAACCGAATGTAAACGCATGAGCATCCCTGTACTGCCTCCAGATGTAAATGAAAGCTACAGCCAGTTCACTGTCATCAAGATCGGCGAGGACAGGCTAGCGAGCGAGCAGACAGACGCGGAAAAAGCCGAAAATGCTTCTCTCTCAGGTGGACATGCTCAATATCGTATACGTTTTGGGCTAGTAACTATCAAGAACTTTGGTCAAGGTGTTTCTACAGCTATCATCGAAGATCGCAAGCGTGGTGGCAAGTACACGTCTCTCGCAGACTTCCTAGACCGCATCAAGGATAGGAACCTGAACAAAAAGTCCCTAGAAGCTCTCATAAAAGCGGGCGCTTTGGACTGCTTTGGTGAAGATCGTGGTGTCATGCTAGGCAATATCGACAGGCTCCTAGAATACAACAAAGAAAGCGCATCGAAAAATGCCGATCAGGTTTCCCTCTTTGGTCTCATGACAGACTCTTCGAGTGTGCCGGCGCTCCGACTGGTAGAAGCAGAAAAAGTGGATATGAAAGATAAACTAGCGTGGGAAAAGGAACTATTAGGGTTGTATATCTCTGGTCACCCGCTCGACAGATATCGTGAAGTGTTAAAGAAAAGAGATATTGATATCAAACGTGCTCTTACTGATAAAAAAGAGGGTGAGTCCGTCGTTCTAGGAGTGATAGTAAATGAAGTGCGTATGGTCCAGACCAAGAAAAATGAGACCATGGCCTTCATCTCCATCGCGGACTTTTCTGGTAGTGCGGAGGCAGTAGTATTTCCGAAGACTTATCGTGAATTCCGGGAGCTTGTAGCTATCGACAAATGCATTGCGGTAAAAGCGACTGTGAATGAGAGGAATGGGGAGAAAGGGTTTCTCATAGATATGATGAAGGCGTTGTAGCCTTTTACTTGCATGACACAGCCGAAAGAGTGAATGTTGTAGCCCCAGAGGCAACATATGCATAGACCGGTGTACCAGCAGAATCAAATAATTCTAAGCATGAACCTTTGTTTTGATTTATTTTGCCCACGGTTATAGTGGAGGTAGCATTAGCGGTTGCGGTTGTTACCTGAAGATTTGTTGTCGGGGTTGTGGTGCCGATGCCTAAATTTCCTAAACGAGTATATACTAAATTTTGTGTACCTGCTGTAATCTTCATAACGTCCATTCCAGGTGTAGTTGTTGAAACATGTAAAAGTGCTGTTGGAGATGCAATACCTATACCAATATTTCCGAGTCCATCAATCCTCATTCTTTCCGATCTTGTGGTCGCTCCTATACCCGTTGTACTAAAAACCATAAAAGTTCCGTTTGCAGTACTCGTAAAGGTTTCTGCAGCCTTGACACCGATTTCTGAAATATTTCCAGAAAAGGAACTTCCTGAGAAACCTTGCCCTAAAATAGCAGCAATCTGATCTCCTGAAGAAATTGCTGACGGTGATGCTGTTGTTCCTCTTGCCTTACGAATAGTTATTTGTCCCCCGCCACCAGTATTACTGTAGTTCGTAACTATAACAGGAGCCACGACGGCAGATTCGGATACCACATCTAGAGCTGTAACAGGTGTAGATGTCCCTAGACCCACATTTCCCATTAACGTACTTGTCCCTGTCACAGTGAGAGTTCCTCCTGTAGAAATACTGTTACTGATTGTTGTCGCAGCCGACACTATCCCAGCCATGAGTACAACTGAAAGAACTAAAAAAGATATTGTCTTCATATAGGTATTATTCCACACACACACACACACCGCAACGCAAACTGTGGATAGTTGGCCAGGAGGTCCGACCTCGCGGAATTTTAACCTGACGATTTTTATGCTACAATTTTCTCACTATGATTTATGACCTCGCAATACTAGGTGGTGGACCGGCAGGCGCGGCGGCTGGCGTATATGCCGCACGCAAGAAACTCAAGACTATTTTCATTACCAAGGACTGGAATGGTCAGAGTACAGTTTCCGAAGGCATAGAGAACTGGATAGGTACCGTGAAGATCAGCGGTCTCGCTCTTTCCGAAAGTTTCAAGAAGCATCTGGAAGCATATGCATCAGACGTAGTAGATATCCACGATGGTGAGTCTGTCACAAAGGTAGAAAAGAAAGGTAATATTTTCCTAGTCACTACTTCCAAGGGTTCGTACGAGACCAGAACCGTCCTAGTCACGACCGGTAGCTATAGAAAGAAGCTCGAGGTTACTGGAGCAGACCGACTAGAACACAAGGGTCTCACATATTGTGCCTCTTGCGATGGTCCCATATTTGATGGCCAGGATGTAGCAGTCATAGGTGGTGGCAATGCCGCATTTGAGAGTGCCGCTCAACTCCTCGCATATTGCAAGAGTGTTACCATCATAAATCGTTCCGAGAAATTCCGTGCCGACCCGGTGACTATAGAGATGATATCAAAGAATCCCAAACTCAAGATCATTACAAACGCTATTTCCAAAGAGGTAAAAGGTGATAGTTTCGTGAGTGGTCTCGTCTACACAGACCAAAAGACTGGTTCCGATGTGGAGCTCCCTGTTACAGGCATATTCGTCGAGATAGGTTCCCTACCCACGACCGACTTCATAAAAGATGTAGTGAAGCTAGATGAATACAACCGTGTACCCGTAGATCCTATGAACCAGCGCACTACTACACCAGGTATCTGGGCCGCAGGCGACTGTACAGATGGTCTATACCACCAGAACAACATCGCCGCCGGTGATGCCGTGAAAGCACTGGAGGATATCTATATCTTCATAAAAACTTCAAAGTAACCCTCCTTCTCAGACTAGACTTCCACTACTCACTAGTTTTTCCATCGAAGTGCTCATCATCCCCCACTGAGTCTTCTTTTGTAGCATGGATAGTGCCATCACGGTGATGTGGAGGCATGTACAGCGTATACAGCTTCATCGGTTTTGTGTCAGTATTTATGAGATTATGCATTAGACCCGCTGGAACCACAATAGAACTGCCGTCAGAAATGTTATGTGATATTCCGTTTATCACAACCTTACCTATCCCCTTTTCCACGCGGAAGAATTGGTCTACATCGTGTACTTCCTCACCTATGTCTTGGCCAGGGAGAAGTGACATGAGAACGAGCTGACTATTCTTTGTAGTAAAAAGTACTTTGCGGAAATTCACATTTTGGAGCGAGAGACTCTCGATATTGTCTACATAGCCATTTTTCATATGCTTTTATATATTATTCTAATAATATTATTACTGAACTGCAGATGCATACACATGATGTGGTGCCTCGACGGCATACATACGCTCTATATGAGCCGTGGAGAGTGTGTATCCATAGACTCTCACATTGTCTACTGTCCCATCGAACCTGTAACTACCGCCACTATGACTTCCGAGATACAACGTTGCTGTTCTAGGACATTCATATGTTCCTGAGTTTGAGATGGCTTTTTTACCATTTACATAAAGCTCAGTTACTCCCGTCGTACCATTGTGAGTACCCACTACATGATACCACTTGTTTATCGCTCTTGGTGCAGTGTCGTACATAGTCTTTTGGGCACAGGAGCTACTTCCACCAGTATTCGCATACCAAGAAACAAAAAAGACTGTAGAAAATGCCATATAAGGCAAAGAATACGAAGCATAAATTTTTGTACTTGCAGAAGAAACCGCCGGCATTACCCACGCACTCATCGTCCAATTTCGGTCCACTACCATCGAAGTTGCAGAATATGCATAATTCGTAGATCCATCGAAACGCAATGCACTACCGTTTATCCCTTCCACAGTTGCAGGAGTACCAAAGAAATTCAGGGTGCGATTGTTACCCGATGTATCGGTGGCAATACTTGTGCTATCGAAATCATATACCACCGAAGCATCAGCACCATATGAGTGGTAGTTTGTATTATCAAATTCCTGAGCGGCACCTATTATGGCCTTTTCTCGCGCACTTCGGAGTGCTACAAGAACAACGGAAGCTAAGAGACCGATAATCGCTATGACTACCAAAAGCTCGATCAAAGTAAATGCCCTATTCTCCGGTGCGGATATCATAGAAACATTATATCACCAGAAATTATAAATAATCTCCATAGGGTCCATATCAGCGGAGGAGGTGGGATTTGAACCCACGAGACCTGTAAGGGTCTGCACGATTTCGAGTCGTGTGCCTTCAACCACTCAGCCACTCCTCCCTCGAGTTATCACAATACCACTTTTTGCCATTTTTTCAAAAAATGCTAATATTGCATTTGTACGCGGCCCTATCGTCTAACGGTTAGGACACAGGCTTTTCAAGCCTGGAACCAGGGTTCGATTCCCTGTAGGGTCACACACATTTTATAGAAAAAAGCGCAGCATTTGAATAGTGCCGCGCTTTACGATTTGGATCTGCAATTTTGGTATATTCTCACGCTACAGCTTTCTTCTTACTCATCTCACATTTCTGATATCCGTACCTAAACCCTTCTTTGAAAACCGCATTCAGGATCCCTGTGACAATGTTGCCGACATGACCGTTCGACCAGGGTTTGTGCGTGATAGTTGCAACGACAGCCGTGGCAAATTCTTCGTCTTCACCAAAATCAATAGTAATGACCCTAAAAGGATCTCTGCCCCACATTTGTGTCTGACTCGTATAAGTCTGTGATTCTGGAAGAACGAGAAAGTCTCCGGCAGGCTGCAGAAAAACTAGAATTTTCATAGCATACTTTTCCTTTCCGAAACAACTCTATCACATAAACATCGAAATGTAACATTATGAACATAATCAATAAAAAACCAGCATTTCTGCTGGTTGTGGTGGAGACACAAGGATACATGCTCGAGTCATGCGTCCCTAGGATTGAGGGACTGCTCCTTGTGTCTCCGATGTGCATCCTATAACAACTCTACCCTAATATCAAGACAGGGCTTGTGTCTGTGCTGACCATACTTCCTGGAGGCCAAATACGCTCTCGTCCGCCTCACTATCGTGAACCTCGATCTCGTTTATGAGCTTTACCACTCTCACATAAGCTCTTAGATAGGCGATCGGATCGAAGTCTTCGCCGTACCTGAATCTGGCTCGCTCCACCACTCTCTCGAGATCATATATATCTGCGGAATCCATTGGTATGACTCCAGCCATGATATCTAGCTCAAAAACCAGGTGACGGTACTCCGGGTTTTCAGACATTACGATCTGAGGAAAGCCTGGCCCCATAGACAGTTCGTGTTCCCGCCTGAAACACATGTCCCGAAGACTGGTAGCTCCCCAGAGTGTAGCCGGCACCTTTAGCACCGGCAAGAAATCAATGACACGGAAAGCAAACTCTTCCTGGAAAAACTCCATGAGTTTGCAAATGACCTTACTAAGATCGCTCTTCACAAAGAACGACCCGCAAAATTTGCCCTGTGGCATTTCGACATTGTTCGGATCCCGGCTATAAAAATATTCGACCAGGTTCCCGTAAAAACGCTTGGCGTCCTGTTCGCTCAATCGGTAAACATTACCGATCGGTGCATCTGCTTGGCTCCAAATCCGATCAGATGGGAAGAGGAACTGGAGCGCACTCACATCCCAAACATTGAGTGCGGGACTTATTGCCTTGTGGCCATCGTGATAGACCTTGAACTTGTAAAGGACGAGCATACTGTATCCTTTCACTTTTCTGTTTTTGAACTACCGTAACCTATTTTACCAAACTATTTCCGCTCGTATTTTACTACCGAGAGGAGCATTGTCAACGCACAACTCGCATGGTAACGTAATGTGATGATAGTAAAAGGATTCATAGAATTCATCCGCACACGAGGTGTCATCGGTTTCGCCATCGGCTTTATAGTCGGTAAGGCCGTCTCCGACCTCGTAGCATCTTTTGTGAACGACATCATAAATCCAGTGATCGGTCTCCTCCTAGGAAGTTTCAAAAATCTTACTGATCTTTCTTTTTATATTTTTTCCGCAGAATTAAAATATGGCAATTTCATCAGTGTTTTCATAAATTTCCTGGTCATAGCCTTCATCACCTACCTCATCTTCAAAGTTCTCAAACTCGAGCGCCTTGATATGCCGAAAAATTAATATCAGACGTAGTTATTATTTGATATAATTAGTCTGTGAATTCTAGGGAAAATATTCAAAAGGCTATTGAGCTTAGGAAATTATGCTTTTCTTTGCAGGATATTTCCTGCAAGTTAAATGTTCCAAAATCTACCATCGGCGGATGGGTAAGACATATACAGTTTTCCCCTGAGCAAAAGTCTATACTTGCAAAAAAAGCATCAATTCACCTAGATGTTGCGCGAAAAAAAGCAAAACAGTGGCATCAAGATGAAAAGGTTAACAGAATTTCATTATCTGAAAAAGAGGCACTCATGATCCTGAACTCAGTAAATATTTCACAGGAGATAATATCAATTGCTACAGCGCTTTTATATCTGGGAGAGGGTTTCAAAAGCAAGGAAACGGCCTTAGGAAACAGCGATCCGCTGATTCTAAAATTTTTTGTATATACATTGGTTAGTATATTGAAGATTGATAGATCCAAAATTTCCTGTGAACTTCATTTGAGGGCAGACCAAGATGAGACTAAATTGAAAATATATTGGTCAACGGTATTAGATATACCGATGGAGCAGTTTAAAAAATCAAGTTATGATATGAGGACTCTAGGAACTCCTTCCTATGCAACATATAACGGAGTATGCGTAGTGCGCGCAGGAAATATTGCTATTCAGCGCAAGTTATTATATCTTGGAAGGACGTTCTGTGAAAGAGTATCTGGGAGCGCGTTTAGCTCAGTTGGTAGAGCATCGTCTTGACGTGACGAGGGTCGTAGGTTCGATTCCTACAACGCGCACTGTGATCACACTAGGCATAGAAACATCGTGCGACGAGACTGCCCTATCTCTCATAGAGACGCGTGAACATGAGGGTCATTTCGAGTGCAGGGTTATAAATTCACTGGTTCATTCTCAGGCCGAGCTCCATAGTGCATATGGCGGAGTATACCCTTCTCTTGCAAAGCGGGAACATGGTAAGAATCTGGTCCCGCTTCTAAAAAAGTTACTAAGCGAAATCTCTCAAGCGCCCTCCTACACAAAAGCTTCGGAGGACAAGGACGCGCATACTGCGAGCGAATTATCAACTGTTCTAGAAACCTTCAAGAGCGAACTTAGCAAAACCAACCCCGATCTCTGGCAATCGCTTCAGGGTGCTTCCTTCCTCTCTTATGTCCCAAACATCGACATGATAGCTGTGACAGAAGGCCCGGGTCTCGAACCTACTCTTTGGGTCGGCATAAACTTTGCAAGAATACTGGGCACTATCTGGAATATCCCCGTCGTACCTGTGAACCACATGGAAGGTCATGTGGTGGGATCACTCCTCAAGTCCGACCTGCCATATGGCACATGGCAATGTCTTTCTGAGCCAGCTCTCCCTGCCCTTTCTTTCCTCATTAGCGGAGGTCATACGGAGCTCGTCCAAGTGAACAATATTGGCGGAAATGATCAAGGACGCTATGAAATTCTGGGACAGACAAAAGACGATGCTGTGGGTGAAGCTTTTGACAAAGTCGCTCGACTCCTCGGACTGCCTTATCCCGGTGGTCCACATGTATCAAAGCTAGCTCATGAAGCATATGAGGCAGGCATCGTCTCCCCTGTAAAATTGCCGAGACCTATGATAGCGAGCGACGACCTCAACTTTTCCTTTGCTGGACTAAAAACTGCCGTGCTCTATGCAGTTCAAAAAGCCACAGCAAAAAATGAATTTACCGATGAATACAAAAAAGGGTTAGCTTATGAGTTCGAACAAGCCGTCGCCGAAACACTCGAGACCAAACTGAGAAAGGCGATCCTGGAGACAGATGCAAAATCTCTCATCATCGGTGGTGGAGTGAGTGCAAACCATCTACTGCGGAAAAGGTTTCAAGCCATAACCGTAGAATATGGCATTGAATTATTCTTGCCCTCCCTCCACATATCTGGCGACAATGCTCTCATGATAGCCCTAGCAGGAGCCCTCGACCATACGAAAAGCGGCCCGACAGATGTCAGACCGCTCGTCGCACATGGAAACAAGAGATTGTCTTGAATCCTAGTTGTTAGTATTTAGCGACGGAATACCCACTTTACGAATCCCTTTATCTTCTGCCAAAGATTTGTGTTCACAGCAGAAGCAGTATTGGATGTATCATCCGATCCTATCGATCCCGAAGGAGTCGTAGTACCGACAGCTATTGTGGATGTGCCGTTCGTAGAGGCTATAGTAGAACCACCGTTTCCTCTGTTTGCAAGTGTGTATGATACACCGAGCTTGCTCTTGTAGTCACCTATGATAGCGAGTTCGCGAGCATTGAGAGTGAGAGGCTGGTTACATGCTATCTTGTTTATATTTTTTGTGGTTGTGATGTATACATAGCCAGAAGGTTCATTGTCTCCCCAAGGAGCTAGAACCACGCTTGCATACTTTGTTTGGAATGCATTGACTGCATTTTCCGTAGTGAGATCAAATATTCCTGTAACAGAGATATTCATCTTCTCGAAATCTCTGAGAAAAGCCTGGAGTTTCACCACCTCTGCGACAGGGTTTGCCTGTCCGCGTCTCATATATGTTGTGATGAGGTTGCAAGAATTGATCGTGACGCTTCCACCGCCGGATGAACTAGAGCCGCCTCCACTCGTGGAGCCGTTTCCGCCGCCACCTGTGGTGCCTCCGCCACTTCCGCCGCCGCCAGTAGGAGGTGTAACAGAAGGACTTGGGCTTGCACTATTAGTCGGTGAAGGGGTCGGAGAACCGCCGCTAGAACCACCGCCGCCAGTAGGAGGAGGAGTTACAGATTGAGAAGGTGAAGCAGTAGGACTAGGGCTTGAAGTACCGCCACTGGAACCGCCCCCACCTGTAGCAGGAGCACCACTCGAGCCACCTCCGCCTGTAGAAGGTGCGCCGCTAGAACCGCCGCCTCCGGTCGAAGGAGGAGTTACAGATTGAGAAGGTGAAGCAGTAGGACTAGGGCTAGATGTGCCACCAGTAGAGCCACCACCACCAGTAGAAGGTGCACCACTGGAACCTCCACCATCTGTTGATGGTGCGCCACTTGAGCCACCACCACTCGTGGTAGGTGCACCGGAAGATCCAGAGCCACCTGTTTCAGGTGCTGCACTAGAACCACCGCCACCCGTAGAAGGTGCCGATGAAGGAGAAGGACTTGGGCTCGATGCTACCACCATGAAGGGCAGTACCAGGAGACATGAAAATATCACGGAAATTGCTGTTTTTTTATTCATATAGATTAATAGTTAATATCATTTTCTCTTATCTTGCTACCACTTATGCGGCAGTTTGTCCAGTGCGTTTTGCACTACTTGGCTATTATATAACAGAATACCCTATTTTGTCAATAGGCGACATCAAAAAATCCCAAGAAACACTTGTTTCGAGGGATTTCGCGTTACGAACGAGCCGGGTCTTTTACTGGACCTGGACCCGAAAGAACTGAGCCGGAAAGGCTCCAGTCACGGGAATCGAGGCCGTATTACCACCGGAAATGACACTGTACAGGTTCCATGGACCACGAACATCCTTGGCCTCGTATATCCGATACGATTGCCAGGCCACGTGGTTGTTGATGGTCAGGATGCCGTTGTTACCGATCGACACCCTGGGCGCCACTGGACTCCGAACCACATTTACTGTAGACATGGATCTCGATGTTGGATCTTTCTTGTCTTCCGCTGTAAGGATCAGGCTGAAGTCTCCTTTTTGAGACACAGTCAACTGAATCCAGTTTTTTGCTTCCGCAATGCCCCCCGAGGTGCCACCGCCGGTGAACATTTCAGACCAAACGAGGACGAGAACGACTTTGCCTTTTTCGCTAGCCGGTCCGCTCTTCTTCATAGTACCATCAGCTTTGATGAGCACTGCCCGTTCTGTGTAGGCCGAGTTATCGAAGTTGAGCGTGAGGTTCAGACTACCGCCATCGTTCGAAACAAATTTGGCGGTCAGATCCGCGAAGGACACGCTGTCACTGCCGTCGTCCGACCGCATTTCGATGAGGGCCCATACGATCTGGCCTCTTTCGTTTTCGAACGGAGACGCCGGGTTCAGAACGCCCTTCCACATCGGTGTCGATGCGGATGTGATGAAGTTCTCTGGCACAACCTTGTTGCCAGGGAGTGTGTATTGGGAAGGATGTACGACTGTCGCCACAGACCCGGCCTGAAGTGTGCCCGCCAAAGCATTTTTGATGACATTGTCGGCGGCCGAAGACCAAGATGGCGAAGACTGATTGGGTAACAAAACCCATGTTGAACTGATGAGCGTTTTCGCATTTGTCGCAACCGTAGCTGCCACAAAAAGTGCGAGTAATGTAAAGGTGCGTTTCATAGGGAATTTCCTCTTTTTTTGAGCTTTCAGTTGTAGAAAGCTCGGTTGTCTACTCTAAGCTATAGCAAATTCTTGACTGTTTGTCAAGCACAATAAAAAAGATCTGCACATACGCCATACACTTCACCCAGTGCACAAAAAAAGTTATAATTTCCCCAATGGTTATCAATGTTCTTCCTTATGCTCTTTTCGCAGGCGTCCTCCCCTCTTTTATCTGGCTTTACTTTTGGTTGCGCGAGGATATCGACCACCCCGAACCAAGATATCTCATAGTACTTTCCTTCCTGGGCGGTTCTGTAGCTGTGATAGGCGCCATATTTGGCGAAAAGATAGTCGCTGACATCGTATCCGACCAAACATTGCGCTATACACTATGGGCGGCAGTGGAAGAGATATTCAAACTCATAGTCATATCCGCAATTGCACTCAGTACCCGCTACAATGACGAGCCTATCGATGCCATGATATACATGATCACCATCGCTGTCGGCTTTTCTGCCATAGAAAATTCCCTTTTTATTTTGGATCCTCTGATGCGAGGTAATATTGCCGACGGTATAGCGTCCCAGGCGATGAGATTCGTCGGGGCAACTCTTGTTCACATCGTCTCCTCTGCAACCATCGGTTTTTCTTTGGGTTTTACGTTTTATAAGAGCCCTGTAGTAAAAGCATTTGCCCTGACCTTGGGGTTATTCGCAGCTATCGCATTGCACTCCCTTTTCAATTTGTCTATAATTAGTGCTGACTCACTCGGCACCCTCAAGATATTTATGTGGATATGGGCGGCAGTCATCATTCTCATCGTCATGTTCGAAGAGATTAAGGCAGTCAAACCCAAACTTAATACAAATTAAAATAATAAAGCATTCAAAATGGCAAAACAATCATTCTTCGAGAGATTAACCGGAGCGGTAAAGGTAGGTGGCGACGAAGTCGAGCCAAAACAATCGAAGCGATCCCGCGAAGATGATGCCGATTGGCTAGATGAAACTGCAGACAAGGAAGGTGAGCTCACAGTGGACGTTTACCAAACAGGAGACATGATAGTAGTAAAGAGTATGATAGCCGGCGTGCGTCCAGAAGACCTGGATGTGACTATTACGCGCGACCTCATCACTATTCATGGCAAGAGAGAGTCAGAGAGAGTAGAAAATGAAGATGACTATTTTGTCCGCGAACTTTATTGGGGATCTTTCTCTCGAACGATAGAATTGCCACAGGAAATAGATGTAGATGAGGCAGAAGCAGTTGAGAAGCATGGGCTCTTGATCTTAAAATTGCCCAAACTAGACAAAAAGAGGACGTCCAAACTCAAGGTGAGGACAGTCTAATAATACAAACCTCGACAGGACAGAAAAAACCCGCTCAGTTTTGCGCGTCGCACTCTTTTTCATTGAATTTGAAAAAGTTGTGCAAAATCCGGGTAATCATAATAGCTCGCAAATTCAATGAAAAAGAGTGCGACGCGCAAAACTGAGCGGAATATCTGGTGCCGAGGACCAGGATCGAACTGGTGACCCTTCCCTCTTCAGGGGAATGCTCTACCAACTGAGCTACCTCGGCATGAATATTGATCGTTCTAATACTTCAAACTAATTCGTAAACTATTTTAACAGGTCTTGGAACAATGATGCAGAACTCTGTATGTCGGCACCACTACCTCCCTTTATGAGTCCCAGCATAAAGTCTATGTAAGGCTGTATGAGGTAGTATGCGCCGATACTGGCACCGATGATGACCAGCCAATACGCCCCACGAAGGATCATTGTGATCCGGCTTGAGCGGCGAACAGAGCGCAACATCGCGTTGTTTTCTTCTACCAATTTATACGTCCTTTCCAAGAGCGACTTTTCTTCTGGGGTCATGGGGACAATATAGCAAATTTCTCTTATTCTTGGAAGTATGTTACTTTTATCCCTATCTATCCGCCCTTGTAGTTCAATGGATAGAACAACTCCGTCCTAAGGAGTGGATGTAGGTTCGATTCCTGCCAAGGGCACAATGAAAGTTTTTCATATACGATCTCTGGTCATGTATATGTTATAATTTGCACAAATGTCTAAAACTTTTTTTGCCAAAATAATATTGGCCACTGTGATACTTTTGGCCGCATCTACGACTAACTCCCATGCCCAAATGCAGCTCCGTTGTGTCGACATCCCAATGAACCTCTATTATGGCGACGGCGACTCCATGTCAGCCGGGCACGTCACTCTGCTCCAAAATTTCCTAACAGCCAAAGGATATCTCCGCACCACACCAAACGGGCACTATGGTCCGGCCACGGTAGCAGCTGTAAAATCTTTCCAGACTGCAAACAGTATTTCTGCCACCGGTTCCGCTGGCCCCCTCACCAGAAGTTCCATACAGAGAGCGAGCTGTGGCAATGTTCCATATCCAGCTGTGACCCCGACACCGTCCGCCTCCCCAGTTACCTCTAATATCCAAGTTACATCACCTTCATCCGGTGACATCCTTACTGGTGGTTCTGGCAAATACAATATTTCTTGGATAAGTCCCATGCCCGGACCGTATAATATCCTTCTCGAAGAACCAGGCGGAGCAGGTGCCGGATATATAGCAAGTTCCAGAAATGGCGGCACAAGTTTTTCCTGGGAAGTAGGCAAAGTGTTCTCATCTATCAGTCAATCGGATACCACCGTCGCTTCCGGGACGTACAGGATACGCCTTCGAGACACTTCCGGTTCGACTCAAAATGACAAAATAAGTTCCATTTTCACTGTCACCGCACAGCCGCTACGCATAATGTCTGTTCTGCCGACTTCCCTGGCCAATGACAACCGCGCCACGGGAGTCTTATATGGTTCTGGTTTCAATTCCACGACAAGAGTAGCTCTGGATGGAGACACATTCGCCCAGAGGCCAAATATTCTATACATCTCTCAGGATGGCAGATTTATAGTATTTTCCTTGCCTACATACGTATCCGTCGGCACTCATATTTTGAATGTATACAACCAATACGGCACGACAGAAGCAGGCGTGACCCTTCAGGTAACACAGACTATACAATAACCCCTTGCGTCAAGACGGCTATGTCATGCTAGTATATTAACAACATTTTATTAGCGAAATAAAAAAAATAAATATGAAAAATATAACCATATATTCGACCCCGACCTGTGTGTACTGCAACATGGCAAAAACCTTCTTCAAAGCGAACAATGTCGCTTTTACCGACTACAATGTAGCTACCGACCTAGCCAAGCGCAAAGAAATGATCGACAAGACCGGACAGATGGGCGTACCGGTAATAGATCTCGGTGGTGAAATAGTGATAGGTTTCAACGAAGAAAAGCTACGCTCTACTCTGGGTATCAAATAGCTCTTTCTTTTCCCTATCTGTTTCCCTATATTCTCTCCATAACAATATCCAGCTCGACAATAGTAAAACGTTTCTAGTTAGAAGAGCGGCCGTCTCCCATATATTGAGCCCGGGACCAAAATAATTTGGTACGGGATAGAAAAGTGTGCTCATGGTAGAAGCTACACAGATGAGCACTGCTGGCATTATATTGCCACGAAATGTAGATAATACTGCTATGGGTAGAAGCCATATGACATACTGCGGCGACAAAACTGGAGCAAAGACAACAAATGCAAGTATAGGAAAAAGTGTTACTCTGGATAATATTTCAATCGAAATATCTGCAGTCTGACCAGCATCTGCGTTATACCATAATACTTTGGATGATACATACACCGAATACGCCACCATTATTGCCCAGAATATTTTTATAGCTGGAGTAAAAAGCGCTACTGTAAAGCCCAAGACTTCGTACCAGTTGTTTGTTCGGAGCCAGATCATGTGCATGGGCAGGAAGAAATGTCCCATCCACAATACCGAAGCATAGAGAGACTCTGCCTGTAGACCTCGTTCACCATGGAAGGCCACAAAACGCCACCAAGGCAGACTGTAGCTCGCTACGAGCACCGGCAGAGATGCGATGACACCTCCCACAAGGAACCTCTTCCATCTACCGAGACGCCAAGCCAACACGAAGATAGGTATGGCTATGACTATAGGATACAATTTTAGCCAGACAGCGACTGCAAGTACGGCGCCGGACAAAGCAAAATATTTACGCGAAAACAATAATATCCCCACAAGGCTGAAAAGCGCCGGCCAGAGGTCAAATCTTTGGAGGATAAAGAAATATAAGAATGGTACCGTCACTGAATATAAAAATAGTGGCAAGAACGCTCGTGGACCCGTTTCTTTTCGCCCTATTACGTACAGTATCAATTTTATGCCCAGATCTAGTACCAATACCAGAGTCATAAAATATAACAAATAATCAAAACTACCCATTAGCCATGGCAAAGCAAAAACCAACAAGGCGTACGGAGGGTATTCCACAATAAAATCCTTGTATGGAGTGCCACCAACAGTCACGTGGCGCACAAACCATTCGTATAGGCCGACATCACCCTGGTTCGGATCGAACAAGCCCTGTTGCAAATATAGCGTACTCAGGATCGCGGTTACTGAAGCAAGTATCATGAGAACTACGGGTAGGTATTTTTTAGAATTTTTCATCCGATTTATTGTGCGAGTAGCGGGGATCGAACCCGCGTCACATGCTTGGGAAGCACGTATTCTGCCACTGAACCATACTCGCTTTTTATAATCCTAGAATTTTACATACCTAACATCCATGCAATTTTTTGCCACCACGACCTCTTTGTAACTGTGCGAGATGTCGATGAAGAAATATCCGCCTTTGCTCCGGGCTCACTCACGATGACCGCCACCGACTCCCCTTCCTCCACAGCCCGAAACTTTGTGCGTATCTCCGACTCCACACCTTCGCTGGTAGAAAGATAATCCACCTTTGCTGCCAGACTATCATGGCGGAGAGAGAGTCTCTCGTAGGCGGCCTCAGACAAAGCCAGACGATCACCAGCGGTAGCGGACTTTTCTGCCATATTCCAGGCGGTCCGCAATAGAAATACAAAGACCAAAAGTGCCAAGATAAAAGTAATGCGAGAACTTGCGATCTTTTTTAATGTTGGCTGTTTGCCGTATTTCATAATTACAGTATACTATAAAGCACTATGTTATTTCACGAAAAAACAAGAAAGGTAGCGAATATCGGCTTTATCGTAGTCGGTATCTTGGTGATCATCAGCATGATCCTCCTATCCTTCCCCATATTCAACTAGTCCTAGTCTGTTCTCATCATTTTTACGAAGGCATCCTGTGGGATGATGACTTTGCCGTGTTCTTTGAGCCTCTTTCGACCTTCTTTTTGTTTTTCGCGCAACTTCATCTTCCTCGTAATGTCTCCTCCCGAAAGAGTACCTGCGGCATCCTTTTTCACTCCTGAAACCGTGCGTGATGCTACGATCCTGCCGTGTGCTTTCGCCTGGACCTTGAAGGTAAATAGTTCCCTCGGCAAAATATTATGTAGCCTTTCAACCAGAGCATCTCCGTCTTCCTGCACCCTTTTTCTCGCAACAACTCTGGCAAAAGCCGGTACAGGCTCATCTGCAACCAAAATATCCATCCTTACCACATCCGCGATCTGATCTTCAGCTATGTCATAAGAGATAGATGCATATCCAGATGATACACTTTTTACTTCATCAAAGAAGTTCCTCATGAGCTCGCGGAGTGGCATCCGAAGAGTGATGATTGTGCGATTGTCACCAAAATTATCCGTCGCTGTTACCTCACCCTCGTGGTCAAAGATCGACTTCATGAGGGGGCCGATGTATTCGGGCGGGGTAATGATCTTCATCACCGTGACGGGCTCGCTCACACTCACAATATCGTGATCATCGGGAAAAAGTGAAGGCGAATATACTTTGCTAACTTTGCCGTCCTTGAGGGTGACTGTGTATATGATAGTCGGCATAGTCACAACTAAGTTCAAGTTGAATTCCCTACGCAAACGTTCGGTCACTATTTCCAAGTGGAGCATACCTAGGAAACCGGAACGATACCCTTTCCCCAGAGTTCCGGAGGCTTCTTCTTCATAAGTAAATGCCGAATCAGAAAGTTTGAGCCTACCCAGCGCCTGACGTAGGAGTGGGAGATCATCCTGGCTTTCCGGGTAGAGGGATGCCCAGACAACCGGTCGAGGAGTCTGATATCCCGATAATGGCGCCTCTACGTCACGTATGGATGCTATCGTATCTCCTACCGAAGCGATACCCGGCTCCTTTATGCCAGTAACGATATACCCGATCTCCCCTGTATTGAGAGACTCTACGGGTGTTTCCTCTGGCATGAATACGCCCACATCAATAGCTTCGAATACCCTGTCGGCGATTTTGAAGGTGAGTTTGTCACGTCTCTTTGCGTGTCCACTCATCACTCGAATATAAACAATGACGCCGGTATGGTTGGAATATTGAAAGTCGAAAATAAGTGAACGGAATTCCCCATTCCTGGAAACATCCGACGGCGGCGGGACTCTCTTCGTTATCTCATCGAGCAAATACTCGACTCCCTCTCCAGTTTTTCCCGAAACTTTTATGACATCCTCGGGACGACAGTCTATGAGCTGACTGATCTCTCTCACGGTGTCTTCGATCATGGCCAAGGGCGAGTCTATCTTACTCACGACTGGAATGATGACAAGCCCTGCTTCGCGCGCCATGTTGAGCGTAGTCAATGTCTGAGCCTGCACTCCTTGTGTTGCGTCGACCAATAAGATCGAGCCCTCTACAGCGCGCAGGGCACGAGAGACTTCATAAGAAAAGTCTATGTGACCCGGAGTGTCGATGAGGTTCAGGATATTGTCACGCCACTTCATGCGCACAGGCTGAAGCTTTATGGTTATGCCACGCTCGCGCTCTAGTTCCATGGAATCTAGGAATTGCTCCTGCATCTTTCGCTTTTCTATGGTACCAGTAAGTTCGAGCATGCGGTCGGCGAGAGTGGATTTGCCGTGGTCGATGTGGGCGATGATGGAGAAATTGCGTATGTTTTCGGGGTTCATGGGTATTGACTATAGCAGGATTATTGCTGTAATTCAATTTAAGGAAAACATCAGCGTCCCCCAGCCCCACATTCTCCTTCCGAATCCTGCAGAACTCGGCACCACGAAATTGCAAGACATTTTGACGTTCAGTCATCAGCAACCGACGTCAAAATGTCTAGCAATTTCGGGTACCTCAGACAGTCCTCGGATTCGTCC
>Ga0172379_10001628_pt1 | contig 43825 bp, 47 predicted proteins | sample GrowelOW334metaG_FD_119756 | JGI IMG/M metagenome (GOLD analysis project Ga0172379, IMG submission 119756) | Groundwater microbial communities from an aquifer near a municipal landfill in Southern Ontario, Canada - Groundwater well OW334 metaG | ecosystem: Environmental > Aquatic > Deep... | reverse complement strand
CATTGTGGTCTGAACGGACGACGGCCATCCTCTCATTGTATCAGGAAACCAACGGTTTCCTCTGACCTTCCTTAGCGGATCCCGCGGCAGAGCCGCGGGGAAATCAGCTACGCTGTAATTATAGCAAAAATTAGGAGAAAAGAAAAAATGTTTGGGTGGGTACAGCAAATTGACATTTTTTTGCTTTAAGGTATCCTAATAATCAGATGTCAGATTGGCTCATTTGAGTACCATTGAACCTTCAAAGGAGGTGAGCACAAATGGTTAAACCGTTCACTGCCAGTGATGACGATTTTAGGGTTTCTTCGTGGTCGAAGAACAACCCCAAGACGTGCGTCGCGGTGGCTATGAAAAAGGACGGGGTTGCGGTTCGGAATTCAAACGATCCGAGACGTACAACGGTCTTTTTTAGCCATGATGAATGGCAGGCCTTCATCAAAGGCGCAAAGTCGTGCGAATTTGATACAGCATGACGATCCAGGCAAGTTGACCCTGCGCCAAAATACAGGGTCAACTTTTTTATGAAAATGAATAAAAAAATTTATATCATCCCCGGCTGGAAAGAAACAAGCCGGCGTAAACAATATCAATCCCTTGCTCGCAGTGTCAGAAGCGAAGGGTATGATGTTGTGTTTAAAAATGTCGATTGGAATAAAAAACTTTCACAGCAAATTTTCGAGATAGAGAAAGACTCTGTTTTGTTTGGTTTTTCTCTTGGGGCATTATTGGCTAGATTGATAGCGCAGGAGAGCAAATGCGACCTTGTCATCTTTGCATCGATGACCCCGTTAAGACATTTCCAAGGTGGTCCACAAGAAAAAATACTTGTGGATGTTGTTGGAAAAAAACTAGTAAACGATGTTAAAGAAAATTTAAAACCGAGAATTAAATCTCGAAGTGTATCTATGTATGGCGATAAGGAAAATGAAAAAGGGGATGTAATTGTATCAAATACGGATCATGAAATCTCAGATAACTATATAAATAAAATAATTGAGATTATAAAAACAAACTAGAAACACCGGTTGGGAGAATTGGGGTCAGCCACTATTCTTTGTCTTCAGCCTCCCCGGTTTTTTCTAATTGATTCATAGATCAGTTTCTTCTTGGTCGGAAGACACAACATCAAAATTTCTTAAAACCACTGTCTGGTAAAAAGTAAACACAATAGAAGTTAACACCATCACCACGAGGATTATCCAGAGCCATCTCGACTTTTTATCCATGGGTAGATTATAGCAAAAATTGGGGCAAAAGAAAGAGAAGATTGAAAACCGGATCCCATAACGACTTTCTCGGCTAGTGATTTAATCCTCGATTAAATCGGCGCGAAGATTTAGCGTTAACGGCTTTGATTGCCTGGCGGACGCGGAAAGATGAGGGCGTCCGATAAGCCGGTTTTCCTTCCCGCTTCCCCACTTTGGCATAATTTTTCATATTTAATAATATTTCTTTTTATTGACCATTATTTTAACATTTATTTTAATTTTGAAATAGCAACCCCTTATTTTCTAAAATTATTTGTCAGAAGGTTAATGTTATGTTAGGATTGGGGCATGAGAATCTTGTTTATCTCCAACGACTTAATTGCCGGAAATCTGGCGTATTTGCTGAAAAAAGAGGGGCACGAGGTGAAGCTGTTTATCGATAGCGTCGAGCAAAGAAATAATTTCGCCAATTTGGTGGATAAGACTCACGATTGGGAACAAGAGCTTCACTGGGTGGGAAAAGACGGGTTGATTATTTTTGATGATGTTGGTTACGGCAAAACTCAAGACGAACTTCGCAGTCAGGGCTATACCGTTTTTGGCGGTTGCGAGTTGGGAGACAAATTGGAAAATGACCGCCAACACGCTCAAGAAATTTTTGCCGAATATGGGATTAAAACGGTGCCGATAAAAAACTTTAAAAATATTCCGGCGGCGATGGAGTTTATTAAAGAAAATAAGGGCGCTTGGGTAATCAAACAAAACGGCCACGCTTCGAAAAGTTTAAACTATGTCGCCTACTTCGATGATAGCCGCGACGTCTTGAATGTTTTGGAAAATTATAATCGCAATCTCAAATATCAAGATCGAACGATTACTTTGCAACAGCGAGTTGATGGTGTGGAAATCGGCGTTGGTCGCTACTTTAACGGCACGGATTGGGTTGGACCGATTGAGATGAATGTTGAACACAAGAAATTTTTTCCCGGCGACCTTGGTCCGCCGACTAGCGAAATGGGGACGCTCGCTTGGTATGACGACGACGAAGAGCACAATAAATTATTCCAAGAAACTTTAGCCAAACTCAAGCCCTATTTGCAAAAAATTAATTATCGCGGCGACATTGACCTTGGTTGCATCGTGAACGAAACCGGTGTCTATCCTCTGGAAGCCACGCCGCGCTTCGGCTCCCCTATCGTCCACTTGCACAGCGAGATTCATCTCTCGTCTTGGGGCGAACTTCTTTACGCTGTGGCCAAGGGTGAACCGTATAAACTTAAGTGGCGGCGCGGTTACGGCATCGTTGTTTTGATTACCGTACCGCCGTTTCCTTACAGCAAAAAACTGCCGCAAAATTCTTCCTACGGCGTTAATGTTTATTTCGATGAGAAATTAAAAAAAGAAGATTGGAAGCATATCCACTTTGAAGAAATTTCTTTGCGTTCCGGGGAAGAACAATATTATATTTCCGACCATCGCGGTTATATTCTTTATGTTACCGGCATGGGACAAACCATCGAATTGGCTCAAGAAAAAGTTTACGGTTTGGCCAAGAAAATTTATATTCCCAAAATGTTTTATCGCAACGATATTGGCGATCGCTTCATGCACGACAACAAAGAAAAACTGCGCGAGTGGGGTTATCTCTAAGACTTTAATCAATCTAACAATTTAACCGCCGATCAACCAACCGCCGACAATTACCAAAATAATGGCGGCGATTTTTTGAATCAACTCGCGACGATTGAACGACTCTTTAATAAACCACGGGAAGAAAATGGTCAGAATCACGCCGTAAAGGAAAACGAAGAGCGGTTGAAGGCCGAGCACGGCCGAGACAATGGCCACCGGCGCCAACAAGACGGCGTAGGAAGCGATGAAATCGGCCAAGATGGTTACCAATTGGGTCAGCAGAATGAGGCAGAAAATTAATCGGCGATTGACTGCGGCCGAGGCGATAAATTCTCGGCGATAAGAACCGACCAAAATAAATAACAAGAAACCAAAAACGGTTTTGCCGGTGAAGTCCCAAAAAATCGAGACGAGAAATCCGGCCTCGACGGCAATCAGTTTGAAAATGACGGCGTTAATCGCCAGCGCCAGCGCCGAACCGAGCATCAATAACACCAAGCGCCACTTGAATTTGAATTTACCGCGGTGTTTAATCTCGAACGACAAAATCATTGTGCCGATGACCACTAAGAAACAACCGAGGGCTTCCACGAGCGTCAGAGTTTCGCCGAGAATCAAGTAGCCGAGAGCAAAAGCCAAAAGCGGCACCGTTTGGAAAAAGGGCGTTACCACTGAGGCCTCTTCCTCTTGGAGAGCGTAAAGATAAAGCAAAACGGCCAAAATGGTGAAAATGCCGTTGATACCCAAAGCGAGCGCTTGGAAAAAAGGCAACGCGATAACACCTCCCACTAGCCAGTAAATTATCGGCAGAGCCACGATATTAAAAGTGGCGGCGATAATAATGAGCGCGCCGGTTCCTCGACCGCTGAAGTGGCGCGAGATAAAATATTTATCGGTCTGATTGACAACGGCGTAAATGAGCGGCGCGGCGAGAGCGATTAAAAACCAAGGCATCGCTAATAGATGTTAGTTGGCGGATACTTGGTTCCGCGTTTAATAAAGTTGACTTCTAACTCTTTGAGGGCGAACATTTCTTTAAAATAATTTTCGATGGTTTTTGTATCCATGTCATTTTTGCAAGTGTAAACGTCAATGCTGACAAAACCGCGTTTGGGAAAAGTGTGGATACTGATGTGACTCTCGGCAATTACTACGAAACCGGTCCAACCGCCAGGATCTTTTTGGCCGCAAGTGGTGCTGGCCACCAGTTGTGGCGGTAACAAAATATTCATCCCTAAAAGACCGGGTAATTCTTGCAAACTTTTAAGCACCAAATTTTTATCGTCTAATAATTTTTCTTCCCCGCCATAACCGTCAATAGTAAGATGTTCGCCAAAATGCATAATTTATATTCTACCACAAAAAAGCCTTGGCTACTTTTCTAAGCACTCCAAGCTTTCTTTGATGAAACTCTCAGCATTAAGATTTTTGGTCCAAATTTGTTTAACCGCTTCTAATTTCTCTTTCAACTCCGGGTAGAAGAGTAACTCTTCTACCTCAATTACCTTTTGGACGCTCGGCAGATTCAAGAAGATAACGTTGAAGATTTCAGAAAGTTCCCACAAGATCCTATCATTCTTAATCCCCAACCTATCGCAAAAATCATAGAAAGCAAAGTGGGTTAGTTCGTGAATGACCACTTCTTTACGCATTGTAAGCGACCGCTTGTAATATACTTGAAAGGTCTTGTTCTCGAGGTAGCGAGGATTACAATCAAAAATTGACAGATAACAAACATAGTTTTCTTGACTGTAATCACGTTTAAAATATTTTTGCAGTTCTATAAAAAGGGTTTTTTCAATCCCGTTAAGGCAAGACTCAGTTTCTTTCTTAATTTTTTCTAACTCACCCTTGTGGGTTGTATAAAAATTATCAATATACTCATTATAATTTTGTGGAGTAATTTCAGGATGATTATTTTTTATTTTTTCGCCAAAATTAACCCCGCCAACAGAAGCGTTATGGAAAGCTAAATAAACCTCTTTGTCTAATTGTTTGTTTAGTTCGATTTTCATATTTTAATAATATTTCTTTCTATTAATCATTATTTTAATTTTTATCAGCGAGGACTTTATCAGCGAGGACTCCCCTTGATGCTATTTGACAATAGACCAGTGTCAGTGTATTATATCAACAGAGTTTGGGGGGTAAGGAGAGTACTTTAACTTGGGCTTGATTGCCCGGAAAGGAATGCGGCTATGTCATTTTCCAGAGTAACGGTGGTCATCATGACCATCGTAATGTCTCTTGTTTCCGCTCTACCATTCTTCTTTCACCAGGAGACAGTGGTCGTCGGGATCATCTATTCGGTTCCGTCTTTTCTAGTTCTCTGCTTGATCAGAAGGTTTGTGATTCGGTCGGCCGTGTATCGACGGGAGGATGGTCAATTATACGTCTCTCCCAGCATCATACCACTCGCAGAGTTCGCGAGTCTGATGTTCAATACCATCTGGATAATCACATCCTTCCTTGTGGCCAACCAAGTGGCTCTGGAATTCATCAAGCCCTGACCAAAAAAACAACCGCCTACCACGACAAGAAGACCGTTGGGGGCGGTTTTCTTTTTTCTAAATCCCCTCTTCTTTTAATTTTTCAATCGCTTCGCGGGCTTTGCGGGAGAGTTTGGCGGGCATGGCGATGTCCACCCGGACGAGCAGGTCGCCACGATGGCCGCGATTGTCGGGGACGCCCTTACCTCGAACTCGCAACACTTCACCGTGATTGATGCCGGCGGGAACCGTAAGCGTGAGCAGGCCGTCAAGTGTCTCGATTTTTTCTTCACCACCCAAAAGCGCCTCGGAAAGTTTAAGGGAAATATGAGCGCGCAAATTTTGTCCCTCGCGAATAAGCGTCTTGTGTTTCTCCACGCGCACGCGCACGTAGAGGTCACCGGCCACGCCGCCCGGCATTGCTTCGCCTTGATTGGCCAAGCGAATCATCTCACCCTCATTAATCCCGGGCGGCACCACAATCTTAATTTCCGCCGGGCGATTAATCGCGCCCGCGCCTTTGCAAGTTTCACACGGCGTCTCCGGCACTTGACCCACGCCATGACAAGTGGGACACGGTCGCGAGGTAGCGAAAGTGCCGAGAAAGGAGCGGCGATTTTCCCGAATCTGCCCCTTGCCGTTGCAAGTAGCGCAGGTCTTGAGTTTTGTGCCCGGTTTGGAACCTTTACCACTGCAGGTCTCGCAGGCGCTCAACTTGTTTAATAAAACTTTGCGTTCAACGCCAAAAACGGCTTCGGAAAAAATAATCGCAATCTCCACTTGGATATCGCGACCCCGTTGAGTTTGTTTGCGGCCACCACTAAAGAGGTCACCGAAAATATCGCCCAAATCGAATTGAAAGCCCTCGCCGTTTTGCCCGGCCTGTTGCGCGAAACCGGAGAAATCAAAACCATTGAAGTCGAAGCCCCCTCCGGTTTGGCCGCCGCCGAAACCACCGGCTCCCGCCGAACCATACAGGTCATATTGCTGACGCTTTTTCTGGTCCGCCAAAGTTTGGTAGGCCTCGTTCACTTCCTTGAACTTGGCTTCATCGCCACCTCTCTTATCCGGATGATATTTGTGAGCCAACTTATGAAAGGCGCGCTGAATTTCCTCCTTAGTCGCGCCTTTATTAACGCCTAAAATTTCGTAATAGTCTTTTTTCATTATTTAGTTTCCGCGTCGCGCACGTTTTCTCCACCAGTATTTTCTTCCGGCGGCTTTTGCATCGCCGCGCCGATTTTTTGCATTTCGGTCGAGAGCGCTTCGGTGGCCGCTTTAATCGCCGGGCCATCAGCGCCGTCTTTCACTTTGCGCAAATCGGCAATCTTCGCTTCCACGCCCTGTTTAATTTCGACGTTTACTTTGTCGCCCGCATCCTTAAGCGCTTTCTCGCCGGTATAAATTAATTGGTCGGCCAGATTTCGCAGTTCCGCCACTTCCTTCTTTTTCTTGTCCTCGTCGGCGTGCAACTCGGCGTCTTTTTTCATCTTCTCAATATCGTCTTTCGACAAACTGGAACGCGCTTCGATTTTCACCGACTGTTCTTTGCCACTGGTTTTATCTTTAGCTTTGACGTTCAAAATGCCGTTGGCGTCAATATCAAAACTGACTTCGATTTGCGGCATCCCGCGCGCCGACGGCGGAATGCCATCAAGCACGAAACGGCCGAGCGATTTGTTATCACCGGCCATCTCGCGCTCGCCTTGCACGATATGAATCTCCACTTGGGTCTGATTATCCGCGGCCGTGGAAAAAACTTGTGACTTGGAAGCGGGAATCGTAGTATTGCGGTCGATCAATTTGGTCGCCACGCCGCCGAGGGTTTCAATCCCAAGCGAGAGCGGAATGACGTCGAGCAAGAGCACATCCTTCACGTCGCCCTGAAAAATTCCGGCCTGAATCGCCGCGCCCACCGCCACTACTTCATCGGGGTTGATGGAACGATTGGGTTCTTTGCCGAAAAACTTTTTCACCGCTTCAATAATCGCCGGCATGCGCGTCTGACCGCCGACCATTACAATCTCATCAATGTCGCTGTTTTGATAACCGGAGGCCTGCATCGCCCGCTTGGTAATTTCAATCGAACGCTCGATAAATTCGCGCGCCAAATCTTCCAGTTTGGCGCGGCTTAGTTTCAACAATAAGTGGCGCGGACCGGCGCTGTCGGAGCTAATAAACGGAATATTGATTTCCGATTCCAGAGTCGTGGAAAGTTCGTGCTTCGCTTTTTCGGCGGCATCCTTCAACCGTTGAAGCGCCAACTCGTCCTTGCTGATATCCAAACCGCTTTCTTTCTTAAATTCATCCACGATCCAACGAATAATTTTCTGGTCGATATCCTCGCCACCCATATGCGAGTCGCCATCCGTCGCCTTCACCTGAATACTCTGCTCGCTGCCATCGCCGAGAATATCCAAAATGGAAATATCGAAAGTCCCGCCCCCGAAATCGTAAACAGCAATCTGCTCGTCTTTCTTCTTGTTAAAACCATAAGCGAGCGCCGCCGCGGTCGGCTCGTTGATAATCCGCCGCACTTTGAAACCGGCAATCTCGCCGGCGTTGCGCGTCGCTTGGCGTTGCGCGTCATCAAAATAGGCCGGCACGGTAATTACCGCTTCCTCAATTTTCTCGCCCAGCTTAGCTTCGGCGTCATGCTTCAACTTTTGTAAAATCATCGCCGAAACTTCTTCGGGACGAAAGTGTTTTGCTTGTCCCGAGTCTTTCGAGGGATCGCCCATTTTTACCTTCACGCCGCCGTCATCGGCTTTGGCAATCTCATAAGAAACAATCCCCTTGTCCTTCTGAATATTCGGGTCTTCAAACTTATGACCCATCAAACGCTTCACGCCGTAGACCGTGTTTTTGGGATTAGTAATCGCTTGCCGTTTGGCCAAAAGGCCAACCAAACGTTCTCCGGCTTTGGAGATTGCCACAATCGATGGCGTGGTGCGCACTCCCTCGGCGTTCTCAATGATGCGCGGTTCGCCGCCTTCCACGTAAGCCATCGCGGAATAAGTCGTACCCAAATCAATCCCTAAAATTTTTGCCATAAATTTGATTGTGATTAACGATTAATAATATGCCCCACTTTCACCTTTGCCGGTCTTAACACCCGACCGTTCAGTTTATACCCTTTTTGCACTACTTCCAAGACTTGATTATTTTCACTTTCGTTTTCCACCGGCGTGGTCATTACCGAATGATGTTCTTCCGGATTGAAGGTCTCGCCGAGCGGGTCGATCATCACCAAATCGTTCTGTTCAAAGATAGTAATAAGTTTGGCGTAAATATATTCCACGCCTTTCCGCCAATTCTCGTTAACGCTTTCCCAGGCCTCCTTATTACTGAACGCCAAATCAAAACTATCGGCCAAATCGAGCAATTCGAGCAAGAGACCGGACTTGGCAAATTGCGCCATCTCCACGCGCCGTTTCTCTTCATCGCGTTTTAAGTTGACATAATCCGCCTTCAAACGCTGACTCATTTCCAAAAATTCCTGCCGCTCCTTTTGACACACCTTCAATTTCTCCCGCAGTTTGCTTAAGAGCGCTTTACCTTGAGCGGAGTCGAATGGCGCATCCAAAGTTTCCCCGTCCTCGTTGGCCGCCTCAAAAACCACGTCTTCTTCTGGGTTTTTATCCTTCATTTACCTGTAATATAAGCCTAAAAAGTGGCTTTGTCAATTAAAAAAGGTCCGCTCAACGAGAGCGGACCTTGAGGGAGGATTCTCCCCAAACCCAAGATCGAGATGTTGCACGTTTTATTGGGTGGCCGAAGCTACTACCGTGCAAATTGCCTTGGCCATGTTTGTATTATAGCCGAAGCGAAATCAGAGTTCAACACGAAACGCAAATGAAACAATCATTGGTCCTTAGGGCGTAGCGGGGATCGCGGTTTCCCTTCTGAATGGCGATGACTTTGAGTCTTCGGGGCTCGGCGAAACTTCCTTGAATCTGGAACACGTCGTCAACCATCAGTTGAGCGTGTCCCATAGCTTTCTCGTCTTCCGCTCCTGACCACACCCGATTACCAAAGTCATAACCCAGAACGCAGAAACCGTGTTTTTGAAGGGCGTCATTTTGCCGATGAGTAAAAGCTCCCGGCACGGTAATAATTATTCCCGTTTCTTTCATCGCCTATCTCCTTTTTAGAATTGTTTCAGGGTTGTTATTGTCCAAAACTCTACTTATATAACTATAATAATTTCGCCGTAATGTCAACAAAAAAGAAAAATTCCCGAACTTCTGACGAAGTCCGGGAATTAACTCTTAACCGCTCGCGGGGTTTGGGGGAAAGGTTTTCAGGCAAAGCCGATTGACCATCGGCCGGCCGTTAGTGGTGTTTCCGCGATAATGATTCATCGACACCACCACTTCAACTTCGCTCTTGATACAGATGGGCAATTCTTTCACCCAATCAGAGACCACCACGGCCGCAAACCGACCGCATCCCGCGATATCCTGGCCGGGAAGAATCTCAGCCAAGACATTCAACTCGAATTCTCCGGGAACGGGAAACGCAATCTGAATCCCCGAGAGAATTCTCACCCTCACTTTTCGATTGTAAGGCATCACCGATCCTCCTTGATAAAAAGACCAATTAGCGCTTGCTCCACTGCGGGCTCTTGCGCGCTTTTTTCAAACCAAACTTTCGTCGTTCTTTCATTCGCGAATCGCGAGTTAAAAGTTTATTCTGGCGCAAAATAGGCTTGTTGGCCTCATCAATTTTAAGCAAAGCGCGAGCAATCCCGTGCGCCAACGCTTCGGCTTGCGAGTGGATACCGCCGCCGCTAATCTTGGCGGTAACAGAATATTTTCCTTCCCGTTCAGTTTTAGCGAAAGGAATGGTTGCCGCCAAACACAATTCCTCGGTCATAAAATAAGTTTTCAACGGTTTGTCGTTAATCATAAAAACACCCTTCGTGTTTGGCAACAGACGAACACGGGCGATGGAAGTCTTGCGCCGGCCGACGGCTTCGATGTATTTATTTTTGGTAACTTTGGTTTTGGCGACAGTCATATTATTTATTCGGTAATAGTTAAATTATTCATCATTTTCGCGCGCAACTTATTATTCGGCAACATACCGTAAATCGCCAAACGCAACGGTTCGGCGTAACCCTTTTTGGCGATCAATTGTTCTAAACTCAAATGGCTCAAACCGCCCGGATAACCGCTATAACGAGAGTGGATTTTGCTGGTTAATTTCGTGCCGGTAATTTTCACCTGACTAGCATTGGTAATGGTTACCGCCACCTGGCTTAAAATATAACGTTCAAAATTCGGTTGGTCCTTGCCGCGCAAAGCGATAGCCGCTTCGGTCGCGACTCGACCAAGCACTTTTCCCGCGGCATCTATTTTGTAGATTTTCTTTTCCATAAATAAATTAGACGAATTCAATTATCGCCATCTTGGCGCTATCGCTCAAGCGCGGCGATAATTTGGTAATGCGGGTGTAACCGCCTGGCCGACCAAGATAACGTGGCGCGATGGTCTGAAGAAGTTCGCTGGCGCGTTCCTTGGCGCCTAAACGGGAAATCACCAAACGACGCGAGGCCAAAGTATTTCGCCGAGCCAACGTGACCAATTTTTCCACAAACGGACGCAATTCCTTGGCCTTCGCCTCGGTGGTGCGAATCTTACCTTTTTTGATTAATGCTTCAGCTAAAGAACGCAACAGCGCCAGACGCTGGTCTTTTTTTCGTCCAAATTTTCGGTTGGCGTTGTGATGTCTCATAGATATACTCGATACTAATTACGAATTAAAGCGAATGACGCGAATAATAACATAACTGATTTTATTTGTAAATTCGTGTTCATTCGTATATTGGTGTCGTGTTACTTCAGGGTAATGCCGAAATTACTCAAAGCTTGTTCAATTTCCGAAATACCCTTGTCGCCCAAACCTTCAACGTCACTCAAATCCTCTTTTTTCTTGCGCGCGAGACCGCCAACCGTGCGAATGCCGGCGCCGGTCAACGCGCGCGTGGTGCGCGCCGAGAGTTCCAAATCCTCAATGCGCGTTTTGAGCACATCGCCGCGGTCGCCATTTTCTTTAACTTCTTCGCCGGTTTCTTTCGTCCCCATCTCTTTATCTTGGGCGGAATCGAAGGATTCCTCAACTTCCTCTTTGAAGCCGATAATCGCCTTCAATTGCGAAATCATAATTTGAATTGACTTCTCGAGTGCTTCGTGAGGAGTAATCGTGCCATCGGTCTCAATGTGAATCCGCAAACGATTAAAATCGGTGCGGTCGCCAACGCGCATATTTTCCACTTCGTAACCAACGCGATTAATCGGCGTGAAGGCGGCGTCAACAAAAATCAAACCGATTTCATTTTTATCTTTGCGCAAAGTTTCCTTGGAAAGAAAACCCAAACCGCGTTCCAGCGTCATTTCAAGATTAAGCGAAGCGCTTTTCCCGCTCAAAGTGGCCAGATGCATTTCCGGATTGAGCACTTCCACTTGACCACCGACCTCCAGATCGCTCGCTTTAACGTCTTTCGCGCCTTTGATATTCAAATTGATTTTTTGCGGCTCATCAGTCAACATCTTGAAGCGAGTTTTTTTCAAGTTAAGGATAATCATAATGACGTCTTCTTTGACGCCCGGCAAAGTGGTAAACTCGTGGCTCACCCCCTCAATCTTAAGTGAAGTGATGGCAGAACCAACGAGCGAAGACAAGATAATCCGCCGCAAGGAATTACCGAGAGTGTAACCGTAACCCGGGTATAAACCTTCGATTTCGTAAACCCCGCGGAGCGCGTCTTCGCTGATAATTTTAGGTTTGGACGGGAGAACGATTTGTGAGTCAATCATATTATTTTATTAAAATTATTATGGTTATTAATTTTTATTTAGACGCGGCTGTAAAACTCCAAAATGGCGCCGAAATTGATATCTGCTTCCGCTTCCCCCGGCAAAGGCAACGCCTTCACGATGCCTTCGATTTTCTCCGGGTCGAAAAGCAACCAAGCCGGCAGGTGATAATCTTTCAACCGTTCGGCCAGATTTTTAAAAGCGCCGGCGGCGCGACTTTGCGAGCGCACCGCCACTTTATCGCCAACTTTCACCTGATAGGAAGGGATATTCAAGCGGCGACCGTTCACCGTGATATGACCATGACTGATGAGTTGGCGAGCAAAAGCGCGGGTGTTGGCCAAACCCAAACGATACACCGCGTTATCCAGACGCGATTCGAGTAATTGATAAAGCGCGCCGGTTGGGTCTTTCACTTGGTGGCCGCGAATATTTTTTACGTAATTGGCAAATTGATGTTCTTTTAAACCGTAAGAAAAACGCGCTTTCTGTTTCTCGATTAATTGGGCGCCGTATTCGGACAACGTTTTTGGCCGGCCGGTTTTTTTGCCACCGCGACCGCCTCGCGCCTCCGAGCCGGAGGTGGAAAATTTGGTGGTCTGACACTTACCGAAAACCCGACCTCCCAACCGCCGACAAATTTTATATTTTGGTCCGATTTGCATATATTTAAATTAAACGCGACGCGGTTTCTTAGGCTTCGGGCCGTTAAAGGGCACCGGAGTCGTGTCTTTGATTGAATTAATCACCAAACCCTTGGTGGCCAAGGCGCGCAAAGCGGATTCGCGACCGGCGCCCACTCCCTTTACCACCACATCAACTTCCTTCAATCCTAAAGCTTGGGCCTTATCGACCAAGAACTCCACCACCTTACTGGCGGCAAACGGCGTTCCCTTCTTGGCGCCTTTGAAACCCAAACTGCCGCTCGTCGACCACATCACCGTGTTGCCCGAAAGGTCGGTCAGAGTGATGGTGGTGTTATTGTAAGTGGCTTGAATATTAATGATACCGGTAACCAATTTGTGTTTACCCGCCGCTGAAGCCGGCTTATTCGTCGCCGTCGCCAAATCGTTTCCACTTTCCGTGATGATGCGTTTTTTACCCATATATTTAGCTTAGGTTTTTTCCACCTTCCGGCGACCGGAACCCATTGTCTTACGGATGTTGCCGCGCCGAGTGCGGGAATTGGTCTTAGTCCGCTGACCGCGAGTAGGCAAATGTTTAGCGTGGCGAGTACCGCGATAACTTTTAATATCCATCAGACGCTTAATGTTGCCGGTTACTTCGCGCCGCAAGATCCCCTCAATTTTATAAGCTTCCACCAAACGACGAATCACATTTTCTTCATCAGCGGAAAGTTCCTTGGCTCGTTTATCAAAATTGATTTTGGCCTTCGTGAGAATGGTGCGCGAAAGATTGCGACCGATGCCATAAACCGTGGTTAAGGCCACTTCCATCCGCTTATTATCTGGCAATGTGATACCGGCGATACGCATAATTTAAATTAACCTTGCTTTTGCTTATGGCTCGGCTTAGTCTTGCAAATAACATAAAGATGATGACGGCGCTTAACCATCTTACAAGCGGCGCATCTCTTTTTAATTGAAGCTCGGACTTGCATTTTTATAATCGTCTGATAATTCTCCCTTTCCCGCCGTAGGAATCGAGCAATACTTCCACTCGATCCCCCACTAACACCCGGATGCGATGAAGACGCATTTTACCCGCCAAATAGGCGAGAACTTGCGTGTTTGGATTGGTTTCTACCTTGAACAAGGTATTGGGCAGAGCTTCTACCACAATACCTGAGACGACTTCTCCTTTGCCGCCAAACTGACCTTTTGTCTCTTCACCCGCGATCATTAAATTGTACCAAAGTATCCTAGCAGACTCATAAAATAAGGTCAAGGGATAACTATTTTGATTCTTTCGACGGTCTTAGGAAACTGCCTGATCCAAGGTGGTTGAAAACTAACTTGAGATTTAAGAATAGCCGGAAATTGGGTGAAAATTTCTTGCGCTTTCAGGGCGCTGACGCCAATTAATTTAGAGCGCAGAATATCGAGGTCAATGGTTAATTTAACTTTAGCCTGACCCGTCGCCGTGACGGTCACTTTCTTATCATCGCTTTTGAGAGAATTTTGATCAAGGGTAATGGCCAATTGGTCCAAATTGGTGATGATGAAAGGTTGATTGGCGCCTTCCGGCCATGACGACGCGACCAAAATGCGACTCAAAACCTCGCGGTCGAAGATAATCGCTCGCGCCTCAACCTTAAAAGTCAAAGTCGCTTGACCGGAACTGGTGGCGGAAATTGGAGTGACTTCCTCCTTGAAAGTCGGAATAATGTTATTGTCGTAAAGGACGAAATTTTCCGGAATTTGAAAGCGAATTTGCTCGGCCACTTCTTTTAATAAAGATTGCTTTAGGTCGGCGACCGCCTTGGTCCGTTCCGCCTCGCTAATCACCCATTCTTGACCGGCAGTACCACCGGTCATTGCCGTCTGGGAACGAGCGGAAATTTTATCATAACGCGGGTCGCCTTTAAACCCTGGGATTTTAAAGGTGGTTAGGCCGGTGTTGTAGGCCGGACCGGTTTGGTCGGCAATCACATTGGCTTCCACTGAACCAGCCACCGTTTTCCCCTCGACCACCTTGGTTCCGGGTACGATTACGGCTTTAGTGAGACGATAAATTTTACCACCGGTCGTTTCAAAACGCGTCGTCACAACCAAGGGTTGAGACTGATTACTGTAATTATTGGAAATTATGATTGCGCCACCAGCTTTTTTAGGTGTCCCGGTTCCCAATTTGGCGGCCACGACGCGGTCATCCTTAATCGTTGGGATGGTAACCGATTCGTAAGGCACAGTGAAAGCGCTGCCATTAAGCGCGATTTCAAATTGTTTGGCAATTATTTCTACGGAAGCAGTTGACAGAATTTTGGAAATGAAGAAACCGGCGGCGATTATCACCACCAAAACAATCAACACCCAAATTAATTTAAGTCCCAGCCACCGCTTTCGTTTTTGTCGGCGCGGTCGCGGCGGTGGCGGCAAAGGTGGAGTGTCGTCTTCGTCAGTCGCCGTTTTTTTAACTTTTTTTATTTTGGCAGCAAATTCCGACCCGTTGCTAGGCAACATTTCTCTTAGACTTTTGCGCGGCATCCTAATGTCTTGAAACATGTTTTAACATTGTATCACAAAAAATTATTTCAACGAGAGTGGCTAGGTCGGAATTTTGGGGAATTCGGTTATAAAGCGAAGCGAAAATCACCGGATCAATAATTTTGACCGCCAAATTGCCGTCGCCGAGCATTAAATTTTGCCATGATTCAGTTTCGAGCCACTGCTTAATAATCGGCGAGAGGCCAACTTTGCCCAACAAAAACAGTTCTCGGGGTAAAAAAGAATTGGCGAGCGCTCGATTAAGCGCCTCATGAAAAGCAGCGAGCCAAACGGGACGAAGTTTTTCTAAAGCTTCAGCGAGTGTTTTTTCCATCGCTTTATTAATGTGCGCGGATTGGTAAGCCCGCAAAATCGAATACCCTTCTTCCGGGGTGGTTTTAAGCATTTGAGCCAACTCCCGAATCAACCAATCTTCTCCTAAAGGAAAAGATACGGTTTCCCGCAAAGCATTGCGCCAAATCAATGATAGTTCTGATATCTCGCCGTTAAAGTTTAAAGCCAAATAATTTTTATTAATGGCGGTTAAACTATCAAGTACTTGAAAAAAAACGAAGGCGGAAGAATGAAATTGAATTGACGACAAGTGGACCACTCCGGAAATTGCTTGTCGCAATTGAGTTAAAACCGGCGCCGAAGCGATACTTAAGTAATGACTAAACTCGATTTCTTGAGTTTGTTGGCCAATGGGAGAATCAACTCGATAACCATTGAGATAAATAGTTAAAATACTACTTTCTAAAATTTCATGACCGGGAAAATCTTTGATTTCCTTCTCAATTAAACTATCCAATAATTTTTGCGAACAAACGAAAGACCCCGCCTCTTTTTTGGAAAAAACATTGGTGCGAGAGGCGTAAAACGGCGCCGAAAGAAAACAAATTGTTTGCTTGGGCGCGCCGTGACCGGATTTAATTAAATTTTTCAACACTTCTTTGGCGGCTTCGGCGACGTCCTTAAAAAACCGATCGGTATCCGCTTTGTCCGGCAGAATCACCGGGATATCGGTGGTAAAAAGAATTTGCGGGAAATCAGCGGTGGGAGAAATTAAAACTCCGCTAACTCGAGCGCTACCAATATCCAAAAGAGCGACAAGTGACATGGAGGTATTATAACATCTTAACCGATAAAAAAAGAGAGCAGTGAATTCATTCACCACTCTCTTGCTCTTCTTCACCTCATTTTTTTCTCATGGCACGAAAGATCAACAGCGCGCAACCAAGGTAGACGGCCAAGCGGAAACCTTGCCAATAAAGCGGGAAATCAAAATTAAGCTGTTCCCAGATTCCCGCTTTCTTAAGGCAATTTAACACTCCTTTCTGAAGATACTGCAGGTCGGAATCGGTGGCCAAGTACATGGTGAAGAGAATGGGCAGAACAAAATGTCGCCCGAACTCTTTCCAACAGTAAAGGCTCAAAGAAATCGCAACGATTGACTCGAAACTGTAAATCAGTATTCGAATCAGGCTGTAGAGTTCATAATCTTTTATTTCCATTATCATCCTGCCTTTCTTTAATCGTGGTGAGTTAATTCAGCCGCGATATGGTTGAGGTTGTTTTGAGAACGTAATCGATCCATCGCCGTTTGCACTTGTTCTTCGCTTAGTCCCGGATGTTCCAGATGATAGGCCTCTCCCCAGAGGATGAGTCCCAACGCCTTGACTGCGAGATTGTTGGGGTCCCGCTTGGTTTCGGGAAAACCGATTGGCCGTGGTGGCGACCAGGAATTCCAAAGCTGCCAGCGATTTCCCGTGATGTAAGTATAATGAACCGTAACCACTCCTCCGATATGGGTGCCGATTGGATCAAGGTCATCTTCCGAACAAACGCGATTGACTTTGATTTTTTCCAGCGCGGGATCTTGATACGGAGCTAGTCGCCAAAAAGCTTCTTGCGCTTCCTGGCCTTGAAGAGTGCCGAGCCATTCAATAGCCCACTTTACTCGCAACGCTTCCTCGCCATCATCAAGCCGCTGGCCATCCGCCGACCAACTGACGTGATGACTTTTTCTCGCCAGATAACTGATTGTCGGTTGCAGAGAAACGCACAGAATGCCGATTATCGAAAGAGCAATCCCAACCTCTGACCAGGTATACATCGGCTGAACCCGATTTGGATTTGGCTTAATGATGACCAACGGGTAATTTCCGAGATCATCAATGGAAGCGCTCGTTATGATGGTTTTCGAAATCGACTGGATAGGATTATTGAGCAAGAGTGGTCCGCTTATCCACGGTTGGATAAGTGCGAAATCGGCCTGGTCAACATCGCCATCATAATCAAGATCGGTAAATTGGCAAATCTCTGAATCATTAGACGCGACCCCCGGTCCACTGGCGCAATCTTCAAAGAGATCTAGATCTTGAAAGTCGACATCGTTATCGAAATCCAAGTCGCCTGGATAGAACAGGGCTATAGTTACCGGCAAGGTCTTGGGGCTATTGATCGCGCTGCCTTCAATCGTTACGGCCGCGTGATACATTCCCGCCGGCAATCCGGTTAGATTGTAAGAGAGGTTAATTTCCGTGGCCTGTTCATTGGCGACTCCCGTCGCCGGAGTTACGGTAAGCCAATCCGCATCATCAGTAATCCAGAAATTGAAGGATCCCGCGCCGGTATTGATCACCGAGAACCGATTATTTTCCGGATTCGATTCGACGAAAGACGATTGATTGATTTCGGTTGGTAAAACTTCGATTGACGCGCATTGCACCGGAACATTCGGACCGGTCATCATTTCCACGGCCAACGCGACGTCATCATCATCCACGTCGTCGTCGTTATCAAGATCGCAATACTTGCACGCCGTATGGAACACATCGACATCCGGCCCACTAAGGCATGATTCGATGTACGCCAAGTCTTCCAAATCGATATCGAAATCGCCATCGATGTCCGCCGCCCTTCGGCAAAGCTCCTGCCACCGGCCTCTGATTGACAGATTGCCGGCAAATAGCGAAGTGCCGTCAAGAAATTCATTGGCGCTCGCATCGTAAAACAGATTGTAGTCCGGCCAGACGCCATCGGCCGCGGAAACAATATGTCCGGACCATGGCGTGATATCCGCGAACTCATCGTCCGAGATATACTCCATCTCGCCAAGGTACTGCACACCGAGATACATTCCCGGTCCATCATCCGCGTAAAACATCGCGCGACACTGATTGCATTCCACCGCCAACTGAATGGTGTTTTTGCCCGGAAGCAGGAGCGCGTACTCATAGGTATAACGAAGAATCCCCTGGCCGTTGTACATCAGGATTCGCGCGACCACCGCTTTGGTGGGAAGCGCCACTTGCTTTTGCCAATTAATAATCACTTCCTTGAGCTCCAACGGAAATCTTCCCGATGGCGCGTCCAGAAAAACGATGGCGGCGTCATACTTTTCGAACCCAATCTGAAGTTTGGCGTTCGATGCCGCGGTGAGCCGTTCAATTCTCCAGGTTACCAATTCCCCCATCACCCGATTTTCGAAGGTCAGATTATTCAACATCAAATAGATACCGAACAAACTGACGAACTTCCAAAATGGTCTCATTGAAATTACCCCTTGTTTTCGTTTTCAAAGACCCGTTTAGCTCCAAGGCGCACGCCTCAATCAGCTAAAGTCTGTTTTTGTTCTACCATAAACTTAGAAACTTTGCAATAGTAATAAGGTTGAATAAAAAACAGCCCCCGAAATCGGGGGCTGAACGGTTTAAGGAGACGAAACATCGCTCACTTCCTTCGGCGACGAAGGAAGATCAAGGAAGCGAGAACGAAGCCTGACGTGGTGGCCGGTTCGGGCACGCCAGCCAAAACAAAATCGTCGAAATGCACCCGATCGGAACTGATTCCATTCACCAGCGTGGATCGCAGACGAAGACCGAGATTGGGATTATTGTCGGCGTCTCCAGGTAATTCCAGCGACACTTGTTGAGTCCAATCGCCGGCGACACCGTTGTGCGAATAAAGTTCGAACCAATCCGTACCGGCATTCGGCGTGTATTCGAGCTTCACAAACTTGTTGGACTCGATGGTCTCCCGAATCTTCCACCAGTAACTCAAGGTTAGATCTTGTTTGTCGAGCGACGAAATAAAAATCGTCAAACTGTCGCCACCGGAAGCGCTGGGACCGAAGATATCGGCGCCAATTTTTCCACTGTGAGCGGCCGCGACACTTTCGGTTGTTTTCCATTGACCGTTGGCGTTGCTCCACGCCGAGAGATTACCCGATTCGAACCCATCGCTCCAGATGATTTCTGAAGCCGTCACCCTTCCTGTCAGCAAAACCAGCACCACGATGAACGATGTTCTCATTCCACTTTCTCCTTTTGTTTATAAAGACCAAATCAGCTTCAAGGTACACACCTCAATAAGCCGAATTCTGTCTATTTTTTATCACAACTCAAACAACTTTACAATTATCACTTTCCAACACCGCTTTGATTCGCCGAATACCGGCGGCGACGGCTTCTTCTTTTATAATTTTAAAGCGACCCAATTCACTGGTATTTTTCACGTGAGGACCACCGCAGAATTCTTTGGAATAAGCGTTTTCGAGATTGGCGCCGATGAAGTAAACCGAAACTTGTTCGCCGTATTTATCCGCGAAAAAATGGAGGGCGCCAGTTTTTTCCGCCGCCGCTCGCGATAATACTATTTGTTGAACCGACAAATTCGCTTTTATTTTTTCATTGATAATTTCTTCAACTTTCTCTTTTTCTTCATCCGTCATTTTCGCCGGATGAACAAAGTCAAAACGCAAACGTTCGGCAGTGATGTTGCTCCCTTTTTGTTGAACCTGATTACCAAGTACGGTGCGCAACGCCTGATGAAGCAAATGCGTCGCTGTGTGATATTTAGTTTCCCTTTCGCCGCCGCCCGCCAATCCCCCCTTAAATTTCTGCTCCGCGCCGGCGCGCGACAATTCTTGATGCTTTTTGAATTGTTCTTCAAAACCTTTTATGTCCACCGTTAAATTTTTTTCTTTGGCCAAATCCATTGTCATATCAATCGGCAACCCGTAAGACGAAAAAAGCATAAAGGCCTCGAGGCCGGAAATTTCTTTCACTTTAGTTTTCGTCAGATTATCAAATTTTTTGATTCCTAAATTCACGGTGGTTTTAAAATTATCAATTTCTTTAGTTAACTCGTTGTTGGAATTTAGCGGGGAAAGGTCGGAGATTCCCAACTTGTTGCCAAACAGGACCACCCGTCGAATCAATCGGCGTAAAACATATCCCCGGCCAGTATTTGACGGAATCACGCCGTCGGCAATCATAACTGATGAAGCGCGAAGGTGGTCGGCGACAATTCTGGCTGACTTTAAATCCCAATTAATCGAGAGTTCTTCGATTTTTCCCATCATTGGCGCCAATAAGTCCGTTTCAAAAACATTGTCTTTTTTTTGACAAACCATCGCCAACCGTTCCAAACCCATGCCAGTATCAATGCCGGGGGTCGCCAACGGTTTCAAAGTTTTATTTTTTTCTTGATAATATTGATTGAAAACGATATTCCAGATTTCAATGCCGCCGGCATAGATTTCTGTCGTCGGACCGCAAGGTCCTTCCTCGCCGGTCGGTCCCCAAAAATTATCGTCGCGACCAAATTTTTTAATCACAATTTTCGAGTCCAACTCTTGCCAAATCAAGATTGATTCTTCGTCCGCCGGCACTTCCGCTTCGCCGGCAAAAACACTGACATAATCGATGGTCAAACCCAATTCTTTAGTGATAAATTCGTGAGCGTAATGAATCGCTTCCTTCTTGAAGTAACCGCCAAAAGAAAAATTGCCCAGCATTTCAAAAAAAGTCAAGTGGCGTTCATCGCCAACCTCCTCAATATCGGAAGTCCGAACACATTTTTGCGCCGAAACCACATTTAGAGAACCGAAATCTTTCTGGACATCAGCTTGGCCGATATAATAAGGTTTAAACTGTTGCATTCCCGCCGTAGTAAACAGCACCGATGGGTCGTTGACCGGCACCAACGACGAAGACGGAACAAGCGCATGACCGCGTTGGTGAAAAAAATTCAAAAATTTGCTACGAATTTCTTCTGAAGTCATATTATCAAGTATTTTAACAGAAAATTACTCCTCCACCAAGACAAATATCATGGTCATAAAGCACCAGTGATTGACCCGAAGCGATCGCTTCGGGTATCTTACCGCTGAATTTTATTGTCAAGGCGACGCCTTGACAATTGATTTGACAAGGTAAAAGCTCGCCGCGATGACGGACGCGCGCTTGATATTGTCTCGTCGGTTTAATCAACCTCGGAGGTTCATTAATTAACCAATTCACGTTTTCCAATTTTACTTCTTTTTTGTTAGAAGCGTTAGACGTCTGACTTCTAACATTCGGCGCCACGATTAAACGATTTTTTTCAATATCGCGTTCTATTACATAAAACGGTTTCGTGTTAGACGTCTGACTTTTAACAGTAAAACCATGCCGTTCGCCGATGGTGTAAAATGCCACGCCATCGTGATGGCCAATAACTTTTCCTTTCTCGTCAATAACGTCGCCCGGTTTGGTGTCAATAAATTCTTTTAAAAAGTCTTTGAACTCAATCTTGCCGACAAAACATAAACCCTGACTGTCGCGCTTCTCGGCGTTGGGCAGATTAAATTTCTTGGCTAATTTTCTGACTTCCGGTTTAGTGTAAGCGCCGATAGGAAAAAGAATCTGTGGCAATTGTTCCGGTTTGAGCGTCCATAAGAAGTAAGTCTGATCTTTATTGTCATCTTTGGAGCGGAGCAACAGACAGGAATTCGCAAACAGCTCTTGCCTGCTCACGGTCTTAACGGGAAATTCGCGACCAAGAGCTCTTGCTACTTCCTGTCTTGATTGCGCAACTCTGGCATAATGCCCCGTCGCCACATAATCCGCGCCACGCGCCATTGCCCAATCATAAAAGGCGCCGAACTTAACTTGTTGATTGCACATCACATCCGGATTCGGCGTTCGACCTCTTTTGTATTCGGCAATCATATAATCAATGACCCTTTTTTTATATTCGACGGAAAGGTCGAGAGTAAACAAGGGAATGTCGAGACGCGCCGCGACGCGCATCGCGTCGCGGCGCTCGGCGCGCCATCTGCATGGCGCGCCATCTGGTTCCCAAACTCGAATAAAAACACCGATCACTTCGTAACCTTGCTTCACCAGCAAAGCCGCCGTGACCGAGCTATCGACGCCGCCAGACATCCCCACATAGACCGTTTTTCGCTTTTGTGGCATTGTATAGATACCTTAACATAAAAAATAACCATGATTCCACTAATTGCTCTTAATGCTTTTTTCTTTACTTTAATTGGCGGTTTAATCGCGTTACGTTTTCGCGATCGATTGCATTTAATTCTCGGTTTCAGCGCCGGCGCGGTGGTCGGTGTCGCCTTTTTTGATCTCTTGCCGGAAACGCTTCGCTTATTGGGAACGGGACGCGAATCGTTCGCCACCATTCTTATTGCCGCCGGTTTTGTAACGTATCTCATTATTGATCGCGCGCTCGCTCTTCATGCTCATCGCAGTCATGATTGTGAACGCCAACATCATGACCACCACGAACGCGGAGTTCTCGGCGCTTTGAGTCTGGCTTTGCATAGTCTGGTCGATGGTCTTGCCGTTGGTTTCGCTTTTCAAGTTTCGTCCGGCATCGGTTTGATTGTTACCGCCGCGATTCTTGTCCACGGTTTTTCCGATGGCATCAACACCGTCGGAATTATTTTGAAAAATACCGCCAATCGCCGGCGCGCTTTTCGATGGCTAATGGTTGACGCCGCCGCTCCCGCCGTTGGCATTTTAGCCACTTATTTTATTACTCTTTCTCAATCCGCCTTAGCGATTCTCGTGGCCATTTTCACCGGTTCCTTCCTTTATCTTGGCGCCAGCGATCTTTTACCCGAAAGCCACCACGATCATCCGACAGTTTGGACGACAGTCGCCACCATCATCGGCATTGCCGCCCTTTTTGTGGTGACGCGCTTGGCCGGTTTGTAAAATTTAAATCTCCAGCAGTTTTTTGTAAATTTCGATTGAGGTTTTGATGTCAAATATTGCCGTGTGGGCCTGTTCGTTTTTGATGCCAAAATAATCGCTCAACGCTTTCAGATTAAAACGCTGAACCGCTTCCTGATGATAAAGTTTGGCAAAAGCCATCGACATTAAGTCGAGCCGCACCGGCGACATTTTGTTCTGCAATTTGGTTTTAGCAAACGCGTATTGCAGAAAGCCCCAATCGAAAGTGATATTATGCGAAATCATTATTGCGCCATCGGTTTTTTCTACTAATACTTTCATCGCCTGCTCAAGGGTCACCGCGAAAAGCCAATCGGCGTCATTGTAGCCATTGATTCGCAGGGCTTCCGGCTCGGCCGTTTCTAAATGTTCCGGTTTTACTTTCGAATCAAATTCACTGATTATTTCCAGTTTGGCGCCGCGACCGACCGCCGGCACTTGCTTAACTACGACGCAACCAATTTCAATAATTTCTTGTCGGGTCGGATTAAGTCCGGTCGTTTCCAAATCAATAAAAGCCAAATTGCGTTTTTTCACTTTATTTTTTAAAATTTATTTTAAATACCGCGCGATATTATTCTGATGCTCGGCAAAAGTGCGAGCGTAGTGCATTTTACCTTGTTTATCGGAAAGATAAAACCAATAAGGCGTGATTTCGGGTGAAAGCGCGGCCTCAATCGATTCCAGCCCCGGACTAACGATTGGCGTGGGTGGAAAACCAACAGTTTGATAGGTCGAGGTGGCTACATCAACCTCCAATTTCATCTCCACATCAAACCGCTTCCATAAAATTCCGGCAATAATCCGGCGGTCGATTTTGGTCTTGGCTTCTTCTTCCACCAACGCGGCCATTTTAATATTTTTTTCAAGAGAATGACCAGCTTGATTGATTTTCGGCTTCAATTCTTCGATTCGCTCGTCAAAATTGGCTCGCATCAACTTAACCAGCTGTTCCGATTTTAATTGCGATGGCAAAAGATAGGTATCGGGAAAAAGAAAACCAGCGGAAGAACTAGCCGCCAAAAGGAAAGAAGTTTGATTAATACCGGAAAAATTCTGTTCAGTCAAAACCGCCAATTGTTCTACCGACAAACCTTCCGGTACGGTAAATTTAACCGGATTATTGGCAAACAAACCTTCAGTTAACCGGCGCACCACTTGCCCAATTATTAGTGGTTTTTCGAACTGATAAAAACCGGCTTTCAAATGTTCGGCCACTTCTTGACGCAAAACCACCAACTCAAAAATCTTTGTCGAACGGATAATTTTATTTTGATAGAGCAAGTCGGCAATCTGGCTCGTGGTTGAACCGGTCGGAATATCAATCACCAAATTGGTGGGAAAATTACGCGGTGGCAAGATAAAACTGAAAGTTACCGCGATAATCAGAAACACGACACTAAAAAAAATAATGAGCCACCGGCGTTCTTTCATACTCAAATCGGCAGGTTAGTTGGCGGTTCTGCTCGCTTTGATTCAATCTTCTTAAGATTAGGCGTTGCGGCCAATTTGCCGGGGAAATGATACATAGTCGCAATTTCTTCGGTTGATAAGACCATCTGTTTTCTGATATAAGGCGGATAAAAATAACTGCGCCGGCGGTAAGCGTCAAACATTTGCGCTTTTTTGAGCGCTAATTTCCGGCCAGTCAAATCTTGCCAGGGATATTTGACGATAGTGAAATTAAGCAACTTGAAAGCGTTTAGAGACGCCGAATTATATTGCATGAAACAAGAAATCATTCCGCCAACATTAACCCCGTTATAAACATCTTCCGGCGCCAAATAAATCGTTCGAATACCGCAATCAAAAGCCGGCTTGCCCAAAGTGCGTTCAACCGCCTTCAAAACCTCGGTTTGCCCGGGGGTTGGAAAAGATAAGCGTTGGGTTTCGCCTTCTTTAGGTTTCGGACTATCCGCTTCCCGAATTTTCTTAATCTCCGCTTTGGCCTCCTCGGTCCAATTTTGTTTTTTGAACCACTCGCTTGGTTGATACCAAATTTCGCTCCACTTTTTTTCTTTTTTAAAACGATCGCGCGTGGCGATAATGATAAATTGAGCCCAAATTTGTTCTTGCGGTTTTAACGTGCCGAAAAATTCAATCATCGGCGTAATCGAATCGACGGGAGACAAATCATCCACGTCAGCCACTTTATCGGTGCCATAATCAAGATAAGTTTTTATCGGATAAGCGTCGGGTTTGTCCAATTTAAATTCCGTACCCATTATTTTCCAATTACTACCAGGTAAACCATAAGGCACATTTTCGGTATAATCAGGCACTTCGTAGACTTCCACGCTGGGATATTGTGAATAAATCGCTGACTCCACGCGATTTTTTGAATCTTTTGACGTGCGAATAAAAAAGTGGATATCGCCACCAAGGGAAACAATTTCCAGCGCTGACCAAGAACGCAATTTTCCAGTGAACCATTTCTCGATTAAGTTGCCGGCATCAACCGGCACGTGCATCGACATCAGCACCGCTTCCATCGCTTGGGGCGTCTTAGCCACTTCTTTCGGCAATTTAATTTCCAACAGTATCCACTCTAAATTCTTAATCCATTTCGCCCGCGCGTAATAAAGCCATAACCACAATGAGAGATAGACTAAAACAATCGGCAACCAAATAACCGACGAAATCACTATCGCTTTGAGAGCAATGATTACTCCGGGAATGACCGCTTGAGTATAAGCATCAGTTAACATCCCCTACATTATAGCACAGGAGAGAATTTGTTGTCTTTATTTTCCTTGAAGAATTTCGGATTTTTAAGATTGACGAGGATGGTGTTTTCTTTGACGTAACGTTCTTTCAAAACCTTTTCAAGAATTTCGTCTTTGGACATCGGGCCATTTTTCTTAAGCAACTCGCGAATCACGTCGCGGACAATTCCTTTCTGATAACCCCACTCGGTCAAAGCGTAAATACCGCGACCAACCAGAACAAAGCGGTCGTCTTTGATTAATTCATTATGACAAGTAGCGGAATTAGCGGTGCGTTTGAAAGTAGCTTCAATCGCTTTGGCCACTTCAGTAAAGTGCATCGGCGAACCATGCTTGCGCATAATCAAATAAGCGTAATCGCGAATGCCGCGAACGCGAACATTGGGCGAACTGGTCAAACCCCACTCGCCAATTGGGCTCTGGCCGACATCCTTGGAAAGATTCAACCACTTGCGGGCGTGTTTTTCGGCATGTTCTTTCTTTACTCCCTCAACGACATTTTTGATAAAAATATCGACAATTTCTTGTTCGGTAAGTAAATCATTTTCGGAAAGTTTGCCGGAAAGATTTTTAATGGAATCGTGAATCGCTTGAGCCAAATCTTTATCCACCGTCCAACGATGATAAAAAGAATCATCCTCTTTCAGTTTGGAAAAAGCGTCGCCTAAAACCAACAAGAAGTGAATATTGTTTTTAATCACCTGGTCCTTGGGAGCCAGATATTCGAGAAAATCCGCTTCATGAACGATCCCGCCATACTCTTCCATCGCGGATTCCAATTCCGTAAAAACATCAGTCATCCCAGTCATCGCCGGCGATTTCTTAATCATTTTAATAGTGAAATCTTCCACCTGGCGAACCCGTTCGCGAGTGATATTATAAATTTTACCGATAGCCTCCAAAGTCATTCGGCTCTTGTCTTCCAAACCGTAACGCATTTTGATAATCTGGCGCGCTCGATCCGGCACATTAATCAATAAATCCTTGACCGCCTTCTTAGGTTTAAATGTAAGTACTTCTTTGATCATATGATTATTTCTATCATTATCCAACTAAATAGTCAAATATCAAACCACGAGGTTAATCAACTTGCCCGGAACATAGATTATTTTCTTAACTTTTTTATCCTTCAACCACTTGGCAATTTTAGATCTATTTAGAGCCATTTTTTCTACTACTGCTTGATCTTTTCCGGCCACAACAACTAACGAATCACGCTTCACGCCATTAACTTGAACCACGATTATCCACTCTTTTTTTTCTAACTCACTTTCTTGGTATTCCGGCCAAGCGACGATGTGAATAGAATCGTTATTACCAAGTTCGCGCCACAATTCTTCTGTGAGATGCGGAGCAAAGGGCGCTAAAAGTTTGAGTAAAATTTCGAAATCAATTTTGCTAATTTTTTTCGCCGATTCAAATTTTTTAACCAAGATCATCAGCGAGGAGATTGCGGTGTTGAACTTCAGCGCTTCGATATCTTCGCCAACTTTTTTGATGGTTTGATTTAAAATCAAGGCGTTGCCTTGGGGCATCTTTAAGGCGACGCCTTGATTTTCAGGAAATTCGCGACCAACACTCCCACTTTTCGCTTTTTCCGCCAACTTCCACACTCGCTCCAAAAAGCGCCGCGGTCCCATCATACTCTCGGTGCTCCAAGCGATCGCCTGATTAAAGGGACCCATAAACATTTCGTAAACGCGCAAAGTATCCGCGCCGTAAAGTTTGACGATATCATCCGGATTGATGACGTTATCATAACGTTTGCTCATCTTGCGTCCGTCCTCGGCCATAATCAAACCAACATTTTGCAGACGTGAAAATGGTTCCGGATAATTAATCACTCCGATATCAAAAAGAAACTTATGCCAAAAACGCGCGTAGATCAAGTGTCGCGTAGCATGCTCCGCGCCGCCAACATACAAATCGACCGGCAACCAATACTTTTCTTTTTGTTTATCAACTACTGCTTGATTATTTTTTGGATCAATATAACGAAGATAATACCAACTCGAGCCGGCCCATTGCGGCATCGTATTAGTCTCACGTTTGGCCTTTCCATTACATATCGGACATGTAATATTCACCCATTCGGCAATATTTGCCAGGGGCGACTCCCCCGTTCCCGTCGGCTCATAATGCTTGACTTCCGGCAATCTGACTGGTAAATCTTTTTCCAGCACCGGCACCGCGCCGCACTTCTCACAATGAATGACTGGTATCGGCTCACCCCAATAACGCTGTCGCGAGAACACCCAGTCGCGAAGTTTATAAGTGACTTTAGTTTGGCCAAATTTTTCCGTGATTTTTGCCCGTGCTCTTTCTGAAGACTGGCCGCTGAAATTGCCGGAATTTATTAATATTCCATCCTCAACATAAACGTTAATACCTCCTCTCATTTGCCCGCCCCAGTGATCAACTTCCGCATGGGTCATGCTTTCATAATTCAATTTTGACTCATCGAGCCAAATAACTTCATGCTGTTCTTTTTCTTTCGTTTCCACTTCAACTCTTTTGTCATCAATCAGTTCGAAGACAACTCCGGTTGTATAAGCCACCCGATTTTCATCTTTATGCGCGGCAAAATATTCCGCTCGGGCCGTGCTGGGAAGAACTCTGATTAATTTTAGATTCACGAAACCGGTTTCTTCCGCTACCTCTCTTTTAGCGGCTATGACAACATCTTCGCCCTCCTCGACTCCACCCATGGGAAAAGTTACCCAATCAAATTTTTTCCACTTGAGCCCTAGATACTTTCCAGTTTTGGGGTCGCGGACAATGGCATGAACGTTTTTACGTTCAACAATCTTCTTACCATTCACTGGAGGATTTCGCCGGTCAATAATATTTGGAACAATCACTTCCTTGATTGGTAAATTGTATTTCTGGGCGAAGACGAAATCACGCTCATCGTGAGCCGGAACGGCCATCACCGCGCCGGTGCCATAATTGACTAAAACATAGTCGGCAATCCACACCGGCACTGATTCACCGTTGGCCGGATTGATGGCGAAAATTCCTTCAAGCGCCACACCGGTTTTTTCTTTACCCTCCGCTGTGCGCTCAATTTCAGTTTTCTTCTTAACCTCTGATAAATATTTTTCCACCGCTGGCCAGTTTTTAATTTGTGACTTTAATTCTTGGATAATAGGATGTTCCGGCGCCAACACAATATAAGTCACCCCGAAGATAGTATCGGGACGAGTGGTAAATACCTTAACCCCACCCAAACCCTCCCCAAAGGAGAGGGCTTTCAATGCCTGGTTAATTTGAGTTTTTACTTTTCCAATATTATTTTTTACCTCTTCATTTTTGAATCGAATCACCGTGAAGCCATCAGATTCAAAGTAGGTTGTTCTTTCCGCGTCAGCTTCTTTCTGATAATCGTGAATATCACCGTCAACCTCTACCACCAACTTTTTTTCCAAACAAACAAAATCAACGATAAATTTACCAATTATGTGCTGACGGCGAAAATGGCAACCAGTTGAATTATCTCTTAACTCTTGCCAGAGAAGATTTTCGGCTTCGGTTGAATTTTGTCTCATCTCTAACACTTTTTCCTGTAATATCTTCCAAGTTTTTGGATCCGTAGTTTGGTATCCGAATTCCCCCTCTCCTTCGGGGAGGGGGCTGGGGGTGGGGTTTGTAAGCATGAAATTAATTTCCGCGCCCTCGCTCCGGCCAATCCAATTTTTTTGTGATTCTTTAATCGACTTCGGCCAGTTTAGACCGTCCAAATCTTGTAGTAATCTGTCGGCGTAATCGGTAATCTTAAGCACCCACTGGCGCATTGGCCGTTTTTCCACCGCACTGCCGCAACGTTCACATTTTCCGTCTTCTAAATCTTCGTTAGCGAGACCGGTTTGACACGACGGACACCAATTAATCGGTTCGAAAGATTGGTAAGCTAAACCTTTTTCGTAAAGTTTGAGAAAAATCCACTGTGTCCATTGATAATATTCCGGATCGGTCGTGTTGATTTCGCGTTCCCAATCATAATTAAAACCAATAACTTCCAATTGTTTTTTAAAACGGGTAATATTTTTCTCCACCGCCACGCGTGGATGAATCTTATTTTTAATCGCGTAATTTTCCGCCGGTAAACCAAAAGCGTCCCAACCCATCGGGTGAAGGATGTTGAAGCCATTCATCCGCTGATAACGTGAATAAACGTCAGTGGCGATATAACCCTTGGGATGACCGACGTGCAAACCGTCGCCGGAAGGGTACGGAAACATATCGAGAACATAGCATTTCGGTTTGTCTTTCTCTTCTCGCGTTTTATAAATCCCGCTTTTTTGCCACACTTTCTGCCACTTCGATTCTATTTTATTATGGTCGTATTTTTCCATTTTATATCTTAAATTCTATCACATCGCCATCTTTCACCACATATTCCTTGCCCTCGATTCGCGGACGACCCTTTTTTAAAAAATCTTCCCACCCAATCACTTCGGCGCGGATAAATTTGGTTTTGAAATCAGTGTGAATCGCCGTTCCCGCCTCCGGCGCTTTCCACCCGCGCTTAATCGTCCACGCGCGCGTCTCATCTTCTCCGGTAGTAAAATAAGTAATCAAACCGAGCAAATCATAACTGGCCTTAATCAACGCCTCAAAACCGGATTCAAAAATCGGATCAACGCGCACCATCGCTGCCAAATCCACTTCCACATTCTGATTTACTTGTGAAGTATTCAACACATACAAAATCGGTTTCATTGTCAGCAGGTTATTGGGTTTCAAAATCGCCAATTCATCGGCGGAAAAATTAACGGTCTGCGCCAACCGACCTTGCTCCAATACTTCGGCCGCTTTCTTTAATACCGCTTCTTCCGCGATGGCCGCTTTCTCGCCTCGCTTCACCTCGCGCGCCAAAGTACCCAAACGATGAGCAATCATCTCGGCATCAGCGAGAATTAATTCCAGATTAATCACCGCCACATCATTTAACGGGTCGATTTTATTAGCGACGTGAATAATGCTGGGATCCTCGAAAACGCGCACTATTTGCGCGATGGCATCCACTTCGCGAATATGACTAAGAAATTTATTACCCAAACCTTCGCCCTTAGCCGCGCCGGCCACCAGGCCGGCAATGTCCACAAATTCAATTACGGCTGGGATCGTTTTGGCGGATTTAGAAAAAGCGGACAACTGGCCTAAGCGTTCGTCCGGCACCGCTACCACGCCCACACTCGGATCAATGGTGCAAAACGGATAATTCTCCGCCGGCACTTTACTTTTAGTCAACGCGTTAAACAGCGTAGACTTCCCCACGTTCGGTAGACCGACGATGCCGATTGATAATCCCATATAAAATTATTGGATTAACCGTCCCAATTCTTCGCGGTGAGCTGTCATCACTTCCATCGCCGCTTGTTCTTGATTCTGGCCACTTTTCACTTTTTCTTCGATTTCCTTGGTGATTTTTTGAAACAATTCCGGATTTTTCTCCACCACCCGCAAAATCAGATTGATTTGCTCATTGGAAGCGCCTTTGGCCTTCATCATTGTCCGCAGAAAGAAATTTTTTAACATAAGCTATACTTTACCAGATTTTGTGTTAGTATCAAATTGGACTTGCTTACGGTAAGCAAGCAAGAAAACTTAGCTCTTTTTGGAGGAAGATCAATGAAAGCCCTCTTGTTGCCCGCCCAAACCGTTGACTTTAACGGCGAACGGCTAACTAGAGCCCTCTGGCCCGTTCTCACCCACGGTCCGCCGCCGGATATTTTGACCATCGCTTTGGAGATTGAGGACTGGCCGCTGGCCATCAGTGTCGCTCGCCATTGGGGTTGTCTAATCCAAAGGCGAACCAGCCAAGGATTGTTATTGTTGGAACTGAACAGTGTCGCTCTAGCGCCGGAAATCGCGCGAGCGCTAGCCAGCCAACAAGCAGTGATTGTGGTTCGATCACTGAACGCCAACAACCTGACTATCGTCAAACTGGCCAAAGCTAAACTGGAAAAGTTGAGTGGGAAAAAAGTAGAAGTGGGAGCACTCACGGATGAACTCGGCACGCACGACGGTTTGGTGGTGCGAACTCCGGACGAGATTAAGAATTCGGAGTTTGCGTGATATCCCAACCGATCTTCCAACAAGCTTCGCCTCGAGTAAACTCGACGCGAAGCTTTTTTTATTGGTGGACCATACCGGATTTGAACCGGTTGCCTTTCCCATGCCATGGGAACGCTCTACCAATTGAGCTAATGGCCCGTCGTCGAAATGTTATCAGAATTCATAACTGGCGTAAACCCAGTCGATTAACTTAGTCATCTCGCTGAAGTGATCGTCAGAACCAAGGATAACATTGATTAAGTAACCATTGGTCGCTTTGTCTCGTAAAACTAAGACCAAATTAGTCTTAGCTAAATCGGTTTTCCCCGTCTTGCCGCCGACAATTTCCGCCGGCCAAGAATTATTAGTTAGGAGTTGATCGGTCGTTTGCGCCAGATGGTCTTCGCGCCCGTTAGTTTCAATAATCGGCACGGACACTTGTCTAGTCAGCGCCAAAATCTCCGGTCGCGTGGCCAAAATTTGTTTAACTAAAATCAATAAGTCATAAGCGGAAGAAAAATTTAAACCACCCGGCGCGTCCAAACCGGAAGGATTGAAATAATGAGTCTTCTTCATCCCCAGACTTTGCGCCATTCCATTCATCTTATTTATAAACTCTTGATTGCCGCCCAGCTTTGCCAAAGCATTGGCGCTGTCATTGTTAGATTCTACTAAAAGAGAATTCAATAAAGTTTTCACAGTAAAAGTTTTAATTGCCTCGGTCTCAACAATCGTCGTCGCCGTGGCCGGATCAAATTCATTGGTGGCGATTAGGGCCGTCATTAATTTGGTCACGCTGGCAATCGGCACTGGTTGGTGGCCATTTTTTTCCACGATTATCTCCAGCGAACCATCGGGAGCGAGATAGGCCGAAAGAAAAGCTCTGGCGCCTAAATTAATTTCACCGGACGCTTCGAGTTTAAGCGACGGAAAAGAAGATTTCATCACGGCGACGACTTGATTTGTAATTTGATCAGTGACCAGAATATTTTCTCCCACCAGATAACCGGTGGCCGTTAATAAAATAATAATCACTAAATTGGTTAAAGGAAATTTCATCGGTGCGATAACTTTAAACGATAAATTTTAAAAACATTCATAATCGGTAAAAAGTCGGTGAGAAAGTTGAAGACGGAAGCACCCACCGGACCGATAATCCCAGCAAAAACTAAAGTGAGTCCAACCGAATTCGATAACGCCCAAATGACAAAATTCTGCTTGATAATCCGAGACGCTTGCTGACTCAAGAAAATCGCTTCGGACACGCCACGCAAATCGTCGCGCATCAAAGCGATGTCCGCCGCTTGAATCGAGGTATCGGAACCAATCGCCCCCATGGCAAAACTGACGTCGGCTAAAGCTAAAGCCGCCGCGTCATTAACGCCGTCGCCAAGCATTGCTACCTCGCCATGCTCACGCTTGATTTTCTTAATCGCTTCAATTTTATCGGCTGGATATAGTTCCGCTTCGAACCGATCCACACCCACTTGCTCAGCCACGCGCGCGGCCACCGCCCGATTATCGCCGGTAAGCATCACCCACTGCTTCACGCCGAGTTTCTTGGTCGCCATCACCACGGCTTGAGCCGATTTTTTTACCTCGTCTTCCAAAATAATAATTCCCAACAAAGTACGATTTTTCGCTAGCGCCGTAATGCTGAACCCTTTATTTTGCCAGTCGGTAATTTGTTTTTTAGTTTCCGCTTTTATTTTCACGCCGTTCGTCTCCAGAAAATGAATTTTACCTTGGCGATAAATCGAGCGGCCCTGCTTAATCCAAATGCCTTCGCCCGGACTCTCCATTACCTCGTCCGGTCCGTGAAGATGAATCTTTTTATTTTTAACATAAGCAACGATGGCCCGACTGACCGGATGTTCTGAATCGATGGCGCAACGACCGGCAATGGTTAAGAAATCGGCTTCGGAAATTTTCGCGGTCACTTGTACGTCAGAGACTCGAAATTTTCCTCGGGTGAGCGTGCCGGTTTTGTCGGTCACAATCGTCCGAATTTTGCCCAACCGTTCCATTACCGCCGAGCCCTTAATAATAATCCCCTGCCTGGCCGCTTTGGCGATCGAGACTGTGAACCCGAGTGGAATCGCCACGGCCAGATCGTCGGCGCAAGTGACCAAAAGCACGCTCAAGACTAAAGTCAAATTTGCGGTAATTAAATAGATTAAGGCGCTTCCCGTTAAAGTCAGAATGATATACCAAGCGCTAAACTTGCCAGCGATCGTTTCGGTTTTCGTCTTCGAACGACTTGCCTCATCTACTAAAGCAATAATCTTAGCCAGCGTGGTATCCTCGCCAACTTTCTCCACCCGCACCACGAGAGAACCGGTCAAGCAGAGAGTGGAACTAAAAACTTTATTTTTCTGTTTTTTAATTACCGGTTCGCTTTCACCGGTTAAGGTTGACTGATCAATGCTGGCTTGTCCGCTAATCACTTCGCCATCAATCGGTACGCGTTCGCCGGACTCAATAATCACTATGTCGCCCAATTCAATCTCTTCCAGTTTAACAATTCTCACGTGATCGCCGTCTTTGATCTTAACGTCGGTCGGCCGAAGTTTAAGCAAAGATTTAATGATGTTTTCCGTCTTCCGCTCGGTGTATGAACTGAACAAGCGAGACGACGATAACATTAAGTTGATAAAAACCGCCGACAACCACTGGCCTTCAATAATTGTAAAAATCAGCGCGATGCTGGCAAGCAAATCAATCGTGATTTCTTTTTTCTTAAGCGCGCGACCAGTGCTGTATAAAACCGGAATAATACCAATAATCGCCGAACTGATGGAAATTGAAGGAAACCAAAAATAAAGGCCGAGGGATAGCAACAACAATCCGATTAAAAACTGATCAAAGATTATTCGCCAACGAAGCAATTGGTTGAAATCCATTATTCTCATTATAACAAAAGTGCTTAAACTAATCTCTTGTTGCGAAAAGCAAAACCAGAACTGGATTTAAGATATTTTTCAAAATCCATCGCGAGCTGTTTGGTTCGAAAAGCGCCATACCAAACTATATGAAAAGGTGCTTTAGTGGAAGAATAACGGGCAGAATGATTATTGTGTTCAACTAAACGCTGTTTTAAATTAGCGGTTGAGCCGATGTAAAAACTTTCATCTTTCTCACTTTGCAAAACATAGCAATAAAACATACTCATCATTATAACAAAGTCCCACTCCACTTCGTTACGCGGGACACCACTTCTTGCTCCGCAATTCTCGGTGCTACGCACCGCGAAGCCCTGCACCATATGTATGTGGCGCAGGGCGAAGTGGTGGACTTGGTATCAAACCGGTGGAACGACATATTGCGAGAATTGTCCGAGTGGAATCAACTCAAGATCGCTCACGAAGCCCAGCTTGCTACCCGATAATGCCATTTTATCAGATTTTGCGCCCCTTGTGCATGGAACTAACCGGAACTGACCTTAACTGACCGGTTTCTTGCCCGTCCGTAGCCTCTGGCGAAGGCGGGTCGCCCACCGTTTGCCCTCGTGGCGAGTTTTGTACCGAATATGCGAGCTTTGCTCGTTATCCGGACGTTTCCTTAAATTGAGACAGCAATCAAAGAGCGCTCATGCCCATATTTTTCAGGATCTTTAAGATTCATCTTCTTGGAAAATTCTGTGATACGTTCTCTCAAATCATTTCGCTTGTCTGTAAAAAGTTTCAGAAAGTCGGGGTTTTTAACATAATGCTCAAAGCCATCAGTAAAAACAAAAAGGGTATCTCCTTTTTCAATATCAACAACACCGTGTTCAAGATGATCTACCATTCTCGCCTCACCATTTATAACAGCATAAGGGGTGCATACACCAGACGATATAAATTTTGTATTCATCTCTTTATCAAAATGAGCGAAAAAAGCGTCGCATATTGAGGCCCAGTATGCCTTATTGTTTTTGATAATTACGAATGATCCGGTGGCCGCATAAAAACCGGTTGGATTTCCTGAAATATCACTTGTACCAATTTTATTGTTATATTTGCTTACAGCATTATTTGCTTCATTAAATATCTCTTTTATTTTTTCTGTACTAATATCTTCATATTCACTTTGAGCAGTCTTTTGCACAGCTTCACAGAATATTTTAGCAACGTCTCCAGCCGGAGAAGGATTCGGATATTTCTCTTTGGTCTCAACTAATTTTTTGAAATTCAAAGTGACACCATCAGAGACGACAAAGATGGACGGTGAATCTAATGCTATAAGATAATCCTCCTGCGGGTGCTGGTAATTCTCTTCCAAATACTCGGTGAGATTTCTTTTTTCTGCAAATTCTTTTATAGCTTCTTTTGTAGGCTGTTCAATAATTGATATAGATTTCATTTTATAATTTTAGCAAAAAGAAACCGCTTCGTGAATGAACACGAAGCGGTCGAGTGATTGTGGAACCATCACAATTTGAGAAGTTGATCCTGAGCGCCAGCCGAGTGCGCGAGCTCCTGCGCCTTACGCCGAAGCTGGCTTGCCGGAATCGGATCGCCCTGCTCGACGAAGTCGGTGATGTCCGCACAATGGCGGTAGATGCGTGCCGCCTGTCGCGGGTCCTGCTTTTCAGCTTTCTCTGCTTCAGCGAGCGCGTTCTTGACTTCAGTTTCTGCATTGCTCCAGTCGCCCTCATGCCGATAAATCTCGGCCAGCCCCACGCGAAGTAAACCTCGCGTATGAGCTTTTTCGGGATTCTTGGCGAGAGCCGCCTGAATGCATCTCTTTGCTTCTTCGTACTGGCCTCTACGGCGCAGAACGCTCTGGCGAACGTCACACTGATCGGCAGACATTCCTTCGTAGCCGATAAGTTCGACCATTCGATTCGAGAGAGAAAGCATTTGCCAGTAGCACCATGCCGTAAGCGGTAGCCATGTGAAGCCCCACAGCATGATTCGGAACGGCGCGAGCCACATAAGCCACTTCGGCCGGAGTGTCGCTTTGAGCTGAGAGAATGCTGTGCCAACGATGCTGTAGTAGGTGCTCGACAGCGCGGAATATCCTTGTGCCTGCACCTGCCGGTCGTTTGACTGCATTTTCTCCTTCTCTTGCTTTTGTGATTTGAGAAAGAGCTGTAGCTTGGCGAGAAACGATGTCTCGCCCCAGCTTAGATCGTAGATTGATGTCATTTCGTGCCTCCAGTAAGGGATTTTGGTGTTTCGGAATCTGTGTCCATTATAACATAATACTATGGACTACGCAAGTATTCCGATTTCACGAGCTTGTACATGGAACTAACCGGAACTGACCTTAACTGACCGGTTTCTTGCCCGTCCGTAGCCTCTGGCAAAGGCGGGTCACCCACTGGTTGCCCTCGTGGCGAGCTTTGTATCGAGAGTAAGAGTTTGCCACCTATTGCGAACCGGTCGAGCCGTAATGCCAAATTTGAGAGCGTGGGACGATTTGCTTAACTCGAGCGATGTTAAGCAAATTATGCCGAGTCATAATTGCTTAACTTTCAGCTTTGTTCGAATCGAGTTTCTTTTCTTCCTCAATATCCTCTCCTGCGCACCGCATCAAAGTATCGAAGTAGCCGGTAAGATTGAACGCCGCGTCGTGCAACTCCTGATCGGTCAAATCGGCATTAAAATCTTCCTTGAATATTTTCCTCAATTTATCGAGGCTTTCTTGTGAGAATTTCATAATAGTTTAAAGACTCTCTTCAATCTCAACGGCATCATCTTCGTCTACACCCAGGTCATCCATAATCTCCTGCACACGCTCGGCTGTGTCCTGATCGAGATCATGACTTTCCATAAGCTCCTTTACGTCCTCATCCGGAGCTGCTTCAGTTGGCTCGTCTTTTATTGGAACGTTATCACTAGGCATATTAATGATCCAATTCGTTATCTGAAAATTGGCTTTCAGTTACAGCCTTCCTGTATTTCAACATCTCTAGGTCTTTCTTGAGTTCGGCATTTCTCTGCTGTTCCTGTGTGACCATGCCCTCCAAAGCTTGAGCCGAATATTTAAAATCTTCCTTTAAATGTTCTTTAAGGTCCTGCATGTTGAGAGTTTTATTTTCAACTTTGAGCTTTGCGCCCAAGACCACGAGTTCCTGATCAGACTCCTGAATTTCTCGCTCTTTGGCGGTAATTTCTTTTGCAATTTCTTCGACTAAATGTTGTTTTAGATTTGTCATATTTTTATAAATTAATAATATTTATTTCCTTTTCTTCCTCTTCTTGGTCTTAATAAGATTATGAAAAAATTCTAACTTCTTTAAGACCTCATCAAAGGTTACAATTTCTACTCCGTGCAAGTTGTTTCTAAAAATATCAAAAGATTTTATACCGTGCTCTGGCAAACCAGTCGTTGTACCGGCAATGACTAAGCACTTTGGATTATAGGATTCAAACCATTCGTCTTTCGTTCTCAACTTCACAAATTCTTGAATTAAATTCTGTCGCTGGTTGAGCACTTGATTGACCGCTCCGGAAAGATCAGGAGATAGAGAAAATACATCCTTTCCTCGGTAGGGCTTATTAGCGAGCAAGTCAGTTTTATGCGTTTTTAATTCAACAATAGCGATGTTATCCGTAAAATCATTCTTATAGAGAAAATCGGTGACTTTCCCGTTGGTATTGTTTATTTCCTTACCGCCCGCATATGCTTGATTTTGGAATAGGAAAACTGGTGTTGCAAACAAATTGGAGATAATCCACGGGTTTTCCTTTAGCAGAGATTCCCAGTCCTTCTCCAGCTTATTATTATTTAGCTTTCTGGTTAGGAGCTTCTTAAAAGAGGATATGGTGTCCTCAAGGAATCGCTTCTCTATTCTCTCTCGCGTTTCCAGCACGATTTTCTTGGTATCAAGACCTTGATTTTTTAAGTCTTTCAAAACAAGTCCGAGCATCGAATCAAAATCTTCGCGGGAAAGGGATTTAGTGTCATCTGCTATTTGATCAGAAACAATGGTATAGATTGTTCCTTTTACATATGCCGATTTTATATCTTTGAACTTTTGCGAGAAAAATGGCGCAAGAAACTTCTTGGCAGTCGTCTCTTTTTCTTTGACATGCCTTTGAAGCAAGGACTCCATTTTAGGGTAGACCTTGTTAAGATCGGTGTAGTTCAGATAGATTGTTTTTCCATCAATGCGAGTTTTGCCTTTTAGAGACACTATGAGCTTTGCGGGCTGTAGCTCTTTATCTACCTGATACAAAATTGGTGATAGTACCTTCGTGAAGCCGTATCCCAATCTGTGATCTTTTATAAGGCCACGTGGCAGAGGTGACGGTAAGCCGCGATATACGATCTCTTTTACATGATCGAATTTAGGAGTTCCATCTTTGGCGAATGGGTAATGTATTTCCTCTTTTTTCTTCTTAAATACGACACGGCATAGGACATCTATTTTGAGAACATCATCCCGAAAATTAAATACTCGCTTAGTAGCGTTGTCTTCGGATACATATTCCTCTCGACGATTCTTCTTGGCCGCCATAATCTTATTTGAAGTCGAGAGTTATCCATCCTTTCATCGACGAGTCGAAAGAATATTTCGCATTACGATTGATCTTCCAACCGTTAGGTCCGTCTTGAACGGCGATGCCACCATCAAAGCCTTTCTTGCCCTTTAACCACGCTTGGAGTGCTTCGGCTTTATATTTTGTGTCATTGCTTTCGGCGGTTATGCCGGCCTTAGTATCAAGAATATAAATCTTGCTCTTTGTCTGGATAATCCAGTCGGGATAAAAGAGCTTTTCCTTGTTCTCGTCAGGATTGTAATAAGAGATGGAGAAATATTCGCTTCCGGTATCACCGTTTTTATGCCACCAAACGATACTCTTGTTTTTAGGCGATTCAAGAAATTCAATAAAATTTCTCTCATTGTTTCCGCCTCCGAATAGCCCCACTGGTGTTTTTTCAAACCAAAACGGCTCCATTGCGGATTTCTTAGTAGGGATAGGTTCGTATTGGTCGGTAAAGAACAGTGCCTCGCGAGGGATTTCAATATGCTCGATACGCTTCGCGCGAGCAGATTTCTTGTTTACTTCCTGCTCTCGAAGAGGACGGTACTCAAGAAGTGCGTCGCCAATGATAGGAGCCAGAGCACCTGCCGGACTCACAAGGTCGTTCACGATAATTTTGTAAGCATCAGTACGTGAAGCTCCCAGCTTGTTAATGAGCCAGATATTGAGTGCGGTTTTTAGCTTTCCCCATGAGCGTTCCGGTGCGAATTTTCTATTCTCATCTGTCTGCTTGGCAATTGTCTTGAAACAGAGCAAGTTATAGAGTCGCTCGAGGTCATGCCGAGACATTTCCTGATCGTGACTTCCACCTTCCTCAAATAGTTCTTTAGTGAAATTGTCATAGTCATCAATTTCCACGCCAACAATTAAGCCGTTGGTAACTTTCGGCTTCAAATCCAAATTCTTAATATCGAGCTTCTTATCTGCAACTTTCTTGAATGTCTGTTGGAATGTATCACCGAGGTCATTGTAGTCAGCACGTGTCATAAAGACTGATTCAAGTTTGACCGGCTTTATATTTTTCTTACGATAGCTACCGTTGATCGCTGGGCGATTTTCAGTCTTTGATTTGGCATATTCCGCCAAGACTTCATTTCGCTTATAGTTCGTGTAGAGATAACCTAGGTTCAGCTCTGGATGGGCAAAGTGCGTTCCAAATGGCATACGCAAAATACGGCCGACTGTCTGGATTGCAAAAGTCGGGTTCTTGATCTCACGGAACATCACGAGCACTCCTGCGCGAGGACAATCCCAGCCAGTCGCGGCGGCCTGCTTGAATAGTAGAAACGAAACCGGAGAGTTACTTTTCTCCAGGTCCTCGAGGTTTTCTTTTTCTTTCGAGAGCCAGACAGCGATCTGATTTTCTTTTACACCTTTACGCTTAAGAAAATCCAAAACAATCTGCTGTTTGGTTGTTCCGCTAGTTTCTTTAGTCGCCTGATCATCGTTAGGCAACTGAATGAGAACAAGCGGATTTACTTCAGCTTTAATCTCTTTGTATAAAGCGACAAGGTCCTGCCGTTTATTGTAGGCTAGTTCCAAAAGCATCTCGTCCTGATCGAGTTTCTTGACTGCTTTTTGTCCCAAGTCTTCCTCGGTCTGAAAGACGATTTTTTCTTTAATAAGCCCGGCCTCAACTACTTCGGATCGCATCACTTCAACGTATCCGGCAATATCCGCACGAGTAGGAATGTATTTGGGCGTAGCAGATATGCGGAGCGTAACTTTAGGCTTGATAAGGCCATCCACGACTTCAAGCGCAAGTTCCGTGTCCGAGCCGATATGCTCCTCGTCGATGATCACAACAATCTTTCGGCCGTCGTCATGGGTTTCGTTTATAAAATTGTCGAATGTGAGTCCCTGCTCGTTTTCACGGCGCAATTTCCTGCTGTCTTTTGTCTTACCCTTAATCTTCTGCCAGTTAATAAAGAAAACGTCATTTTTGTGGAGCTTTCCTCGTGAAAGATCATTAAGGTCAATCAAGTCGAGTTCTGATGCGCCACCGTAGTATTCAAAGAGTTTCTTTTTACTCTGTACATACGAGTCCTCGCTGAATGAGAACCACACAAATGCGACATCATTGCCCTCGAAGCGTGGATCACTTACGATATCTCGCAAGAACTGGGCGAGCATAATCGTCTTTCCCGAGCCGGTTGGCGATTTGAAAACGAGTGGCGTGTTTTGATTAGGTAATTTCCACAGTGAAAGGAACTCATTTTTGAGTTTTGATACTGTGGTTTCTTGGAATGGTTTTAGTGCAAACATATATTTTATAGGCGATTTAGCTCCTTATATACCTCGAGGATTGGCTCGGGAATATCCTCAACTCGGATATTGGCGGAAGAATACTCGCCCTTGTACTCGTTCTTGCCCCAGCTGAAAATATAAAGCGCAACAGGCAGACCTTTCTTTTCTAGTTTGGCGATCAGTTCAGCAAGCCTCGCTTTGTCCTCCTTGAAGTAAATCGCGGTTATCCTGCCACGTCCCTCAAAGATTTGCCACCACTCGTTTTCCTCAACTTCATTGAGCGTATCCTCGCGTACAGCGATCATCTCTCCGGCTTGGTAGGTAATTTTAACTTTCGCATCGTCAGATATCTTATGCAGATGTTCAATATCTACTAAGTCAGTTTTGTAATAAGAAAGGTTTGCTGGAATACCTTTTACATTTGAATATCCCTCAATGACTTTTTTAATTCGTGGGTATGTAATTTCCTCGGCTATTTGATTTTCATTATTGGTACAAAGGATAAAGCGATGATTGCTTCCATGTCTTTCGTTCATTAGTAAAACAGCATGCCCAGTAGTACCTGAGCCAGCAAAGAAGTCTAATACCAAAGCGTCTTTTCGGTTATAAATTATTGTTTCAAGACATCTAGCTGTAGCAAACAAGGATTTTGGGAATGGAAATTCTACTCCGATCATGTTTTTTACTAATGTAGTTCCATATTTTCCTGCATCCAGATCACCTCCGGTCCAAACTGTTTTATATCGTGCAGGTACAGCAGTAACATAGAGCTGGAAGTCGCCTTTCTTCTCCTTGATCTCGATTCTATCTATGTGGTCAGTGATTGAATCTAACCCAAAGTGCCAGCGTCTCTCCTTACCACTATCGTCGATCGGCCAAACCTCAATTTCGCCACTATCTAAAACAGAACTGCGTTTCTTTGGATGAAAAGAATCCTTTGGAACTTCGCCTATTCTGACGACACGTCCGTCTTTAATGTAAATCGGGTAAAACATAGTAGGTCTTTCCGATCTATAAGATGCTCGTCCAGCTCGCCTCAAATTTCTTGTGTCCTCTTTGGTTTCAGGATTTTTCCCAACTACAGATAAACCTTTAGGGATCACGAAATGGGCATATTCGTGAGAGTCAGAAAAGTTCCGACTCGGCAATCCTTTTGGATTATGTTCAACTACTACTGTCGTAATGTCGTGCATCGGAAAAAGCTTTGCAAGCAACATTAAGAGCGTCGCATTTTCATGCTTGTCGATAGTTACAATCAGCACACCATCATCCTTTAACAATCCCTTTGCAATCTTGATTCGATTATTCATCATCGACAGCCATTTGCTATGTCGATATGCATCATTCTCGTCAACATAATCGTTGTTATATTTCCAGTCACTGGCACCAGTGTTATAGGGCGGGTCAATATAGATTACATCCACACTTTTTTTATGTGTGTAATTGAGGACACTGACTGCATGATAATTATCGCCCTCAATAAGCAGGTTTGTCGGGAGGCTATCGTTTTTAACGATACGTCTCTTTTTAACCCCTCTTAGAACAGGGACGTTCTTTTTGCATTGCTCAACAATATCTTCAGGCTTCTCCTCAAAAACAATGCCAAGATTGTTTTTCTTGAGGTGTTTTATTTGAGCTTTTAGCTCCAATATTTCTTTTTGTAAATCTTTTTCAGACATAAATTTATTTCAATAAGTCATCGAAGTCGCACCTGATTAGGTCTTCTTTCCGGAGAACAATCTGTTCTTTCTGATTCAAATTATCGGCGGTCACGCGGATAAGTTTGGTCGTTAATGTATCGCCAACAAGTTCATGATTGATTTTCTTCAGGTATGCTTCGATCTTTTCGTAGAATAGAGAGGCGTATTCTTTCTGTTTCTTCTCTGATGTCGGGTGGCTGGTAGTGCCGTTTGCCGAGAATTCTATGTGATCGCTTATGGTGTTGTTGATCATAAACGAGACCTCAATATCTT
>Ga0172379_10001627_pt1 | contig 43833 bp, 31 predicted proteins | sample GrowelOW334metaG_FD_119756 | JGI IMG/M metagenome (GOLD analysis project Ga0172379, IMG submission 119756) | Groundwater microbial communities from an aquifer near a municipal landfill in Southern Ontario, Canada - Groundwater well OW334 metaG | ecosystem: Environmental > Aquatic > Deep... | reverse complement strand
TATGAGCATCCAGTTTGATAAAAAGTATAGTGATGTTATCTCTGTGGAGAATTTACTGCTGGCTTGGCAAGAGTTTGCTCGGGGGAAAAGGCATAAGCCAGACGTACAGTTGTTTGCCAGAAATTTGATGACCAACATCCATGATCTGCAGAGTGATCTCGCAACTCAAGCCTATAAACATGGTGGCTATTATGGTTTCAAAATATCTGACCCAAAACCAAGAGATATTCACAAAGCTTCAGTTCGGGATAGGTTACTGCATCATGCCATCTATCGTCAACTGTATCCATTTTTTGATCGTATTTTTGTTGCAGATTCGTATTCCTGCCGTCTTGGCAAAGGCACGCAAAAAGCTGGCGAGCGTTTTCGGAAAATGGCCAATCAGGTCAGTCGCAACAATACCCGTACTTGTTGGGTGCTAAAAGGGGATATTCGTAAGTTTTTTGCTAGTATTGATCAGGCTAGACTGTTAGATATTTTGATCAAGCGAATAGACGATAAACAGATACTATGGTTGTTAGAGAATGTGATTCACAGTTTTGAGATTGGAGGGATGCCCATTGGCCTGCCACTTGGCAACCTTACCTCTCAGCTGTTGGTGAATGTCTATATGAACGAATTTGATCAATTCGCCAAGCATTATTTGAAAATAAAACAGTATATTCGGTACGCTGATGACTTTGTGGTGCTGTCGGACAGTCGCCCATGGCTGCAAGCTCAAATTCCACTGATGGAGCAGTTTTTATGTGAACAGCTTTCCCTGCAGCTGCATCCTACGAAGGTAAAAATTCAAACGTTGGCTGCGGGTGTTGATTTTTTAGGGTGGGTGTATTTCCCACATCACAAGGTACTACGCACAAAAACAAAACAGCGTATGTATCGACGCTTACGCGCACACCCAACGGAACCGACGATGCAATCGTACAAGGGGATGCTGCAACATGGAAATACGTTCAAAGTAGCGCAAGAGCTGGATAATGCTTACTGGTTACTACGTGAGAAAGACGAGATATAAACTCTTCAATTTTTACCAAGCTATGGTTGGAAAGTAGTTGAGTGACCTGCCTAATCGTGCATACTTATGTAAGTATTACTGGCGGCGAAGGGCTAAAAACAAAAAAGCTGGGAATTACCCAGCTAATTTGTATTTTTCTCAGAGAGCCGTCAGATATGATTCGCAACCAATCAGCTTAATTGCAAACCATATCTTCGGCAGAAAGGGGGTGATCGACGGGATTCGAACCCGCGACCAACGGTACCACAAACCGCTGCGCTACCACTGCGCCACGACCACCATGAAATGCTCGAGTTGTTTGAACTGTTAGAGTTGTTGGAATTATTTCAACAGTTCGAACATATTGAGCACTTCTAACTTCGTAAAGATTTATCCAGGGCAATTAGTTTAAAATATAATGCCTGAATTGTATCTTCATAAGTTGTACTATCAGTATGAAGAAATTTTTCTTGTTCGGCAATCCTTAAACAGGCAATAACTTCACGTGTAGAACCGATAGAATTTCTTACAAAAGATGCAAAATCCTTTTTAGTACTTCTACCACTACCTTCTGCTATATTGAGATTAATAGATGTTGCAGCTCGTTTTATTTGTGATGTTAAGCCAAAACGTTCATTGTCTGGAAAATCTTTTGCTATTTTATAAACCGATCCAATTAGTTTTAAGCTTAATTGCCAGACTTCCAAATCTTCGAATTTGTATCTCATAGTAAATCATTAATTGTAAATGTACGATCACTTCATTAACACTTCCAACAGCTCGAACACCTCGAACAGTTCCAACAACTCCCGTAGCAGGAGAGGGATTCGAACCCTCGACCTCGGGCTTATGAGTCCCACGCTCTAACCAACTGAGCTACCCTGCCATATCTAAAGAGCGGGAATATTCTAACAAATCAGACTGCTTTTTGCAATGGACTGCCGGACGCTAGATTAAATGTTTGGGCGGCACTACCACCTTGCACAACGATCTCTAAAAATCTTTTTTTACTTATACCAGAACTACCCAGCACAACGGCGGCAGTTTTGTCTGGAACGTCTTTTAAACGGGGGTGATAAGGCAAATCATTTAGGGTGGCGGCTTCATCATGCCAGACGGTGGTTTTACAATTTCCGAAACAATCCACCCACCACACTACCGCTGGAGCATCCGGTACATCGGACATCTGCAGTTCTGTGCCGGGTAAATCATGATGGCGATCTAAATAAGCGGCGACACGGGGTAAAAAATCATAACTTCTAAACTGTGTTCGGATCATGGCATCTTTTAATTCAATTGGGAGCAAACCATCAGCGATTAATTTATCCCAAGTATCTGATGCTTCAAGCACGGTGATGGTTTTTGTTAGCTCATATTTCTTAGCCAGCGATAAAGTATAACCATCAATACTGGCTAAAATTAAAATTTTATTGTAACGGAAATATCCAAATGGGGTACCATTTTCCCATTTTTTTCCGGGGCCATTTCTTGGTGCAACGTTTACTAAAATCATGCCAGGGTTATCACCAAAGGCATCAACTACATCTATTAAATTTCCGGCAGCTTCTAAATCATTATGAACTCCAACAAAAGATACAGCCTGGTTTGTTAGAGCGGAGAGTCTGGTTATTTGTCGGCCAATGGCATTGGCGTCGCGGCAGTCATTGATAATAGTAATAGCCATGATGAATAGTTAAAGTTGATTAGTTTGTTTTATAGAGAAGAAAGTCAGCCCACTGACAATCAACAAAACTGCAAACAGTAAGAAGACATTTTCCAAACCAAATTGTGATGAAACAATCCCAGCCACAGCAATAAAAATAGCCGGCAGTGACGTTGAGGCAATGTCTTCTAAACCCCACTCGTATTCTTCTCGACCCTTGTCGACAATATGAGCAAAGATTGACCATTTAATGGGGTAGGTTAAAGCATCTAGTAGACCAACCACCGTTTGGATGGCGAAGATTTGCCAAATATTGGTGGAATAACCGAGCAAAAAAATAAACATGCCGTAAAAAATATAGCCATAACCAACCAGGTTTCTTTTAGCAGTCGCTGATAATGGTGCAGTTAATCGGCTGAGGGGAATCTTCGCTAGGGCGCGAATTAACATGTAATAAGAAATAGCATAGCCAACAATATCCAACCGGCCGGGAGCAACTTTTGATGTAATCAATAAAGATAAAAATGTGTTAACCACACTATAACCGGCATAATAAAAACCATCGGCTATAATATGGGCTTTGATGTTTGAACTTATGCCTTTTATTTTGTTCATATAGTTGATTGATTTTTGTGCTCTCGACAGGAATCGAACCTGTATAACCAGCTTAGAAGGCTGGTGTTCTATCCATTGAACTACAAGAGCTAGAGTGGTATGGTGCAATGGCTATGTCATATCCTATCAAGTTGCCCGATGATATACAACTGGTCTTAAACACCTTACAGCAAGCTGGTTACGAAGGCTATGTGGTGGGTGGTTGTTTGCGTGATCAATTATTGCAATTAGAACCCAAAGATTGGGATATCACCACTAATGCTTTGCCGGAACAAATTCAGCAAGTTTTCCCAAAATCGTTGTATTTAAACACCTTCGGTACTGTTACTGTGCGTAGTGGACAAACTGAAGTAGAAGTAACTACCTATAGAAGTGATGGGGGATATTCAGATCATCGTCATCCCGATCAGGTTAAGTTTGGAGTGACACTGCAGGAAGATTTAGCGCGCCGTGATTTTACCATTAATGCGCTCGCCTACAATGGTACTGAGATTATTGATTTGTTTAACGGACAAACTGATTTGACCAATGGTGTAATACGAGCGGTTGGTCAAGCTAACACGCGGTTTCAAGAAGATGCTTTACGCATGTTGCGTGCCATTCGGTTTTCGGCGCAGTTACGTTTTAAAATTGAGCCTGATACCTATCAAGCCATCAACACAGAAAAAAATTTAATCCAACATGTGTCAGCTGAAAGAATCAGAGATGAGTTGGTTAAAATGTTACTCACCGAAGATGCCCTCAAAGCCGTCTGGTTATTACACACCACCGGTTTGTTACCTTTAATAATACCTGAATTGGAAACCGGTGTCGGTGTGCAACAAAATTTACATCATATCTATACGGTGTTTGCTCATAATATTTTCGCTTTACAATTTTGCCCGTCAGATGATTGGCGCGTGCGGTTGGCGGCTTTATTACACGATGTTGGTAAACCCCAAGTGAAACAAGGTACTGGCAAAGAGGCGACGTTTTATCAACATGAACATGTCGGTGCCAAACTGACCCGTCAAATTATGAAGCGGTTGGCGTTTGCTAATGACGATATAAATAAAGTGGTGCATCTAGTGAAGCATCATATGTTTTATTACAACATGGGCGAAATCACCGATGCTGGTGTGCGGCGCTTAGTCCGCCGGGTAGGGCTTGAACACCTCACTGATTTAATGGCCGTGCGCATCGCCGATCGCATGGGTTCGGGTGTGTATAAAGACAAACCATTGAAGTTAGTAGAACTGGAAAAACGGATTGAGTATGTGCAAAAAGACCCCACTTCAACGAGCATGCTAGCTTATGATGGAAACGATGCTATGGTTCAGTTTGGGTGGAAACCCGGCGCGCGTGTGGGAGTATTACTCCATCGTTTGTTAGATGAAGTAATGGATGATCCAAAGAGAAATACTAAAGAGTATTTAACTGACCGAGCCAGTATCCTAGCGATTGAGCTTAATAAGGTGTCAGAACAGGAAGCGCGTGCTATTATGAAGACATATCGTGAAGCCTTAGCGGATCTTAATGCCTATAAAGGATAAAATTATGTCACACACAAAATATCTATTGGGAATCATGGTCGCTGGTATCATGATACCAACGGTGCTTTTTGCCAAAACCGGTATTGTTTCCGATCAAGCCTTTGGTGTGAACATACATTTACGGCAGAGACATAATGAAAGTGACTGGAATGATGTTCTAACGGCCGCCGCTGATACTGGTGCTACGTGGGGGCGAGAGCAGTTTAACTGGGATGTGATCGAACCAAGTGATGACGATTATAACTTCACATCTTATGATCGCGTAGTAACTGCCTATCAAACTCATGATATTAAAATGTTAGGCTTGTTAACTTATAGTAGCTCCTGGGCATCGGCTAATCCGGGTGCAATCGATTATGAAATGTATCCACCAAATTTGACGGCGTGGAGTGATTACGTAAAAACTGTGACCGCTCATTATGCTGGCAGTGTAACGTATTGGGAAATATGGAATGAACCTAACTACGCTGGTTTTTGGAAGGGCAATGAAGCCGACTATATCGATTTGGTTGATGCTGCTATAACGGCCATTCATGAAGGTAATCCAGATGCCAAAATTGTGCTCGGTGGTTTATCTGGGTCAGATTATACTTTTCTCAACACTGTATTAGATGGGTTAAATGATCCAACTGCTGTAGCGGCTGTCGCGGTTCACCCGTATCGCATGTCGGGGAGTAATTTTAATTACAGTCCGGAGCAACAAGCCAGTGGTTTAAATACATTACCCACTGATCTCTATAACATCAAAGCGGTCATGAATCGTTATGGTTTAAGTAAAACACCATTATGGTTAACCGAAGTTGGTTGGACTACCGGTAATGATGGAGTTAATAAACAGACACAGGCTGAGTATCTGACCCGTCTCTACACCATGGCCTTAGCCATACCAGATGTGCAGAAAGTGTTTTGGTATACACTGGCCGATACTTCATCGGATGAATCAATCAATGATGCTCAGTTTGGATTATATGAGGATGACTGGTCTCCAAAACAAGCGGTTAGTGCTTATCAATTTGTTAGTCAACAACTAACCGGTAAATGGTTGAAAAGTCAGACATTGCCTCAAGCGCAAATGGTCGATAATTTCTCAACCGGGTTAGGGTGGGAATTTTCTGGCACAGTGTGTACCACCGGTAGTCTTAATGACCATCTTAATGGATATATGTCTGTGCGGTATACGTTTACGGCTGACACCAATTGTTATGCACCAATTTCTCTACATAAAACTTTACCCACCGATACACGCGTTCTCCAATTCAAAGCCAAGGGTGATAATAATTCAACTCTACTGCGGATGCGGGTGGTAGATAGTAAAGGTGAAACGTTTCAGTATAATTTGGGTTATTTACCAAAAGAGTGGTTGTACTATAACGTGCAGTTAGAACAACCAACTAGTTGGTGGAATGGTAATCATGATGGCAAGTTAGATCAACCCTTACGGTTTGATTCATTTGTGTTAGATGATACTGATGGCTTACAAGAAACCGGCACGGTGCAATTTGATGATTTGGTTTCATCTAAATATTCTCAGGTCTATCAATACCAGTGGCATCAAGGCAAAAAAGATATATATGCTTATTGGAGTGCGGCGCAGGAAAAAACCGTGCGGATATTATTAGCTGGGGTGGGTAAAGTTACGGCTCATGTTTGGAAGCAGACAGACAAAAATTATTTATCCGGTGATGGGAATTTCAGTTTACAAGCTCGTCACAGTGTCACGTTTTTGCAGACGAAATAGATACTCTACGCAGGTTTGTGGAATTTCTGGTAGATTTCTTTTAATCTCTGGTCAGTAATATGTGTATATATTTGCGTGGTGGTAATTGAAGCGTGACCCAACATACTTTGCACTGATCGAATATCGGCGCCGTTTCTTAATAAATCCGTAGCGAAACTATGGCGCAACGTATGGGGCGTAATTTTTTTCATAATGCCGGCTAGTTTGGCATATTTTTCTACCAATCTTTCAATCGAGCGTGAGGTTAATGGTGCGGCGTCATGTTCTTCGCGGCCGGATTTTGCCCGATCATGCGCCACGAACATATACGGTGACACATCACGCCGTTTGGTTAAGTATTGTTGGAGCCAATATTTAGCTTGGTTAGACAAAAACACCACACGAATTTTACTACCCTTACCGCGTACTGAAAATTCATCACGTTTCAAATTCACATCAGCGATTTTCAGTTTCGCCAATTCCGATACCCGCAGCCCTGTCGAAAACAACAACTCCAAAATGGCTTTATCTCGTAATTTAACCAATGACTGTTGTAGAGACACGCCATGGCGTGTCTCTACAACAGTCATTGGTCTCATGGGTGCTTCCAATAATTCATCCAATTCAGATCCTTCCAGCCATTCCACTTGGCGATCTTCTTGTTTGGCTAGCTCAATCTTTTCGGCCACTAAAGTTTTAATATCACGTTTAGCCAGATACTTTAAAAAAGCGCGCAAAGCGATCATGTGATAGTTTTGGGTTTTTTTCTTTAATACTTGATCAGGTTCTTTATTAGGTAGTCGGTTTAGTTGTAAGCGATATGATCGCACTAGATCATTGGTAATGTTAGCCGGAGAAGTTACTTTAGTGAGGGCGACAAACCGGCGTAAATAAAAATCATAATTCTTAATGGTAGCTTGTGAGCGGTTTTTTTCGATTTCTAGGTATTCTAGAAAATCTGTGATCAATTTATTCACCTGGTTGTCTGACATATGATATACTATAGCCATGATTTCATTATCTGCCCAGCGCGTCGGCGTTTTCGTAGACGTGCAAAACATGTATTACTCAGCTAAGGCGCTGTATGGTGCCAAGGTTGATTTTGGAAAAGTCTTAGAATTAGCCGTGGTTGAGCGCACTTTAATTAGAGCCTTTGCTTATGTCATTAAGGCCGACAACAAACTAGAACAGCCTTTTTTTGAATCACTGCAAAAACGGGGTTTAGAAATAAAAGCTAAAGAATTACAGGTATTTTTTGGTGGTAACAAAAAAGGTGATTGGGATGTTGGCATCGCTATGGATATAATGCGTATGGCCAGTAAGTTAGATGTTGTCGTGTTAGTATCAGGCGATGGAGATTTTGCGGATTTATTGAAACATGTGAAATCATTGGGTTGTCGCGCCGAAGTTATCGCTTTTGGCCAATCATCGTCCAGTTTGCTGCGCGCGGAGGCTGAACGCTTTGTCGATTTATCTGAGCATGCTGATAGTGTTTTGCTTAAAAAACCCCGTCGCTTGACGAAGTAGAGTCGGTTTGGTAATCTCAGCCAATATTTAATTGGTGTCGGTAGACTCGGAGTGGGTTTAAACCCTATCTTGGCTGCCGCTAAGCTAAGTTGTATTTATATGCTTACTAAAGAGCAAAAAGACGGCATAATCACAAAATATGCCACTAAAAAAGGTGATACCGGGTCTCCGCAAGTGCAGATTGCCTTGTTATCACACGAAATCATCGATTTAAGTGAACATCTTAAAGCGCATAAGAAAGATTTTTCCTCGCGCCGTGGTTTGTTGAAGAAAATTGGTCAACGCCGTCGTTTGATGCGTTATTTAAAGAAAGAAAACAAGTCGGGGTACGAAAAACTAACTACCGCCTTGAAACTCAAAGATAACATTTAATATTTTACCCTATGGATATCAAGACATATAATATAACCTGGGGTGATCGACCATTAACTATTGAATTCAACCGGTTTGCCGCTCAGGCCAACGGGGCTTGTACAGTGCGTTATGGCGATACCGTAGTTTTAGTCACTGCCGTCATGTCGGATAATAAACGCGATGTTAGTTATTTCCCACTCATGGTGGAGTATCGGGAGAGCCTGTCCGCGGCCGGTAAGATTTCCGGATCGCGTTTTATTAAACGTGAGGGTCGTCCATCTGAAGAGTCAGTGCTGTCCGGTCGTATCATCGATCGTTCCATTCGACCATTATTTAACGATGCTTTCCGTAATGACATTCAGGTCATGGTGACCGTATTAGCGTATGATCCCGCCTCTGATCCTGATGTGGCTGGTTTAATCGGTGCCGCCGCCTCTTTAATGGTGTCAAATATTCAATGGCATGGCCCATTAGCCGGTTGCGTGGTAGCCGCCAAAGACGGTCAATTTATATTAAATCCCAATCAAGAAGCGTTAAATAACTCAGATTTGAATGTCTTTGTGGCTGGTCGAGATATGTCTGTAGTGATGTTAGAAGCTGATGGTCGACAAGCAGACGAAGCTATTACACAATCCGCCATTGCCTTTGGTTTAGAACAAATTCAACCGGTAATTAAACTCTTACAACAGATTCAAACCGAGTTAGGCAAACCCAAAATTACTTTACCAGAAGTTGTATTCACTCCTGAACAAACAACTCAAAAAACTGAGGCCGAGAAGATAGCCCAAGAGCATTTCACTAATATCGTGGCAACTTTGTTTGGTCAGGGCAATAAACGTGAAAGACATCAGCGCATGGATAAAGCTCTAGCTGAATTGAAAGCTAAGTTTAGTCCAGAAGAGACAGAAAAAATTGGTTATGCCACAAAAGCGTTTGACCATCTGTTTGCTACCGAAATGATTCGGCGTATCTTTGCTGAAGGTAAACGGGTAGATGATCGTGGTTTAGATGAGATTCGACCCATTTCAGTTGGAGTGGGTTTACTACCACGTGTTCATGGTTCAGGTGTGTTTCAACGGGGTGACACCCAGGTGTTGTCTATTACCACATTAAGTTCACCGGGTAATGAGCAATTATTAGATACCATGCGCCGTAATGAAAAACATCGCTATTTTCACCATTACAATTTCCCGCCATTTTCAGTTGGAGAAGCCGGGCCAATGCGTGGGCCAGGTCGCCGTGAAATTGGTCATGGAGCTTTAGCCGAGAAGGCATTATTGGCGGTTTTACCCAGTAAAGAGAGCTTTCCTTACACTATGCGGGTTATTTCTGAAGTGTTATCTTCCAATGGTTCATCGTCTCAAGGTTCTATCTGTGGTTCATCTTTAGCTTTAATGGATGCTGGTGTTCCAATTACCGCTGCGGTTGCTGGTATTGCTATCGGTGTAGCCTTTCAGGGTGAAGGTAAAGACAATTACAAAATCATCACCGATATCCAAGATGTTGAAGATTACGATCGCTCCATGGATTTCAAAGTTGCCGGAACCGAACAAGGTATTACCGCTATTCAGTTAGATATCAAGTTTGATGGTTTAAGCATGAAGATGGTGGAAGAAGTGTTGGTGCGAGCCAAAGCCGCTCGTTTACAATTACTTGAACAAATGAAACAAATCATTGCAGAGCCACGTAAAGAATTATCACCATACGCACCAAGAATCGAAACCATTAAGATTCAAAAAGATCAAATTGGTGAATTAATTGGTCCGGGTGGTAAAGTTATTAATGGAATTATTGAAAAAACTGGTGTGCAAATCGATATTGAAGAGGATGGTACCGTCTTTATAACCGCTGTCGATCAAGCTGCCATGGAGCAAGCTAAGTTGCTCGTTACAGCTATTACCAAACGGATTGAAGTTGGTGAAATTTACTTGGGAACAGTCGTAAAAATAGTGGCTGATCGCAATTCTGGTAAGGAAATTGGGGCGATTGTACAATTAACACCAAATCAAGATGGTATGGTGCATATTTCTCAAATTGATAATACTCGCGTGGAAAAAGTGAGCGATATTCTCAAAGAAGGCGATAAAGTGCGCGTTAAAGTGGTTGAAATAAACAGAGAAAAAGGACGCATTAGTTTATCCCGTAAAGCCTTATTGTAAATATGGGCAAGTTGTATATCGTCACAGGGCCATCTGGTGCAGGGAAAGATTCAGTGATTAATGCTGTGAAAGAGCGTGGTTTAAAGTTTGGCCAAGTGACAACAACTAGCACACGGACTATGCGTGTGACAGAATCTGAAGGTAACCCATATTATTTCCTAACACGTGAATCGTTCCAAAAACTGGTCGATGAAGACAAGATGGTCGAATGGGCAGAAGTTTATGGAAATTTATATGGTTGTACTAAACAAGAAGTAGATAAGGTTCTATCGGCCAATGAAATGGTGATTGTGAAAGTAGATCCGCAAGGGGCTCGATCTTATAAAAAATTGATGCCAGAGGCAAAAACTATCTTCATCATGCCGCCATCATATGAATATCTCGAGAAAAGACTAATCAATCGTGAAACTGACACTCCTACTGTCATAAAACAACGTTTAGCTACAGCCCAGCGTGAGTTGGAAAACCTCCTAGATTGGGACTATTTAGTCGTCAATGAGGAGGGTAAACTGACTGAGGCAGCTGAAGAGGTTTACAACATTATCCACAAATAATTGTTTACTCACAGAGTTATACACAGTGTGAATAGGTCGTTTTGTGGATAACTTTTGGTTGTTTTCCACAGTCAAATTAGCTAGTATTAGCAACTTTTATAGCGTTTAGTTGACCCGAGTTATTTTCTGTGGTACAATTTATTCACAGTTGTAATAGAAGGTGTACATTAACATAAAAATCCAGCCGTACTGCGTAGAAGAAAATAGCAGGGAAATGATTGTTTCACCAATTACTTTATAAGTAGTATGTGTGATAATCGTTTCTCTGGTATGATCGGGCTACCAAAACAAAAATAAAAGGTACGTTTCGCCAGCTCCAATTATATTCTCTTCGGAGGATGCCGGAGGCAGCGACGTATTAGAGAACCCTAGCAATAGGGGCTAACCTACATGGCCCACGTAGGTACGGCAACACTCAATACCTCTTGCGGAAATCCTTTGCTTCGTCTTCTTAAGGGAGCCGAGACAAGGTCGGCAATCGTAGGTATCCAGGGGTGTCCGTACCATATTTATGCAACCCTTTGGGTTGCTTGTGGGGGGACACCCCTTCATTATTTCCAAATATATGGCTGGTCAAGAACAAAAATTAAATCCCGAAACAACTCCTCAAGATACCGATGCTGGCGTAGAAGCCAGAGCTAATGATATTATTGAAGCGCTGGCCGATATTCGGGCGTGGCAAGATGGGGAGCGCAAAGCGGGAGCTGAAGCTGAGGCTGGGCAAAGTCAACCTACAAAAGACCAAAATAATTAACATTTATATGGACAAAGCTCAATTAGACGAATTTCGTAAACGTATAGAAGAACGTATTAGTGAGGTAAAAAAAGAGTTATTAACTGTATCAAATCCGGATAAAGGTGATCATGTGCCGGGTGAATATGCTGCTAAATTCGAAAATTTTGGTGATGATAATTATCTTGATGAAGGGTCGGATAGCCCAGATGAAGTAGAGAATTATGAGGTTAATGTAGCCGTGACTAGCGAATTGGAACGTGAATTACATCGCTGTGAAGCCGCCTTACAGCGTATGTCCGATGGTACTTATGGTAAAGATATAAAAACTGGAGAAGATATTTCGCTCGAACGTTTACGAGCCAATCCAGCAGCCGAAACTGTTTTGCCGCCGAGTCATGAAAAGTAAGTTACCCTGGTTAGGTGTAGTGTTATTTTTTTGTGATCGTCTCACAAAAGGCTACATGTTAAACAATGCTGAGAGACAATGGGATATTATTCCAGGTAAGCTGTGGTTGCACTATCATCTCAACGATCAAATGGCATTGAGTTTACCCTTATTCCCAGTATTGTACTATACAGCGGTTACGCTGGTTTTTTTAATTCTATCACGTAAGTTAGTGCAATTATGGTTGGAACAGCGCTATGTTGAAACTATGCTGGTAGGGATAGTGTTGGCCGGTGCCTTGAGCAATTTATTAGATAGAATGTTGTATGGAGGGGTGATTGATTTTATCACGACCTGGTTTGGCAGCGTATTCAATATAGCTGATATGTATATTGTCACGGGTATTTTAATATGGATGATTATTTTATGGCATGAAGACAGGTCAAAACACCAAACAATTTCAACGCAAAATTGAAGATTTTGTCTGTGCGCGTTGTGGCGCTAAAGTAAAAGGGTCTGGTTACACTAATCACTGTCCGGAATGTTTTACTTCCAAACATGTCGATGAACAACCCGGTGATCGCGCGGCTACTTGTGGTGGTTTAATGCCACCGGTGCATGTTTTTTTCAGTAATAAACGGTGGGTAATCACCCAACAGTGTGAATTATGCGGCCAACACCGTAATAATCGTGTGCAAGTAGGGGACAATATGGAAAAATTAGCGGCTCTTGCCAAACAGCTAGCAATCGGCTACACTGCTCAATAGAAAAGCGCTGCCTCGGTGAGGGAGCGTTTTATGTTTGCATCCATACCATCAGCCTGCACGGTAGGCTACGATTCCATCTTAGTTGATGTTCAAGTTGACGTTTCGGCTGGTTTTCCCAGTTATACGATTGTTGGCTTGCCCGATGCGGCTATTCAAGAAGCCCGTGAGCGCGTGCGTTCAGCCATGAAGCAATCTCATTTAACCTTTCCGGATATACGCATTACAGTGCATTTAGCACCCGGTGATCGGCGCAAAGAAGGCGCCGGGTTTGATTTACCCATGGCCTTAGGTATTGCCATTGCCAGCCACGCTATTAAACCAGTGGGGGACATTCCCTTATGTTTAGGCGAACTTGGTCTAGATGGCACGGTCTTGCCTGTGGCCGGAGCGTTATCTATGACGTTGCTAGCGAAACAACTCGGCTATAAAGCCGTGGTAGTGCCACAAGCCAATGCTGCCGAGGCTGCTTTGGTACCAAATATCACTATTTACTCAGCGCCCACTTTATTGGCTGTGACCGAGCATTGTGCGGGCAAAACATTATTACCAATTCAACCATACCAAATACCAAAGGCGGTTTCAAAACAATCTGTGGCAGAATTGTCGGCTATAAAAGGGCATGCCGTAATAAAAAGAGCTTTAGCGGTGGCGGCGGCTGGTCGACACAATACTTTGTTGTACGGTCCGCCTGGGTCTGGCAAGACTATTCTTGCCAAAGCTTTACGGCATTTACTGCCACCGCTGACAGTAAATGAGATGTTAGAGGTAACACGATTGTACAGTGTGGCCGGTTTGTTATCTGCTCAACAACCCTACATTGCTGATAGACCATTTCGACAACCACATCACACAGCGTCAGCCGCTTCGATTATTGGTGGCGGGCGAGTGCCACGGCCTGGTGAAATATCTTTGTCCCATCATGGGGTGTTGTTTTTTGATGAATTACCAGAGTTTCCGCGGGCAGTTTTGGAGGCCTTGCGTCAACCATTAGAAGAGCAGCAAGTCACAGTGGCGCGGGTTGAGCAAGTGATTACCTATCCGGCGGCACCTCTATTTATTGGTAGTTTAAATCCATGTCCATGTGGATTTTACGGTGACCCAGAGCAAGATTGTCGTTGTACACCGGTGCAAATTCAAAAATATCACAAAAAATTATCTGGCCCATTTTTGGATCGGATGGATATATTTTGTTATGTACCACGTTTAGCCTTTGATACCTTAGTTGGTCATCAGCCTATGGATACAGCCGATACTTTACAAGCCGCAGTTTTGTTAGCCACCCAAAGACAACAACATCGTTTTCGACAAACAAACATAATTGCGAATGCGTATATTCCACATGCTGCTCTGGAGAAGTATTGCCCCATCAATGAAGAATCAGTGATCATGCTGCGCCAAGCCATGCAGGTAATGCATTTATCACCACGCAGTTTTCATCACATTATTCGGTTAGCGCGCACCATTGCTGATATCGCGGATAGCCCAGATATTGGTGTGTCACATGTTAGCGAGGCGCTGCAGTACCGTCGGCCACCACTACAACACACTCACCCTTCAACGTAGGATGATGAGCAATCTGTTGGGCTACTGTGGCAGCATCACCTCTAATAAACTCTTCAAAGGTTTTGGTTAATTCACGCCCTACCACGATGTATTTTTTACTTTGAGATAAAGCTTGAATGGTTTTATTTAAACGGTGAATTGATTCATAAAATACTACAGTTTGTTTACTATTAATGATCTCTGTGATTAGGGTTTGTCGGCCTTTTTTATGAGGTATAAAACCGAGAAAATTAAACGAACTGGTATCTACCCCCGCGGCTTGAAGGGTGCAAATTAAAGCACTTGCTCCAGGGATTGGTACCACCGTGTGTCCGGCCGCCACCACTTGAGCCACCAATCTGGTACCAGGATCAGAAATACCCGGTGTGCCAGCATCACTGATTAAAGCCAGATCATGCCCAGCGGCTAAGTGGGCCAGAATGTTTCTGGCAACAGTAATACTTGAGTGTTGATGGTATGATTTAGTTGGTGTAGTGATTTTATAATGCTGTAAAAGAGTGCTGCTGGTGCGGGTATCTTCACATAAAATCAATGTTACCTCAGCTAAAACACGCAGCGCACGTAAGGTGATATCTTCAAGATTTCCGATCGGAGTGGCGACGATATATAGGGTACCCATTTACAAATTTGGTAAATATTCTTATACTGCACACACAATATAACTGATACATATTTTAAGCAAACCATTCTATGCCAGAACAAACCAAAGTACTCATTGTTGAAGACGACAAATTCCTCAGTGAATTAATCTCTACTAAGTTAGATAAAGAAGGTTTTAGCATCGCTTTAGCCGGAGACGGTGAAACTGGTGTCAAAAAAGCCTCAGAATTTCGGCCAGATATTATTCTGTTAGACATCATGCTGCCAGGTATGGATGGTTTTGAGGTTTTAGAAAAGCTGAAAAATGGTGCCGATGCGGCGTTAAAAGCCATTCCGGTAATTATTCTGTCGAATTTTGGTCAAGAAAGTAAGGTTGAGCGTGGATTACAACTCGGGGCCGTTGATTATTTGGTCAAAGCCAATTTTACCACCGGCGAAATTGTGGCCAAAATCAAAGAGGTTTTGAAATAAATTTATAACCCGTAAACACAATTAACAATCAGTAGGGACAAAAACAACAGTAGAGACATGCCATGGCATGTCTCTACTGTTGTTTTTGTTAAAAGAAACTAATTGGGTCGTAATTGACGCCGTTGATGTTGATTTCAAAATGAAGGTGTGGCCCAGTGGTGCGGCCGGTCATGCCAACATAGCCAATTACTTGGCCACGTGAGACATATTGGCCACCACTGACGGCAAATGCACTCATATGGGCATAACGAGTTTTTATCCCATTTGGTCCGTAAATATCAAGCGAATTACCATAACCGCCACCCCATTGGCCAGTCGAGTTAATGCGCACCGTACCTTCAGTTGAAGCATAAATTGGTGTACCGATTGGACAAGGGAAATCGCGCGCACGATTAGGATGTCCCCAGTAGGTTGTCATGGCACCATGGCAACCGACCGGCCAATTAAATTGACCAGCTGTGACATAGTTTGGCAAGTCAGATGATTGATAACTTGGTCCAGAATTATCCGAATAACGGCTAGCAATATAACTAGACGCCGGAGGTGGTGGTGGGGGAGGTGGTGTTCCATCAACCACAATCAGTTGTGTACCAACCGCGACGAGATGATCGGTACCGATGTCATTAACTTTAATGGTTTCATCCAAATTACCTTTATACGTGGCAATGATTTTATCCAAAGTATCACCATCTTTTACTGTGTAAATAACACCCGAAGCTGGAGGAATTTTTAAGGTATTACCCGGTCGAATATAACTAGAACTAGTCAGGCTATTGGCCCACAGCAAAGTAGATACAGAAATGCCAAAGCGATCAGAAATTTCACCAATCGTGTCACCATCTTTCACTTTATACTCAATAATGCCAGCCCGTACGCCAACACTGGTTTCGGCCGTATTAGTGCCGACTAAAGCCGAACCATTATCTAATAAACTGAGTTGATCACCAACATTCCGTGGGCTAGCGGCCTCGGGGTCTAAATTTGGAATGGTAGCGACCATTAAACCACTATTGGAAATATACGAACCGGTACTATCCGGTGGAATTAAACCACTCTCAGTAATATCTCGCTCCATACCATCGCCCGGGTTGACTATCTGATACAAGGCTGAATCCTGGGCAAAAACATCGGCACTTTTAATTTCCTGAGCCTGTAAAATATTGGTACTGGCGACAAAAAAAGATAATAGAACCACCATGACATGAATAAAATAGCGGTTACCAAAAATGAACAGAATTTTATTCTGCATGAAGGCGGAGCGTTTGAGGCGAGCCACTAGTTTTAAATATTGGGTATAGCTGAAGATGATCAGCGGACGGAGTAACCAACGCAAGGCAATATAGAATGGTTCTAACACAACTATGAGTAACCAGCTTAAGCTATTGAGTAACGCTTTACTCAGCTTAAATAGCTGTATCAGACTTAGAACCAGTATGCGACGTAAGCTAAGTGACACGCCGCACAGACTACCATTTTAGCGCCTTGCTGTCAAGCCGATTATCCAGTACAATGCGCCCATGAAATACTACTGTTTAGACATGTTTCCCTACCCGTCGGCGCAGGGTTTGCACGTGGGTCACCCCGAAGGCTATACGGCCACAGACATTGTCTCGCGCTATCAACGCATGCATGGTATGGAGGTATTGCACCCCATGGGTTGGGACGCCTTTGGTTTACCGGCGGAAAACTACGCCATTAAAACTGGTGTGCATCCAGATGTCTCCACCCATGAAAATATTAAAACCTTTAAACGACAAATCCAATCTTTAGGTTTAAGCTACGATTGGGAGCGCGAAATCGACACTTCATCGCCGGAATACTATAAATGGACGCAATGGATGTTTTTGCAAATGTATGAACACGGCTTAGCTTATCGAAAAAAAGCCAGAGTTAACTGGTGTAATGGCTGTCAAACAGTGTTGGCCAACGAACAGGTAGTTGATGGTAAATGTGAACGCAGTCAAGATCCGGTTATTCAAAAAGATTTAGCCCAATGGTTCTTTAAAACCACTAATTATGCCGAGCAGTTATTGAATGATTTGGAAACCATCGATTGGCCAGAACCAATTAAGTTAATGCAGAAAAATTGGATTGGTAAAAGTGAAGGAGCGGAAATAGAGTTTAGAATAAAGAATGAAGAATTAGGAATTAAGGTTTACACAACCAGACCAGACACATTATATGGGGTCACGTATGTGGTGTTAGCTCCAGAACATTCTTTAGTTAATACTCTTACAACATCAGATAATAAAAAACTAGTTGAGGACTATTTAAAAATAACTGGAACAAAAAATGATCTTGAACGAACCAGTTTAAATAAAGAAAAAACTGGTGTTTTTACGGGCAGTTACGTTGTACATCCATTAACTGGTAAAGAGATTCCCATTTGGATTGCTGATTATGTTTTGGCTACATATGGAACCGGTGCTGTTATGGCAGTACCAGCGCATGATGAACGTGATAAAGAATTTGCGGCGATATATCATTTACCAGTTATTGATCTGCCAGTTAACGAGGCTGACAAGTGGGCATTAACCGAACAGGCTGGTGGTACGAGAAAAACTAATTATAAATTACGGGATTGGTTAATTTCACGGCAACGTTATTGGGGTGCGCCGATACCAATAGTGTATGACCCGGAGGGTAAACCGCATCCGGTGAAAATAGAACACCTACCGTTAGTGTTACCGACTGATGTGGATTATTTACCGAAGGGTACTTCACCAATTGGTACTTCAGCCAGTTATAAAGCGTTAGCAGAAAAACTTTATGGCACCGGCTGGCATTTTGAAGTTGATACGATGGACACCTTTGTTTGTTCATCGTGGTATTATTTAAGATATTGTGATCCACATAATGATAAACAATTTGCGGCTCCAGAAACTTTAGCGCACTGGTTACCGGTTGATCTGTATGTGGGTGGGGCTGAACATGCTGTGTTGCATTTACTTTATGCCCGGTTCTTTCATAAAGCCTTACAAGATTTTGGTTTTATTCCAACCAGTGTTGGGCGTGAACCATTTCAGGCGTTGCGTAATCAAGGCATGATTTTGGGTGAAGACAACCAAAAGATGAGCAAATCCAGGGGAAATGTGATAAATCCGGATGATATTGTTAACCAATATGGAGCCGATACCCTACGTTTATATGAAATGTTTATGGGTCCATTTGCCGATGGTAAACCGTGGAATACCAAAAGTATTGAAGGTATGTCAAGATTTTTAAATCGAGTGAAAAAAGTTATTCAAGATAATAAAGCTTTACCAACTAATAATGAGTCTTCTAATTTAATTCACTTCACAGTAAAAAAAGTCTCTGAAGATATTGTGCATTTTCATTTCAACACTGCCATTAGTACCATGATGACTTTTTTAAATGCCAAAGATTTTCTGGGGGAAAATAATTGGGATAAATCAGCCATTGAGAAATTTATTTTGTTGTTGCATCCGTTTGCGCCATTTACCACGCAAGATTTATGGAAAGAATTAGGTCATGACACTGAGCTCGATCATGAGGTTTGGCCAAGTTTTGATGCCAATAAAATTATTAGCGATACGGTTAATTTGGCTATTCAAGTTAATGGAAAGTTACGTGATACCATCATAGTTGCAACTAATAGTAGTGAGGTTGATGTAAAACAATTAGCGCAAAACACTGACAAGATTAAAAAATATTTAGCCGGTAAGCAAATTGTGAAACTAATCTATGTACCGAATAAGTTGGTGAGTATTGTTGTAAAATGACATCAGGTAAGATCTTTATTTTTCCAACCGAATCGTCTTATGCCATTGGTTGCCGGTATAATGATACAGTTTCTATAAAAAAGATTATGCAGTTAAAAGGTCGAACCGATGATCGTTTTACCGTAGTGGCGGCGTCACTGGAACAAGTTAAAAAGCATTTTAAGTTCACTTCTCAGATGGAACAATTAGCCCTTAAATATTGGCCAGGAGCCTTATCGATTGTGGTTTCAAAAAAATTTGCGGTGCGGGTGATGGCTGTGCCGATGGATCTACCGGTACCACTGATCGCAACCAGTTTGAATGTATCCGGTCAGCCACCGGTGTTTGATTTGAAAAATCATCTGGTAAAGACGCGATTAATCGCGTCTTTACCAGATGATTTTTTACCAGATGATTCCATAATTGATGTTGGGCCATTACCGCAGCGTCCACCCAGCACCGTGGTTGAATGTTTTCGCGGTGGTTATGTGATTCATCGTCAAGGGGCAGTAAAACTTATATGACAAAATTTGGCCAGCATTTTCTAGTCGACAAAAAGGTGTTACGAACCATGGTGGATATTGTCGCTGAGTATGGTTCGCACGAGACAATTTTAGAAATTGGACCAGGTAGAGGTGTTTTAACCAAAGAATTAGTTAAAATGGCTGATCGGGTGATAGCGATTGAAATCGACCAAGCCTTCAAACCAGATCTGGATTCTTTGCAAACCAAATATAAAAACTTAACTGTGAGATATAGTGACATTCTCAAGGTTGATTTAATGGCTTTAGGTTTGACCGATGGTAATTACAGCCTGGCTAGTAATCTACCGTATGAAATTACCGGTATAGTTTTGAGAAAGTTTTTAACCACTCAACCCTATCCCAAACACATGGGCTTGTTGATTCAATATGAAGTAGCCGAGCGCATCGTGGCTAAACCGGGCGATTTAAGTATTCTTGGTTTATCTGTGCAAGCCTTGTCTCAGCCTAGATTTATCACCAGAGTTAAACCGGATTCTTTCCGACCAAGGCCACAGGTAGATAGTGCTATTATTAGTCTTGAAAATATTCGTCAACACGCCTTGCCTAATGAAAGTGGTTTCTTTCGTCTGATCAAAGCGGGTTTTGCTCAGAAACGGAAGTTGTTGCGCGCTAACTTAGTAAACATAAAAATCCCCAAAGAGGCCATCATTAGCGCCTTCCAAGAACTTAGTTTAACTGAAACCGCTCGAGCGCAAGAGTTAAGCTTAGAGCAATGGTTAGTTTTAGTTGACAGACTAGATAAATTCATTGTATAATTTCACCCGTGGATCGAGAAAATAAAGGATTTTTTTGGGGTTATATTATTATCGCATTTGTGGCTATCATGGGCGGGATACTATCAATTTATTCGCGGCTAAACACTGTTAGTTCTACTTTGTTTAGTTTAGATCCTACTCCAGGCCCGGTAATAACTGAATCACAGAAGAATTTACAGGCTTTAGCTGAGAAAAAATTATTGGATAGTGATAGTGATAGTATTAATGATTTTGACGAAGAGTATACCTATAACACTAGTGCTTATCTGGCGGATACTGATTCTGATGGTATTTCTGACAGTCAGGAAATAACCGTCGGCACCGATCCAACCTGTGCTGCCGGCAAGGTCTGTTTCAATTCAGCTACTGCCAATACAAATACTGCCACTACAAACACCAACACATCTGCTCCTGATATTACTGGTTTAGCCACGGATGATCCAAAGAAACTACGGCAACAGTTAGAGGCGCTGGGCATTGATAAATCTGTTCTGGATCAAGTCAGTGATGCCGATTTAGTTGATGTCTATAAAAGTGTTTCACAAAGTACTATCAATACAAATGCTGGAAATAGCAATACAAATGCGGGTGATCCATACGCCGGTTTATTGCCTGAAAATTCCAATACTAATAGTGCCAGTGCGGCGCAAACATTTAGTGATCTACAAAAATTATCACCCGATGCCGTGCGCACGCTATTGGTTCAATCCGGTATGTCGGCTAGTGATGTGGATAAATTAGACGATGCAACTTTAATGCAAGTATATCAGGATGCATTAACCCAAGCGGCGGCCGAAACTAATACAACAACCAATTAGTATGCTGAGATTCTACCAAAAATTTGTTGCTACCATCTGCTTAATCTCGGTTAGCGTTTCTATGGTAGTTTTACCACTGCCAGCCCGAGCGCAGGGGATGCCAGTGATTGATTTAGCTAATTTAAGCCAATCTTTTAGTAAGGAAGTATTGGATAAAGTGTACAAAACATTGGGGCAAGCAGCCATGGTGGGTGTAAAAAATGCTTTAACGGCCTTTTTGGGTAAGTTAGCTTATGACGCCGCGGTTTGGACAGCTTCGGCTGGTACTGGTCAACAATCATTGGTTTATTCACAACCAGTCGGTGAGTATTTTGCTGATGCCGGTGATGCGGCCGCTGGTGGAGCCATCGAAGGGTTTGCCACCACTGCTGGTTTAGATGCAGCTGGTTTATGTAATCCGGGTGATGATTTTAGAATAAATTTAACTATTGGTTTAGATACCAATATTGCTGGTGGTACTGGTGTTTATAAACCAGCCTGTACGTTAACGGAACTAACCGGTAACTGGCAGGAGGCTTATTCAGATCCAAATTTTGATAAGTATTTTGCACTACAATTTGATTCTACGGCTAATCCATTGGGGATTTCCTTAGAAGCAGAAAATATGACCGTTCAAATTCGTGATTCAGCGATTGAAAACGCTAAACAAGAACGTTTAACTCATTCTGAAGGGTTTGCTGATGTCACAGAACAAGTCTCCGGAGCAGTTTTAACACCAGGTTCTTTAGTGAAGAAGCAATTAGATAACGCGCAAGAAGGGGCACAAAAAAATGCCTTAGAAATGGTGGGTGACCCAGTAGTTGATGCTTTGAATATTTTTGCCAGTACGTTGATATCTAAATTAACGGAACGCGTGCAAAATGGTATAGCCAATTTACAAAGTGGTGATGAATTATCTGGTTTGTTGGGTGGAGAGTTTTCCGGTACGTCGCGTGGTCGGGCCGCCGCGGAAGCGAGATATGCCGAACTAAGGCAACCGGTGTTTGCTAGTAGCGGTTCATTTGATGTGTTATCCGAATTTGCCGCGTGTCCAGACGAACCAGATTTGCGCACAGTGACCAATTGTACGATTGGAGCCGCTTTACAAACTGCCATCCAAGAAAATTGGACGGTGCAAGAGTTTGTCGATTATCAAGCCAGTATTGGTCAAAATTTTTCTTTTGCTAACGATTCAATCACTACTTCGCAAATTCAAAACAGTGAAGGTACTAACCGTACGGCCATTGCTGTCATGAAAAAATTCCGCATTGTGCCGGTAGGTTGGCAAGTCGCGGCCGATTACATAGCTAGTTCCACCGATACTCCAAATTTAAAACAATTAACCGATTGTTATAATTATTGCGGTTCAGCCGATACCGAACGCAGTTGTGATTTCTTATTAACTGATTCAGCCGGAGATACAACTAATTATTCACCATACTGTGGTTTAGTTGATCCTTACTGGGTACTAAGTGCCCCCCAGAATTTTTGTGAACGAGAAGCACCGGGCAGTGTGCTGGCTGATCAACGTAATTACGATACTGATGCTAATGTTAATACGCAGGAAGCGTTAATTGTAAATCGCTTGAATTATTGTGCTGATACCCGCGGTTGTATTCAGGAAGAACAAGATGGTGTCTGCACCGCCTATGGTTATTGCACTGAAGAAAAGCGCATCTATCGTTTTGCCGGTGATATTTGTGATCCAGAATATAGCAGTTGTGAAACCTTTACTGATGAAGATGGTAATGATGTCTCGTATGTAAAATCAACTTTGAATTACAATGATTGCGCGACTGATCCGGGTTGCCAATGGTATTGCTTAACTAAAGACGCCGGTGGAAATTATAACTGTGCCAGCCCCACCGAAACGTATGTTAGTTGTAGTGAAGATGTGACCACAAATGAATCTGATTATGGTTTAAGTGTGGCCGTTGATTACGATGCCAATGAAGCTTGTAGCTGTAGTACAACTCAAACTTGTGAGGTACCGGCCGGATCCGACACGGGTGATAGTAACGGTGATGGTTTAATTGATTATCGCCAGTGTGCTGTTTCTAATACCGATGGCAGTCAATCGATTTGTACCATTAGTGATAACTGTGGAGCGAGTAACTCGTCTTATGATGCTGCCACCACAACGTGTACTTGTACGATAACAAACTCTGGTACGGTAGCCAGTGGAGAAACCTCAGTTGATCTGGCGGTAGATACGATCGATGGCAGTAGTGCTGTCAACACTTGTACTTTATCTGAAGCTTGTTCGTCTTCATCTAGTACTTACAGTAATGCCCCAGTGTGTAGTATCGCGAGTGGCAGTGACATGAATTGTGGTGATACTTGTACTAGTACCACTGGTGGTAGCTGTGTAAATAGTTTAGGCAATACCTGTACCGATGGTTCTGATACTGATTTAGATGCCACTGATGGTAAATGTTTATTAAGTGATGCCTGTGATATTTCAACTGGTGCGGCCACTTGTACTAGTGACAATGGTAATTTATGTATATTAGGGACAGAAGCCGAAGTTCCAGCTGAGAGTAACACTACCTTATATTTTGATAACAATGTGGAAGAGTGCTCCAGCTCTGATGCGGGGTGTAATCAATATATTCGCAGCAAACCAGATACTAATCTCATTCCTAATGCGTTGTTCGATTACTATGATGAAACGCGTAACACCATTGATGATACAGTGGGTGATGATCTAGCCTTTTGTACTGATACCGGCAGTGGTTGTGCCAGTGATAGTGAATGTCACTCCGGTGCAGCTGGCTCGTGTGTGGGTTGGACGCAATCTGGTACTACGGCGTATGTGTTAGATAGTTCGTATGATGGAGTGGTGAGCTCAGAGCTTGGTAGTAATTATATTCAACTTGAACCAGCCGCCACCGGCACAATTGATACCATAGTGGATACCGGACACAGTTTGGCCAACCGTACTTTTACCTTGGCGTATCAGGGTATGTCGTCAGATGGTAGTTGCACGGGGGTGTCTTATACGATTGGTTCCAGTGATGGTGTAGATGTTTCCACCGCCGGGACTAATGATGAATACACCACCGATTGGCAAGATTTCACTACTACCTATACCTTTTCTGATAGTACGACTGATACTGCTATACATGTTGCCATTGCTTCGAATGAAACTTGTGCGGTTGATGTCGCCGGTGTGTCTTTAACTGAAGCTTTTGAATTCTCTGGTGATTATGCCAACTATGCCACCAATAATGTTACTTATCTCAATGGTGATACACTAGAGTGCGATCCATCTGATGTTGGTTGTGAATTATATGTCGAAGATGGTTTAAGTGATGAAGAAGGTATTCCTGGAATTATTACCAATCCGGCTTCGTCTAGTTGTGTCGACAGTGACGGTAATTATAACTATGACGATCCATCTTGTAGCCAATGTAATGGTGATCCCGCGGCTGATCAAGCGGACGATTATTATGCCGGTTGTGATTTTTATCAAGAGGTCGCTCTAGCCAATACTATTCCAGTTGTCACTGACGAATCATGGTTAACCAGTGCGGAACGAGATGGAGTAATGAAACGATCCGGAAAATATTGTTCTGGTGATTCGACCTTACATTGTTTAGCCGATAGTGATTGTCCAGCTAGTAGCGCTTGTATTGAACAAGTCTCCATCGTGCCAAGTTCTGGTGATAGTTGTTCCGCTTCAGCAGTGGGTTGTGAAGCCTATACTAATTTAGCTGAAATAGAAGCCGGCGGTGAAGGTATTGAGTATTATTCAGAGTTAAAACAATGTGTGAAAACCGATGATACCAACACGGCTGTGTTCTACACCCTAGAAGGCAGTGATAGTTCCGGTGTCACAGTAGAAGATCACGCTTTGAAAGTAGATCAGGCCAGTTCAGATGGCAGACCCTGTATAAATTTAGATCCAGAGAGTGAAGATTACAACGCCGACTGTGCCGATTCAGATTATTCAGATGCCGTGCAATCTACCTGGGATTGTGGTCCAGCTGGTGACATTGATGGTGATGGTACCAACAATACTGACGATACTACCACTGATGACAATGAATATGGGACAGATCCAAATTGTCGCCAATATACCAACTCAACCGGTACCGTGTTTTATCGCTTTGAATCTGATGTGATTGTAGCGTCGGATGATTGCACGCCAATTAGAAATAGTTTGGATAACCGCGTCTATTATGCTTTAACGAGTGAGAGTAATTCGTGCAATGAATCTGAAGTAAGTTGCCGTGAATATAAAGGCAGTGATTCTGGTAGTGCGGAAGATGTTATTGCAGCTGATTTTTCTGATAACTCCACCACTGATTGGGAGGGTGCTACCACCACCAGTAATGAATCTGTGCTCGAGGGTGGTTACTCCTTACAGTTAGAAAGTTCTACCATTAGTTATGCTTTATTCACCCAAGAAGATACCGATGATGATGGTACGGATGAAACTTATGGTTTGTTAGATGATGGTTTATCTTATGTTCTAACCTTCTGGGCTAAGACTACTGAAGGTGGTTCGGTCACTGCTTCAATCAGTTTATCAGGCACCAGTGGCAGTGATTATAGTTTTGATGCAATAACTTTAGATCCAGCTGGAGCCGGTGGTTGGCAACAATATAAAGTTGGCCCGATCATTCTACCAGTTGGTACCAATGTGGATGATGGTGATGAGTATTTTAATCTGATCTTTACTGGTAGTACCTCAACTAGTCAGGCGTATATTGATAATATCAAACTAACCTCTTCCAGTAGCCAGTACTTAATTCAAGATTCTTCAAGAACTTGTGATAATTTTGAAGGTTGCCGCGCGTATCAAGATCGTGCCGATAATACTTACTACTTAAAATCATTCTTACGTTTATGTGGTGATAGTGCCGTCGGTTGTGAAGCCATGATCGCCACACAAAATTCCAGTAATCCATTTACTGAAGCCTATAATTTGGATAATGAGTACGATCAAGATGATGTTATCGTACAAAACGATCAGCCGGTGACGTTAGTGTATAATGAGGATAATATTTGTATAGCGAGTGCGATGGGTTGCTCTGAAGTTGGTTTACCAAATGTGGATGATCGCACTGGTGTGGTGATCGATTACACCTCAGCCTATTTATTGAATCGGCCGGATGATTACAATTCAATTTTGTGTGAACAACCCCAATTGTCTTGCCGCAGGTACACTTCCGGCTTCGATGGCACGGTGTATTTTAAAGACCCCGGTGAAAAATTATGTGACTTACAACAATACAGTGTTGATGGTAATACCTTCAACGGGTGGTTTAAAGCCGATAGCACCAGTACTACTCCAGATTGTCCAGTGCAGCATGATTTTTCTGGTACGGATATACATTATGCTTCACAACCGTTAGGTGGTGTCTGTAATAGTAACAGTGTGCATCATGCCAGTGATGGAACCGGTGATGTCTTGGATGAAAAAGTTGGCGCCCTATGCAACCAAGATGCCGATTGTTACCCGGATGACTGGAGTGATTCAGTTGATGCCCAACCCCGCTGCATCTCTAATTTGGATGATGACGTTGATGTCTTTGATGGTAGTACACATCAATACACCGACTATCCAGACGATGGTTATACTTTAGCCAGTCTGGTATCAGATTTCGGTTGGGTGGGAGTGTGCCCCGGTGATCAATCTGGTTGTTCTGAATACATCGATTCTTACAGCCCAAACCTTACTGAAATGAACGACAACTGGAGTTTTGAAGATGATGTGCGTGATGATAATAATACCTACTATGCAACCGATGCTACCAAAACTGGTTTCCCTGATTATTGGATGATACCTGATTTTGATCTGGAAGGAGACGGCACCGCGGATTTTGATAGTTCTTGCACTACTACTAACGCTGTTATCACCGCCTTTAGTGCTGATACGGTTAATCCAGCCGATGGTAGTTCTGCTCTGAAATTAACCGGCCCTTGTGCCATTGAGCAAAAAACCTTTTCGTTAGATGTGGCTTTAAATAAAACCTATACTATCCAAGCGCAAGTGAAAATGGATAAGACATTACTAAATGGTGCTGATGCCTCTATTACTCCAGCCGAGTTCAGTGTGGGCATTCATTTCTATGATAGTGACAGTAATTTAATCACTGGTGATAGTGAAACAATTTATCCGGTGGCTGATCATGCCACTATTGCCACTGAAGATGGTACCGACACCGATGGTTTAAGTTATTGGTATCGCTTCCAAGGTAGTTTTGGCCTAGGAACAACCGTATCAATCCCAAGTAATGCTAAGTTTGCGCGTGTCTTTATGGCTAATCACACCGCCAATTCTATTTATTTCGATGCGGTGAGCTTAAAAGAGGCCGACAAATATTATTACATCAATAAAACCGTCGATGGTACCGCCCAACGTGAACAAGTTGACGGTGTTAATACTTGTATTGATCAAGATACCAGTGAAGCCAGTATCACCTCCGATGGTGGTTGTGTCGCTTTCCGCGATACTACTTCGGATACCCAAAACTATTCTCAAGATGGGTTAGATTGTACCTCATGTTTATTAACACCCAATGCCGATTCTTGCCGGTACTTAGCTGATGCCTGTGATAGTAATACTGTTTTGAAAGTGAAAAAAGATCGTGTCTGTGGTGAGTGGTTATCTTGTGAAACGGCGTCCGTTACAACTAGTACCAACGGTGCTACCGTCAGTCAATGTTTTGCCATCGATCGTTGCACCGAGTTAGACGAAGAAGGCAATTGTTCCTCACCCATTCCAGACCCAGCTTACGCTGAATTATCGGCTGATAGTGATTTACACTTTACCAGTGCTAATGGTGATGTGAACCAATTATCCGGTATGCGTAATTTAGCCGGTTACAGTAAAGTGGGTGTTACTTGGGACGATGTGCTGTATTGTTCCGGTGGCCCCAATGATGGTTTACGTTGTCAGGCAGATCAAGATTGTATTGCTGTGCGTTGTGAAGGGATGGTACCTGACGTATCGTCTGGCACTTTATCCGGTACATGTAGTAATAAACCAAAAATTACTTGTTCAGCTGACAGTGATTGTTATGAAGAAGGTGATGTTGGCACTTGTTCTGTACCATATAGTACCGATGGTTATTACCCCTATGGTTGGATGACGGAGGTAGGTAGCTCTGGTGCCCAAGCCGGTAATGATTTAATTGAGTTAAACGATTTTGAAAACCTGTATTGTGCCGGCAATTTAGGCGACCCCACTGTGCCGTGTGTTTTGAATGCCACCTCAGAAACTGACCCAGGCCATTGTTACACCAACACTCTTAAACAAAAAGTTGATGGTGATACAACCGGTGAAACAACTGTGGGTGATGTGGTTTATATTGATGATGGTGGTACCCAAAACACTGATTTAGCCTTCTGCCCAAATAGCCCTAAATTTGGTGATTTCTGGCCATATGGTGATGGCGGTGGCAACTCTTTTACTCAAGATGGTTGGCAACCGGTCGGTGATTCTGATGTGTTCATTACCCAATACCAAAATTATCAAGATTGTCCGGCACCATGTAACGATATCGATTTGAATAATGTCTTACAGATTGGTTCCACTGCTGCCGAAGGTAGTGATACCTTCTCTAGTGGTGGTGTGACCTATGATTTACAAGATAATATCTATAATGGTGGTACCTACAGTTTAAGTTTCGATGCTCGTTATGTAGATTCCAGTTTCAAAACCAAAGATTCCGGCGGTACTCCCTCAACCGTCAGAATTTGTTTAAAACATAATAATATCGGTGATAGCGCTGGCAATGAACTGGATCGCAAAGATTGTTTCGTCAATGGTCTAGGTATGGTTGATATTGTTTTTGCTATTGATACATCATATTCAATGGGAGATGAAATAACTGCTGTTAAAGAAGCTGTGCCAGCTCTAGCAGAAGATTTATCCAATGCCGGTATTGATGCACGTTTTGCTTTAATAGACATGGATGATAATGATGATACCAGTAAAGAATCGGCAATTCAGGAAGGCAATCATATTGATCTGGATTTTACGAGTGACATAACTAAGTTTACCGAAGCAGTCTCTAATATGAATGATGAGAGTTCCTCGGTTGATCCATTCAATGCAATCTATGAAACTATCACAAATAGTTTCTATGGTTCAGAAACTTTAACCTATCGTAGTGAAGCTGACCGATTCTTGGTTGTGGTAACAGATGCTATTGATGAAATAGGAGACAATGGTGTTGATTCAGATTTAGCTTATAGTACTGCTATTGGTGCCAATTTTCCAGTCTTTGTAGCAACGGCCGAATCAAACATGAGTAACTATACTGCTTTAACGGAAGCCACCGGTGGAGCTACTTATTCATATGAAAAAAGCGATGGTAGTGGTGTTACTGAAACTGATTGGGCAACTAATACCACAATAATCAGTGATATTATGAGTAAGGTTCTAAATACCCTTGATGTTTTCCAATTTAATACTGAATTACAAACCTATACGCTTGGTCCAATCACTATCGAGCAAAAAACAGTTGATACCGGAGCCGGTGAACAAATTATCAATAGTGGTATTACCACCGATCTGGAATTTGTCGGTTCGGATGGAGCGCCGTATCAACTGGATAATGTGTCTCTATTACCGGTGTTAGAAGTTAGTAAAGAAATCGATCCAGTGGCGCGGTCTTGTCGGGCTTATCCAGAAACAGATAGCTTACAATGTAATTATTCTGAAACCAGCGGTACAGTGTATAAAGGGTGGAAAGGGTATTGTATTGAAACCGATCCATTAAATACGAATCGGTGTGTGACGTGGTGGCCAATTGATATCCTCGCCGGTGAAACCTCTATCGTCGAACGCCAAGCCTCCGGTTACTCCGGCCGGTCGGGGGTGTATCACTGTTTAATTTCGAAGGGGTTGGTGACACCTGGTTTTTGTGATGCAACTGATTTCTCATCAACAGATCCAATATCTTTTGGTGATGATGTTATTTGTAGTGATGATAGTACTTGCAGTGCATTGAGTGGATCATGTATCAATGAAGCAACGTATTATTTTAGTGATGTTGCTTCAGCTGATGCCACTGAACATGATGATTTAACCCAGAAATATAGTGAAACAACTACTACATTAGCCTCTGGTAGTTGTACTGTAAAAACTGATTCCGATAATATTTGTTGGCCCGATGAAGGTTATTGTCTCAATTACGATACTAATACAGTTGTAACTGGATACACCAATTCATATGATTGTGTTACTGGAGGGGACACTAATAATTGGGAAACTATTGGTGATCCAATGCATGATGGGGCAGTATTGGCAACTGGTGATTGTGTGGATATTTCTGGTGGACATTACTCAGAATATAGTGATCCACGAGAAAGTGAATTAACGGCTACCAGTTATTGTTTTTATGATCAAGATGGTGCCACCGGTGCCGAGTTGCGCACCACTAGAAGTTGTAGTGCAGATAGCGATTGTCAGGCTGAGCCAACCGCTACCGACCCAATATATTGTGCCAGCTTAGCTTGTATCGGTGGTATTGATAATGGTTCATGTGGTTATCATTCCAATGAGGGTAATAGTGAGTGCCAGCTTGATTTATCAGCCATGTCTGAAAAACCCTACACTACTACTCCGCTCAGTTGGCAAATGCCAGACCCTTATGAGGGTACTGGACAGATAAATTCTGGTGTAATTGTCCGCTTACCAGCCAATGAGATATTACGCAACATTAATGCCAGTGAAATTCAAGCCATAGATTTTTACCCTGGTTCAGCCGGTGAAGGTGGTGGCGCTGGTGATGAAAGTTGGTATTGGGGACAGCAACCAACAATTTTTGATGATAGTACTGGTACAACTACCAGTGTTGGACATGTCTGGTTAACTGATTTAAAGAATGGAGTTATTCAATTTAATTCTGATGGAACGAGAATAAGTGACAGTGACAATAACAATTGTTACATACATAGTGAGGGTGTTGTAGCCGGTGTGGGTTGCCGCATGTGGGGCTTATATGACAATAAAAATTTATCTTTAGAAAATTATGCTGCTTTACAAGATTCTTCCGACAGAGCTAACGGTTTAGATTTGGTTTATACCTGGGTGTGGGGTAATTTTGATGATAATGCCGCCACAGAAAGTGGTGACTGCGTGTCGAAGACGTCTGCGGATGGGGATACTAAGCGCAGTTTTGGTAATATGGTGTCAACTGGTACTATAAATGACTGGTTTGATAGCGGTTGTATTGATGAAGGTTTTAAAGCCCTGGCGGGTGGTAGTAATTATAATAATGTCTGGGCAAATATAAAAAGCAGTAGTCCAGATTTATGGGCTAAATTCTATAAGTCTGATGTCACGACTGAAGATACAGATAATAATATTACTACTGAAGATACTGATGTAGTGTCATTTACGAGTTCAGAAGTGAGTGGCGCTATTTGGCCAGTATATAATGGTGCTTATAGCTCAACCGGTGGTGGAAATATTTTGAGTTTGTATGTTGATTTCAACGACGAAGGTTACATTCAAGCGGTTTATGTTTTGGAATATTTCGCCGCTGTGGCTACGCAAGACTCTCCATTTTTAGGTCATGAGTATGGTGTAGAAACGACTTATAGCGACAGGATGAATCTTACTCTACAAACCAGAGAAAGTTGTGCTTTAATTACTGAGTCAGTCGGCTCAGATGGCAGTAACACTGCCTGGGCGGTTCGATCCGGTCAAGTTGGTTACGATATTAACCATGATGGAACTAATCCTTATGGTCATGATGAAACAGCTATACCATTTGGTTCAATAACGCCGCAAAATTCGAACCCAACGCAATGGGATTTTTTCTCAACTGAATCTGACTATCAATGGGAAACATTTGGTGCTCAACCAGCCGTAGCCATGGAGACTGAATCTAGTAGTGGGCACCCGTTAGCTTGTTTGGGTGATTGTTCTATTACTTCTTGTATCGGTGATCCGCAAACGATAGGTAGTGAAAATTGTGATGCATCCAGTTGTGACAATGGTGTATGTATGGGAGTAGGTGATGCCACTATTAGTAAAGATGGCCAAAATAGTACCTCATATGAGAACCTAGATGAACAGTTACTAGGTACAGTCAGTTCAGCACGTGATCGGTTAAAACATGTCTTTGCTAATATAGATTCATTCTACAAATTAACTTTCACTAATGACACTAGTAGTGTTTATGTAGAAAGCTCAGCCAGTAATTCAACTCAACCGTATTGGGATGATGCTACGGTTGGTAATATCTTTACGACTATGTCAGCCTGTAACGGTGATGGTTCAGCTCGGCCAGATGCGTTGAGTGAAGATGCTGAATATTGTGGTGTTTACCCAACTGTCACTGGTATCACTCTGAATGATAAACTTGGTTTAACTACTTCTGGTGGCTACCTTAGTGTGAATAATGGTCAAACGGTAAAACTACAGTTTACGTCTACGGTAGATTCGGAACAGAAACCACTTAAAATGATCTTCATCGATTGGGGTGATGGTTCTGTACCCACCTTGGAAAACTGGAACGCTGAACCCACTACGCATATTTATACTCATGCTTATGTCTGTAGCCCAGATAACGGTAATCGCTTTAAAGATAATGATCATTGTGAGTTCACACCAAAGATTTCTCTGGTCGATGGTTGGAATTGGTGTTCTGGTACTACGGTTGGCGAGTGTAGTAATCCAGCGTATACTACCAAGGAAGCCTGTAAGGATGCGAAAGAAACTGACGAGGATCCAACAGCCAGTTGGTCAACCACTCTTACCGAGACAGAAAATCGCTATGAAGATTCCAGTACTAATGTCATTAGCAGTTGTAAATCTTATGACGAACCTAACCTAACCATCAAAGTCGATGCCACTAATTAAAAGATTCTTACACTCCATCATCCGTTCCAAATGGTTGCCGGTGGTTACCGTGGTGTTTTTGATGGTACCGTTGGTTCCAGTGCAGGCGGCAACATGGACCGAATGGGCGGCATGGGGAATAGGAGGAATGACCTGGGCGGGAACTCCGATAATTGATTTACTGTCAGGCATATTATATCTCATATTCATAAGTGTTATGGGTGCCATAGCCAATGTGTTGATACAATTATTGATATATGTAGCTCAGTTTGATAATTTCACCGATTTACCTGTCATTACTGAAGCTTGGACAGTGGTACGAGATTTATCCAATATGTTCTTTATTGTTATCTTAATGGTGATTGCTTTTGGTACACTGTTTCATCTTGAAGCCTATTCCTGGAAAAAATTATTACCCAAAATGATCTTAGCAGCCATTTTGGTAAACTTTTCTCGTGCCATCTGTGGAGTAATGGTGGATGCTTCTCAAATTGTGATGCTCACCTTTGTGGCGGCAATTAAAGACGCTGCCACGGTTGGTTTTGTGGAAGCCTTTCAATTAAATCAAATGTTAGATTTTGGAAATACAACAGATCCAGCAACAAACGTAGGTTCTACCTCACCACAGCGATTAGCAGCTATAATAATGGCTGGAATTATGATGTCTACAGTGGTGTCAGTGGTGTTTCTATATGTGGTAGTGTTAATTGGCCGCTTAGTGATGATTTGGTTCTTAACAGTGTTATCGCCTTTGGCCTTCGTGATGAATGTTCTACCACAAACTGAAAAGTATGCCAGCCAATGGTGGGAAATGTTTCCTAGGTATGTGGTACTTGGGCCGATGGTTATGTTTTTCTTATGGCTCTCAATGTTTATTGCGGCCAAGTCGGTTGGAGATGGAGGTTTAGGTACAGTGGCATCACCCGAAGAAGCTCAAAAAGTGTTAGCTTCTAAGAAAGATCTTCTAAAAGATGTAAACGCCGGTGCCGGTGCTCTAGATACAACTTTGATTGCTGGGTTTATTATTTCCACCATGATGATGATGGCCGGGATGAAGCTGGCGCAGGATAACTCATCGGAGTTGGGGGAGTATACGGGCAAGGCTAAAGCACTTGATAGTTGGGTAAGAGGAGGTGCGTTAGTGGTTGGTGGCTTTGCCGCTGGTTATGCGGCCGATAATTTTTTTCAAAGAACCGGGCTTGATTTAAACGCCAATCGAGTATGGGAGCGCTGGAAACATGGTATGGCTAAAAACAAAAATGATCGTGTTTTAGAAGGTGAATCGTTAGCCGGAAAGCGCTATCGAGATGGTTATTTACTAGCTGGAGCTCTCGGAGCCGGTGATCAAGTAGCTGAATTGGGTCTAAACCGTGAACAATTGCGTGGCGGTATTGTGGGTAATATTCCACTATTGAACAATTGGAAAGCAGCTAGAGAATATAGCGGAATAGGTGCAACGTTAATAAGCGGTAAACAAGGTTTATTTAAAAAAGCACTTGAAGATGAACAAAAGACTAGTGAGAATCAAACAATATCAGAAACGGAGTTGGATGATGAGAAAAAGAAAGTTCTGAAAAATGGCGGCAATGATTTAATGACTGTTGAAGAGTATCAAAAAAAATTAGCTGAGTTACAAAAAAATTATGGAGGATTATTAGGTATTAAAGAAGGTGATGATTTAGATCTTTCTGAACCAGGGCAGCGCGCCGCGTTAGAAAAATATCGGGCTGATTTACAAGCAGAATCCATTAGAAAAACAGCAACTCCAGACGAGCGTTTTGATGCATCGGTTAGATTGCAAAAACTAGACGCACATTTAGCCGCAGGTGGAACAGTAACAGCTAGAGACGTTGCTGCGTTCGCTAAAAATGGGAAAGGCAGCGATGTTTATGGAGAAATTGCCGATTCTAGAATAAAAGCAAAAGCAGACTTAGATGGGTGGAGTAATACTCGTGATCAACGAACAAGAGATGCTACTTTACACACTCAAGCGGATATTGATGCTATTATTGACAGTAATGATGAGGTAAAAAAGAGGGCTGCTGTGGTAGATGAGAAAAAAGTATTAGCTAATAATGCGCGCAAAGTTCGGCAAAAACTTGGTCCACAAATGGGCAGTGGTGCAGAACAAAAAGCGCGCGCTATGATTCAAGAGGCCAAAAAGAATATTACAACCATAGATACAACTGAATTGTGTGATATGTTAGAAGATGCTTTGCATAAAGGACGGGGTTATGGTCCTGAGGCTTTGGCTATTGTAGAAAAATTGTATGAAACAGCCAATATTAACGATGCTTTTACTGCCTTGGGTGCTGATCTAAAAGAAGAATTAAAAAAACTGGATAAAGAGGATTTTGCGCCAGGAGAAACTGTCGATACTGCAAATGGCTATAGTTATGCCGGCACTAAAGCGTTAGCCCAATTATTGGAAAAAAAGACAAGTATGAACGATCAAATAATTACGGCGACGTTACATAGAGGTGGACAAATTGCTTCAAATAACGGTCATCACATGATGGGGCAAATGACGGAAACAAAAAATGGCGAATTTGGTTTCCGCAGTAGAAAAATGTATGAGTACATTGCTACGATTGAAAGTAATAAAATGGATCCTCATAAATCTACCACTGGTACAACTCGGTTAGATTGGGGAGATGGAGAAAAGTTTTACGAAAGTCAACGCTTCATTTTAGAAAACTATGGTAGAGTTAAATTATCTAACTCACGGAAAACTGATGGTACCTTGGTATTAAATGCCGATAAAATACGCCATCTGCGTTATGACAGTCGGCGTTATCACGTGATACGTAATGCTCTCATCAAACAATTAGGTCATGCTGCTGTTGAAGGTAAAGGTGGTGGACCGTTAGGAGCATTAAATGAAAATTTGCGTCAAAATGGCTTAAATGTACCACATGAGTATGATAGAGTTGATTATAAGAATACCAAGGCAGATGAAAGTAATCCAGCCAATAGATTATGGTAATAGAATAATATATGAAAGATCTTGATAATCCAGCGCGTCAATCAGAATTAAGTAATCTAGCCGATCCGGCTGTATTGGCTAAGCATTTGGCGTATTTACAAGGCAATGTGTCTGAAGAGCGTGCTAGTGAAGCTTTAGTGTCTATACAGTATTGTAATAAATGGTTAAAAGAGCATTTAGAGTTTGCTCTGCAATTTCCTGAACAATATAAAAAGCTAGTTAGCTTACTGACTGATAATCAGTGGATTGCGTTGCGTATGTTGTCACCAGCTGAACAGGCTGTGGAGTTGTTTCAAAAACATTTATTAGCTTTATTTTCGTTACCACAGCGCTATGAATTCGCTTATGAAAATGATCGCTTACCGGAACGTATTTTAACTGAAGATATACGTAATCTCATTTTTACTCTGGGAATTTATTCCGATCGTGATGCTTTTAAAGTTAAACTAATAACAGCTCTTACGCAAAATCAAGAAATAATAACTTCGGCATCTTTTTTTGAGGATATTAAGCAGATACCAGCCACAACCGCCAACTGGCTCAAAGCCTATGTAAAATTTATGGGTCGGGAAGTTTCTGTGTTTCAAGAAACAAAGTTTTTGCGCCAAAGTGAAAATGGCGCTAAACTATCAAGTGATGAGCGTCATCGGTTAGAATTAATCTTTAAATTGATTAGACGCCTATCCTTATCTTCCTATGATCCGTATGGTAATGAAGACGAAATATTTTATGAAGACGACAATGGCGAAATGGGAGTATTTATCTACGGTGAAAAACATCCTTACGATCCAGTTATGGTAAAAGACATCAAAGCCTTATATCCCGATTTAGAAACCGAGCAAGGCGTACCCGCCCGGCCGCCAGTTTATAATGTTGAGGCAGCCAAAGCTGGCCCGGATATTGCCGCCACCGCCGGACCGGATTACTTTACTGATAAAGATCAGGCTGAAATAAACAAATTGGGTCAAACCGGAGGAAAAAAATCTACGGAGGTAGATTATCACCAGATGGCTCAAGAGATACGTGAAAAGGTGGCCGTGGTGTTTAAGTCACCAGAGGATGAGAAAAAGTTTATGGATGTAGTGGTGTCTGTGTTGCGTGGTTTACGGGATACGATGGAGTTAAAAACCTATTTGCAAGATTTAGCCATTCCCACGGCTGAGTGTGAGGCTGTTATTGCGGCCGTGAAGCAAGCTTTACCAAGTAAAACAGCGTCAGCCGTTAATCAACCAGCCAAACGGTTAGCCACTAAACCTAATGTCAACCAATTAACCAAGGTGGCTACTCCAGTTGTCTCACCCAATCCACAGTTTGTGGCCTCAGTGGAACCAGTGGCAGAGCGCCCGGTGGTGCTACCAAAGTTGCGGCGCACACGTGCCCAAAAAAGACCCATGGTTGATGATGTGCGCTTACAACCCACTATGATGATGGGCCCAATTGATGAACTACGCGCCTTCGATACGTTAGAATTCAGACGGTTAGCGCCAGACCCAGTGTTAGCAGCGCGGCGGATTCATGACAAAATAGAATTATTAGCCGAAGAATCTATTACCAAACAAGCCGAGGGGATAGACGCTTTCAAACAATCTCCCATCAATAAATTGTATCTCGAATTGGGTAACGAATCGATTACTTCCGGGCAAGCCGTAACGGCGGTGATTGCCGCTCGTACCGCCAAGGGAATACCAACCTTATCTGAAGTTGAATTTGATGCCATTTCTGATTTAAACAGACAATTGCGTTTCTAACATGCAATATGTTGTGCCACAATTTATCGAAGTTGAATCCAAAGTAATTGGTCCAATTTCAGTACGGCAGTTTATTATTTTGTTATTTGCTAGTGGGATAATATTTATTTGGTATTCGTTATTTAGTTCGATAATATTTGTCGTACTTAGTTTAGTGACAGCGGCTATTGCCATTGTATTTGCTTTTGCCAAAGTGAATAGTCAACCGTTCCATGCTTTTGCTTTAAGTTTAATACAAACACTGCAGCGCCCAAAATTATCGGTCTGGCAACACCAAGGTAAACAACAGATCGTGGTGAAAATGTCTCAGGCAGACAAAAAAGATAAAGGTCAGGGTAAATTCACACCTAAGCCAAATGTTAGTGCGGAACATATTGCTGAGTTGTCGTTAATTGTTGATACACATGGTAAATATTCACCGGAAGACATTGAACGTTTACGTAAAGAGCAATCATCATGAGCGCACCAAATACTAAACCAACCCAACCATCTACCCAGCAACGGGTTTATATTTCCCAAATTAAACAAGATGCGGTGGTGTTAAGAGATGGCACCTTGCGGGCAGTTTTGGAAGTCTCGTCGGTGAACTTTGCCTTGAAGAGTGAAGACGAACAGCAAGCCATTATTCAAGGTTATGTCGGTTTTTTAAATACCTTAGATTTTGAACTTGAGATCGTGATTCAATCGCGCAAGTTGGATATCCGGAAATATTTAGCCTCATTAGATGAACTAGCTAAACAACAAACCAATGAGTTACTGCGCATGCAGACAATTGAGTATCGACAATATGTTGATGAGTTAGTAACTCTATCTGAGATAATGCAAAAGAAATTTCTCGTAGTGGTACCGTATTCGCCGTTTAGTAAGAAACGTAAAAATTGGTTTTCGCGCGCCCAAGAAGTGTTGTTTCCTACTCGGGTGGTGCGGTTAGCTGATGCTAAGTTTGCTAAATATCTTAAAGAACTGGATCGGCGGGTGAGTATCGCCGCCAGTGGGTTATCTTCCATTGGTTTGCAAATTACCCAATTAGATACACAACACTTAATTGAGTTGTATTATCAGTTGTATAATCCTACCCGTGGAACGGATCGACGCATGCCGCCATTAGATAAATTACGTGTCTCATAATTATGATTGATCTCAAACAAGCGGCCGCCGCCAGTCAAACTAAACCAACCACTTCCGCTCTCAAGCCAAAAACTAGAGAAGAGTTAGCTATCGAACGCCAACAGCGCCAAGAAGAAACCATGGCCACGCGTGAGGTGTTGGAAGTAGCCAAAGCTTATGAGCAAGGGGTGCGGTCAATTTTAGATTTAATTTCTCCAGCGGCATTAGCAGTTAAGCCTCGTTATATAGATTTAGGGAATCGCTTTGTCTCAACCATGTTTGTGGTGACTTATCCGCGTTATATTGGTGTGGGTTGGTTTGCGCCGATTGTGACCATGAATGTGCCATTGGATATCTCGATGTATTTTTACCCAGTAAAAGCACCGGTGATATTAAAACAACTAAAGAAAAAAGTTGGTACCCTGGAAGCGGAGTTGATTTCTGATGCCGAAAAAGGCGCCCCGCGTGACCCGATGAAAGAAACGGCGCTAAAAGATATTGAACAACTGCGCGATAGTTTAACCCAAGGCACTGAGAAATTTTTCCAATTTGCCCTGTATGTTAGTGTCTATGCCGATACTGAAAAAGAGCTAGAAGATTTAATGGAAAAACTCGACGCTGAGTTTGGCTCAAAATTAGTGGTGGCCAAACGGGTGTTTTACCAAGCCGAACAGGGTTTTAATTCTACCATGCCATTAGGCAATGATGAATTACAGATTTATTTCAACATGAACTCATCACCCTGTGCCTCATCTTTCCCGTTTATTTCGGCTGATTTGAGTAGTGATAATGGTATTTTATACGGGATTAACCGACATAATAATAGTTTAATTTTGTTTGATCGCTTTCAATTACAAAATGCCAATGCGGTAGTGTTTGCTACCTCCGGCGCTGGTAAAAGTTACACGGTTAAACTGGAAGTGCTACGCAGTTTAATGATGGGCATTGATGTGATTATTATTGACCCTGAAAATGAGTATAAATTTTTGTCTGATGCCGTGGGTGGTACTTTCATGAACATCTCCTTAAATTCTGAGGCAAAAATTAACCCCTTCGATTTACCGCGGGCTGTTGGTGGAGCCGATCGCCCCGCCGATATTATCCGGTCAGCGGTTATTACCATTAAGGGGTTATTACGTATCATGTTAGGTCGCATCACACCGGAAGAAGATTCTATTTTGGATCGCGCCTTAATTGAAACGTATGCTAAAAAGGATATTACGGCCGATGCTGATTTATCCAAAATTGAACCGCCAGTGTTAAAAGATTTTCAAAGTATTTTAGAAGGCTTTGAAGGCAGCCATGATTTAGTATTGCGGTTAAAGAAATACACGGAAGGGACATTTGCCGGATTGTTTGAAAGCCCAACTAACATTGATGTTAATAATCAACTGGTAGTATTTTCGGTGCGTGATTTAGAAGATGAGTTACGCCCAATTGGTGTTTATACCATTGTGAACTACATCTGGAATATTGTGCGCTCTAAATTAAAGAAAAGAATTTTGGTAATTGATGAAGCTTGGTGGTTAATGCAGAATGAAGATTCAGCCAAGTTTATTTTTGCCTTAGTCAAACGCTGTCGTAAATATTATTTAGGTGTCACTACTATTACCCAAGACGTTAACGATTTTTTGCTATCACCGTATGGTCGCGCTATCGTCACGAACTCATCCATGCAGATATTATTAAAACAATCACCCGCGTCGATTGATAATGTGCAAAAAACTTTCTTGTTAACGGATGGTGAGAAATATCTATTACTAGAAGGTAATGTGGGGGAGGGGATCTTTTTTGCCGGGCCACGCCATGTAGCTATAAAAGTGGTAGCATCGTATACTGAAGATCAAGTGATTACCTCTGACCCTAAACAATTATTAGAGATTGAGTCGTCTAAGCAAGAATTTGCTGATCAAATGGAACAACCGCAAGCATAATTAATTATATATATGTCAAAACGCAATCTCATTATTATTCTAGCCATAATCATCATCGTCATTATTGGTGTGATCCTGGCCATTATGTTGTGGCCAAAAACACCCACTCAGACACAGACTACTACTAATACCACTACAGAAACTGTCACTGAAACTACAGTGACGAACAGCTCGGATAATACCAACACAACAACAGTTCCAACCACTATTGTCCGGGATGATCGTCAGGCTCTTGCCAGTGCGGCGACCAGTTTCACTGAACGCTATGGTTCATATTCGACCGATACCGGTTTCGAAAATATTGAACGCTCACGGTATTTAATGACACCAGATATGGAAAAGCAGGCCGATCAATTATTAAAAGTTGGTCGAACTTCAGATACATTTAATAGTGTTACCAGCCAAGTTACTAGTATAAAATATACTGATTATAGTGCCGGCGCTACCGGGGCGACATTAGAATTATCAGTGCGTCAAACCAATCAGGTTGGGCAGGGGAGTATTGATTATAGTAATAAAACTGCGCGGGTGACTTTGAAGAAAACCGACAAAGAGTGGTTAATTGATTCATTTCGTTGGTTATAATCTATGGCAAATTTGCTGCAAAGATTTCAAGATTGGGTGGATAGTTTAAGTGATTTACAGAAACAAATTATGCTAGCCACCGGTTTAATAGTTGGTGCTTTGATCATGGGGTTTTTGATTTACTGGGTATTTTTCCGCAGTTTAATCACTACTACTCCAGTCGAAAATGCCAATAATGAAAATATTAACGGCAATGCTAATTTGCCCGGCATTAATTTTAATGATAATCGGAATAATGTTAGTAATGGCAACACTAATGGTTCTTTACCAACGGTTGATACTGTCGCCAAAGGTGGCAATACTCTTTCCCAAGTCATTTATGATGGTGATGCTAAGGATGTAACCTTAAGCGGTGATGGGCAAGAGGTACAGTATTACGATCCAGTAACAGGTAAGTTTTATAAGATTGATAAAAATGGTCAGATAGTTTTATTAGACGACAAAGTATTTAAAGGTGTTACGGACGTTACTTGGTCAAATGAAGCCGATAAAGCCGTGATGACATTAGAAGATGGTTATAAGGTACTGTACGATTTTACCCAAAACAAACAATATACTTTAAATAAAGACATGACCGAATTTGATTTTTCACCCAAAGATGATCAAATCGGTTTTAAATATATGGGAGAAAATTCCACTGAACGGTGGGTGGGAGTAGCTAATGTGGATGGCACCGGGGCGCGAGGGATTGAGCCATTGGGTAACAACGGTGATTTATTGAAAGTGCAATGGTCACCATCGGGTCAGGCCATTGGTGTGCTAAATGATTACGTTGATGCGGAACATAAAAAAATAGTGCCGATTGGTTTTAATAATGAAAATTTTAAACAGTTTATTGTAAAAGGCCGCGGCTTTGATTATAAGTGGACACCCAGTGGCAAAAGTATGATTTACAGTACTTATAGTAGTGATAGCAACTATAGCGCGACATTAAATATTGTTGATGCCTACGGTGACACAATTGGTAATAATAATAAACCGTTAGAATTAGCTACTTCAGTAGATAAATGTTCCTTTAGTAAAACTGGTAATGATCTGTATTGTGCCGTACCGGTTAATCCGCCCACGGGTAGTGGCATTGCGCCAGATAAACTTAATAGTGTGGCGCATGATATCTATCACGTTAATTTAGTGACCGGTCAAAAAGAAAAAATCGCCACCCCCGCCGACGCCGTCTCTGGTACCAATTTAGGTGGGCCCAGTAATATTATGGTCAGTGATGATGGTAGTTTACTCTATTATCGTGAAGCCACCTCCGGTAAACTTCGGCGCATTCTATTAAAATAAATATGGTACGTTTACCTTACTTTATCACTGCCGCCGCCGTTATCAGCCTGGTTTTTTTAGCTATTGCGTATTTAGCCTGGAACTCAAGTCGAGTATCACTGCTATCTAATCAAACTAGTACGGCAATAAATTCAACTCAAACGACACTGTCTAAATATGATGATCCATTAATCACTCTTGTACCCAAAGGTGACCGGAGTAGTAACCAAAAAACCAGTGTGTTTGTGTCTAGCTCTGACCCGGTGTTAGGTAGTAGAGATGCTAAAGTGTATGTGATTCTCTACGGTAGTTTATTAGATGACACCATCCATGGTTATCTGCAAAACATTAAAGAGTTGCAAGAATCTTATGGTGGAGATGTCGCCATAGTTTGGAAAGATAATGCCATCAGCGAGGCCGATAAAACCGCCGCCATGGTTGGCCACTGTGCGAATAATTATGGTATGTTTTGGAAATATGCCGCCGCTGTCACAGCCGAGTCTGATCCTAAACAAGTGGCGCAAGAGCAAGGTGTGAACGAGGTTGAACTACAAGATTGTTTAGATACCAGCGGTGTTAGTGGACAGGTACAACAAAGCACCGGTTTAGCTTCACCTTTAGGGGCAACCAATAGCCACACTTTATTTGTAAATGATGTTATTTATACTGAACCCATCAGTTTAGAAAACTTGAAGAAAAACATCGATGAAACCCTGGCTACTTTTTAGTTTAGTTTTAGTCATGGCAGTTGGTTTTTTACCACATACAGTTGTGGCTGATGCTGGCATAGTTCCTCCGCCTGATGAATATGTTCCGGGACCGGTAGAATCTTATAATTTTGAACAACCCTTTGGTGGGGTGGCCTCAGTGAAGAATATCGGCGAATATATCCAACTAGTCTATCAATTTGCTTTGGGTATTGTTGGTATCATTGCGGTTACT
>Ga0172379_10001626_pt1 | contig 43892 bp, 81 predicted proteins | sample GrowelOW334metaG_FD_119756 | JGI IMG/M metagenome (GOLD analysis project Ga0172379, IMG submission 119756) | Groundwater microbial communities from an aquifer near a municipal landfill in Southern Ontario, Canada - Groundwater well OW334 metaG | ecosystem: Environmental > Aquatic > Deep... | reverse complement strand
TGTCCGCACGTTTTGCAACGAAAAACATCGCCTTTTCGGTTTCGTTTATCCCATTTATTACAGACCGAACAATATTGCGAAGTGTACGCAGGATGTTTTTTGATGAGGACACTTCCTGCTTCTTCTACCAACATTGTCAAACGTTCTACAATATAGGCGTAAAGCCAATGAGACATCCGTCTATTTAACTTTCGAGGAAACTTTCCTCTAGTGTCTTTTTTGACGTTTTTTAAATTTTCGATAACTAATTTATCGACATCGCTTAAATCGACCTTTTTAAGCTCTTTGTTAAACAAGTTTTTGATTTCTGTTTTGGTGTTTTTCTGCCTCTTTCCAAAGGTTTGAATGCGATCATAAACGTTCTTGGCAATCATTTGACCATCAGAGAAAACAAGTCCATTCTTGTAATTGGAATCCATTCCAATTATTTTACCAACTTTCTTTTGAACAGGCTTAACTTTTTCGAGTATGAAATCAATCCAAATCCTGTTTTTACGACGGCCTAAACGAATCGAATTACCAATTTTCCAACCATTGGCTAAGAATTTATTTAAGTGGTACGTTGAATGAACAGGAACTTTCATCCAAGGAGCACCGGAACCAATGAATTCAATCATGAAATCATAAGCGTCTCCGTCGTAAGGAGTAACTTTAACGAAGTGTTGGCAAGCAGTAAAAATGTGCTTTCTGAGCCTTGGTTTGCGTTTGATTTCTTTTTTACGCTGAGAAACAATAGTTTCTTTAGCCTGCTTTGCACAAGCTTGAGCAAGACGAGTTGTTATTCCAAAGCGTTTGCAAGCACGATGAACAGTTTCAAGGTCGGCAAGTTTGGAAGAAAAGTCTTTACGTTGCCAAAACAAATCAACAAAATATTGAGAAACATCATGAACCAAGCGCAGAAATTCGACCAAAATATCATGCTTGCCGACGTTCAAGTCATTAAGATAGACTCTTGTTGAACGCCGCATTGTTGGTTCTTTGAATTTCCGATGCGCTTTAATCAAGCTGTTTTCTTTCGATTATCTTTGGCAAAAAGAAAAGAATCCAACTGTTCTTGAGTATAAATCCTTCGATTTGTACCTGTACGAGAAGCAATCAAAATTTTGTTTCGATCCAAACGTTGCAATGTTTTTACCGAAAGATTGAGATATTGTGCAGCTTCAGTAATGTTGAAAGTTTTCATACAAACACCTTAATACACCTTTAGACACAAGTCAAGCATTTTTATTCAAAGCGTGAAAGTTTTTTCGCAGAAAAAAGCCTATTGCGCCTCGTTTCTTTTGTTAAGCCGAATCGACCTGAAAATTGAAAATATCGTTCATGGAGTGTTGTAAAATTTCATGAAAATCAGGAACTAATTGCTATGCAAACACTTTCCGTCTGCATTTTTCAACAGAATATCGTTACCGGTGCGTTCAACCTTTATTTTTGATTCCATCTCAAGAGACTCTTGCCTCAACCTTCAATTTTTCAGTTGTAGCACGTATCTTTTCTTTTGTCAAGTTTTTTCGGAGACCGGTCTATTTTTTGTTTCTCATAAACTGTCTTTACTGTTTCATAGAACGCAAGCCGTACAGGATCACTTTGAATCGACTCAAAAAGCGCAACCTCTTCGGGACTCAGCGTCGAAAGAAAACCTTTTTCCATTCGTTCCTCATATAAATCATTACACTCGTTTTTATCCCAACAACGCCAAGACCGGAAGTAGCCTGTACTAAAAAGATTCCATCGCCAGCGCAGCCGCCCGCATCGGAAACAGCGCGTTACCGGATAACCCGTAAACCAACTAAAGACCGAAACAAAATACAAAGCCGCAAAAAAATACAGAGCGTGATTGCAAAAAGTGTTCATATTCATTTCATAAATACCCCGCGTTGCAATAATCATATACAGTCCTAAAAACCTCTGTAAGTTTTTCCAACTCATCTATGTTAGAAAATTTTACACAAGTCCACTTCGGATACGGCTCAATAAATTCAGCACAATCGATTCCGGGGAACTTCGCAACGAACCTTTCCAACTCCATTGGGAAAAACAGTTGGTTCTGATCCGCCTGCAAACAACAAACGATTTTTGAAAAAGAATCAAACAAACGAAATTGAAAATTTTGTCCTTTTAAACAATAACCTATTACCTTTTTATCAGCTCCCAACAAAGAATGAATTTTTTTATTTGTTTCTAAAAAATCTTTTTCTTCCTCTTTTGTTTTATTTGTTTCTAAAAAATCTTTTTCTTCCTCTTTTGTTTTATGTTTTTCCGCTATCGCATCCACAATTGCATCCTTGGCTAACTCATAAATGCAATCCAATTCAAAAATTTCTTTTTCGCGTTCCGATTCATCTTTGTTTGATTGAATAGCAGCAAGAATCGCCGTATTGCGCAACGGCGATAACAACCGATCCAAACTCTCAAGCAATTTATCCTTTTCCATTTCAAATCCTTTGTCCGATAAGATTTTCTTCAATATATTTCTTTACATCCGCAGGTCCAATGCCATTCCAAGATGTTCCACCAATCCGAATTTGATATAACATATCTTGAAAATCCTGCGGAGAAATTCCAAGGATATCAATCGTTTCAAAATTCAATCGCTTACCTGAAGGCGGCCAAATAGCCGTAAAATTTTCTTTGATTGAATATCGCCATTCTTCGCCGTTAATATGAAGTGTTTTGAAACGTTTGCCTTTTCCGCCCAATTTATTTCTCCAATTCAGAATGTTTTAAAACTTCAGGTCCATATTCTTCAACAAGCAATTTAACCAAAATTTCTGCATCTTCTTTGGTAAAACTATCCGGATAAAAAAGCCTGCTATAAGCGTCTTCAGTCAAAACCTCTTTGAGATATTTCGTCGTCTCTTCCATTACAATAACTCCTGCATTTTGGCCGTCCGAAGCGCCTCATTCCAACCTCTTTCCGTCGGCTCAAAACGAGCGAACGGCGATTTCATATATTGATTATTGCTGAAGTGCGGATCGATACTTCCCTGATCCTGCAATTGTTTCAAACCAGTCTTCAAGAAAACAAGGATCTTCCGACCTTCGTAATTTGTGCAATCAGGATAGCGAACCTCAACGACCAAATTCCTGCCAGTTTGTTCGGCCCGAAGAATTTCGTAATTACTTGGATTGGGATTCGGAAATTTCAAAGGTGCAACAGCCGCTTGAGGTTTACAGCTATTGCAAGACTTATCATAACTACTTGCCGATAATCGAGAACTTGAATATAAACCCATTTTTGTTATCCCTTCCTAATAAGACCACCATAATAACATTCTTCCCAATTCGTTACATAACTCTCAGGACAACCAGGACAATCTCTCCTTTTTCCTTCATCCCAAGCACAATTTATTGGCCCGGCCGGATGCGCAAAAGATCGGATTTCTTTTTGAACAAAAGAACAAGGAAAAACATCTTTATTGAAAAACTCTATCTTACCTTTGGCCTGCCTTTCCTCTGTTTCAATTATCGTTTCAATAAGCGCTTTTTTCACACTCTCATAAATTGACCCGATATCCGAAACCGCCTTCAGACCTTCCTCTTTATTCTCATGAAACTGAATCGCCGCAAGCTTCGCCTTACTAACCAGCGGTTCAAACAGCTTGTCCAAATCTTTATTTAATTCATTCTTGTTCAATTTACAATCTCTCCTCTTCTTTTGCTACCTTACAAACTTCAACAGTTAAAATAACCGTCAGAGGCACGAACATTAATGCTCCCGAAACAAATACCAACAAAATTGCGTTCCAATCAATCGGATTCCAAGCACTAAATAAAAAAGCAAAAAACACAATACCGCCAAACATTGATGTTACCAAAATCCAAATTTTGGCTTTGCGTTCATTGTTCATTTTCTTTACACCCCGTAATGCGAAGTTGAAAATCTTCAGCAATTGCACCTATTATTTCAATCTTACCCAAACAACCTTTTGATCGCATTAGCCGCCGAATTCCATCATTTTTATCTCTTCCAACCGAGTGATAATATTCATTCAAAACATCAATAAAAATAAAATCACCCGATTTGTCTTCAAGTCTTCGATATTCGACATAACCGCCCGGCGGAAGCCTAAACTTCGCAAACAGAATTTTCTTGTCTTCTCCATCCGTCCAAACGATTTCCGGATTTTCAATCATCAACTCCGCTCCATTCAAGCAAAATTTCATCCTGCTTCGCCTGCAAAATCGTCAACCATTCTCGCTTTTGCGCTCTTGCCAACTCAAGCCAGATTATCCAAGTCTTCGCTTTTCTAAACCGAGTCTCCGCAAAATGCTCCGGTAGACAATCGCCCAAGATCCGTTGTTGCCATTCAGGCCAAAGCCGAAGAGTGTCGGATGCAGGTGTTTCGGAAACCGATTTATCACTCATCCTCTTTTTCCTTGCGTAGCTTCTCAAGTTCTTCGTCGGTAAACAAGTACATTCCGTTCTCTACAAGTTCACTTGCTTCGTCCGCCCAAGAATAAGCGCCAACCCGATGAAAATCCGGCTGTCCCGGCTCTCGCAAACAACTCTTGCCTTCATCTTCAAGCTTTATCTCAATCGGCCAATCAGGAATGTTCTCAGCGTATTCCTCAAGGCCCAACAGCGGCCCAACCATGATGTTGTAAATATGACCCGGCTTGAGAATTTTGGCGAATTCCGGATTATTAAATAGAATCCCAAGAATCAAATTCGGCTTCTTTGATCCGGAATCAGGACGGACTACAAAACGACCAATTGCACGATTCATGATTTGCCTATTTTTTCACTAAAGCCGCCACAAACATTAAGTTCACCAACAAGTCTTCCAAAAGCTTCAGATTCATCATTTCTGCAAACATGCAATTTTGAATTAGAGTCATTCCCTCTTTTTTCAGCAGAAAGACACTTTTCACAACGCGAAAAATGTTCACAAGATTGACCGTAATTAATTTTATTTCCAAAAAGTTGATGCTTCATTTAATCCATTCCCCATTTCCATTTTGATTTTGTTTCTTGAGCGCGCTTCTCTTCCGCTTCAATCAAATGCTGCAACTCAGAAACCAGTTGACGCGCCGATTTGATATCCAGCGGCCAACCATAAAATTCTTTTCTATTTTCTTCATGGAAGATTCTGTAATCAGGCGCTAAGTCTTTGGCAATACAAAGACTTATGGTTTTATGATCCAAATTATCACGACTTGTGTACAAGATCGCTTTAATCAACGGAAATAACTTCATGTTTTTCCTTTCATTTCGCAAAACAAGAAACGCCGACTCCATTGTCCGTCCAAGCGATAACGCAACTATGCTTGGAGTCTGGATTAATTATTTTATGTGACGGCACGCTGCCTGCCTGCACCGTAAAACACAAAAAGCAGGATAGTACAATCACAACCGCCGCAATTATTGCCCAAATCGTTTTATTCATCGCAGACCTCTCTTTCAAAACATCCCTTTTTCGTCCATGATCGAATGAAGCGTATCGATCTTCTTCCGGAGCTTCAAATACTGTTTCCTGAATTCCAAGTCTTTCAAGAAACTGTCGCAGATATGAATGACGCAGGTCGGACGCATCCAAGGCTCAAGAACGCAGCCTGAATTTCCGCGAAACAAAAATGTTGAATCTTCTCCGATAGGATAAATGACCTTACGCCGGTCCAACTCTATTCGCGTCTGTTCGCAAGCTTCAGGGAAACAACAATCTCCGCAGTTCTCACACTTCTTTCGCGTCAACTCATACATTATTTGACACAATTGCTTGTGCTCTGCCAGCAATTGTTCTTGATCCATAAGCGCCTCAACAGGCACAGTCGGCAAACCATTCATTTAATCACGCTCCTGAAAATCCGCAGGCCCGCTCACCGGCTTATAAAGATCGCCAGGAAGATCGGCATAAGTCTTTCCTGTATGACTATTATTGTAAACAATCCAAGACGCAGTAATTTGCACAATGACACCGTTCTTGCCTCTATCAGCAAATGCAGTAACGCCATCTCCCGGAAGGAATGCAGCCGTGAGCATAATTTCATCCCAATTCCGCTTCTCTTCCGTTGCAGTCGCAACATTAGTAAAGAAACAGAAGTCACGGGTCATGATCGTAATCGGTCCTTCAATCAACTGTTGCTTCACTTCGTTTTCCGGAACGCTACCAGCAACCGGAAGCACCCGAACCGTTGCGCCCAAAACTGCATCATTAAAATACGAACTTCCCTTTATAGTAGTCATGATTAAAACCCTTCAAATTCAGAAAGAACGTTGATTTCTTTTTCGTCCATCATAATTGTTTCAACAATACAACCATCTTCTTCGTTGATTTCATTCAAGAAATCTTCGGCATATTCAGATGGCGTGCTATACATTGAACCGCCATTCCAAGAAATTTTAACCATTTGTTTCATTAAACTTCAACCTCTTTCCGTTATTACATCAAACCGATCATTGATTTTTTTGCTTCCACTTTGTTTCACGAATTCAGACAGCACCCTCAAAGTTACAGGCTCCGGCTCGAAATGTTCATTCTCCCAACGTGAAATCGTACAGATGGACATTTCAAGCCGTTGCGCTAATTGTGCTTGACTTAAATCAAGCTCTTCTCGAATCAGCCGAATAAAATTTGCAAACACTACCCGCTTCGCAGGCTTCAAAAGAATCTTCATAAGCTACCTTTCAATTTTGATTTCAAATTGCCCCTTGGAAATAACATTGTTACAAATCTTGGAAATTGCCGGATATTCAGCACCGTCAACTTCGCATGAAACATTGGTTCCGCCGATTGTCCGATACACCACCGAAATCGAAGCATCAACCAGAGCCGCATAATAGCAGGCCGCATAAGCAACCGCCAAAGCAACAATACCTGCAATCGCAATTGACAACCAAGAATCTTCTTCCCGATACTTGCCAAGGAATTCATCCTGATTGCCGATACAGCGGATTCTCTTAAACAGAGGCTTCATGAAACTTGCTCCTTAGAAATTTCAGTGAAAAAATTATTGAGAAAGAGGAACACCCGGAAGTAACGAAATACACAAATTTCCTTTCTTCGATTCTTCAATCGCCAATCCAGCCGCTTCAAGCCTGTCAACAGCCCAATCAACGGCTAACATAGCAGACCTTGATTGTTCATACGTTGTACGCCATTCCGGATCGGGATCTTCATCCCATTTAGATAAATTAATAGCACACTGTTCATAATAAAGATATTCAGAAACAGCTTCTTTTTCCATTTTTAAAGCACATGCCAACATTAAATTTCTCCTAAAAATTAATTACGACCAAACCAACCAAATCTGTTGGCGATTGTGTTTTGCCCAATTGCCTGAACTGCCGATCTTCTTGCAGCAACCCAAGCGGCAATTGGCTTCCGCGTACCGATTGCCGGTGCGTTCATCGGCACAATATTCGATTCGGGCTTTGCCAAGCTGATCCGGATTGAGAACTTTCAACTGTTCCCAAACCTTATCGACTTGTGCCGAACGGGAATGATGATAAGACCATCCGGCATTCACCAAAAGGTAAATCGCCTTCTGTTCCAAGTTTTCTTTCTCTTCCGACTTTTTGGCTTTCTTGCTCATTGTCTTACTCCTTTATTTGGCCGATTTGGCTTGGCCGTTTTCTCAACCTCATATTCAGACCATAGCACAAGCTATTCCGACTGTCAAGAAAAAAGCGCAGACTAGCCGCGCTTTTTTTGCAAGAAAAGAAAAAACCTTAAATCATGCCCATAGCCAGCAACCAAGAAGGTGCGCCGTCCGGACCTTCACCATCCGGCTCAGTCCTTGCGCCCGTAACAGTTTTGCAGTACCCGTCATTTTCCCATTTCTCCAAAGTCGAAACCGACGGTTCCTTCATCGTTCCGAGATATTTCCAAGCATTCTTCGCCTGAAAAACAAACGTCCGGCCGTCCGAAGCCGTAAACCGGCCCATATAATAGGAATTCTTGTCCTTATACCATTCTACATCGCCCTTGTCGCCTGCTTTGAACTCAGCCGCCTTCGTCTTCGCCTCTCTCTTCAAGGTATAAGACTTTGATTCGTCCAAAGAAGAGTCAACTGAATCGTCGATATTCCCGCCCGCCATTTTCTTCAGATACTTCAGCGTCGGCATAATCCCTGTCACTTTGCCAACGTCCGAATCACGCAACCAAGCGCCCGTCTTCGGATCTTGAATACCAACCGAATCGTTTTCCGGCTCATACTCCAAAAAGAACGCCCTGCCAGTCTTAGAAATCAGTTTGTACCGATCCTGATCGTCTTTTTTTGGATCGATCTTGTAGCCCAACAGCTTAACGTTTTGAACCAGTTTTGAAAAAGTCATATCTTCGTCAACCGAGCCGCCTTCATTGATTGCCTTCAGCGCCTCAAGAACCGCATTGCTTTTCATGATATTTTACTCTCTTGAAAGAATTACGAATATCGAAAACTTGTCGTAATTATCTTCGAATTAGCGTCAAACCCAATTCACATTGTTATTCAAGCAGTGCGGAGAAAAATAAATCCGCTCACGCCTAGAATTTACATTGTCGCCGTCCGATCTCTGATTACCATATCCACCGTTCGCCTTCCATTCATAAATCGACCATCCATGCTCTGAAACCAAAACATCGTGTCCTTCGCCCTCATAACCGCACAGCGCAATTCGCATTAATTTATTATCGCTGTTCTCAATACAATATTGCCGAATATCTGCGGATATTTTTGAATTACAATCATATAATCCTTGATCGCAATTTTCATCATTGTAAGGCGGATCAAAAAACATTCCCGTTAAACCATGACCATATGTAACCGACGGTCCACAAACCCTTGACCAATCTCCCGAAGCAACCCTAACTTTTTCTAACCGTTTCTCAATCACCTTAAACCATTCAATCAATTCTTCTCGACTGTCGGCGCAAGTTATTCCCTGTTTGTGAGAATGAGACCCGCCCAAATATGGCAAATTTTTTGTGATCCCGATTTCGTCTCCACCAACAATCCTTCGGTCAACCAATAAAGAAATTTCATTTTCTGTCTGAATAATCCAAGGTCCGACTTGATTCTGATTACAAAATTTACTTCCAATCGAACAAGACATTCCCCAAGCCCACCAGCCTGCAATCCTTGCATCATAAAATTCAGGATCGCCCTCAAGCACCGCCGTTAACCCTTCTCTTTTCCCTCTCAACCAAGCATGTCTAGCATGCAAATCATTCTCGTTCACCGGCCAATATGCAGCATCCGCAACCGCCGCCGAATCGGCCTTAACAGCTCTCCAAAAATTTGAAACAAATCCATTTTTATCATTAATGGTTTCAATATCATTATTGGTTCGTAAATATTCCGGCCTTCCTAAAAGCATCGCCGCTGATCCCATACAAGGATCAATGAAATTATGAACCGCCCCAAATCTTTCCCAAACAACCAGTGAAACCTTAGACTTAGCTCCAAAATAAACAACAGGAGATTTTAACTTTTTATCAATCATTTATTTTTTCTCTAAGAACAGCAATCCGCATATTTTCAACCGTTTGTTCGATCATCATCCCGACCTCAGTTGGACAATTCGTGTTTTCTGCTTCGTCAAACAAACTAATCAAATTTTTCGTCAATTCAACCAAAGATTTTTTCGACCCGTCTTCATCTATAGAAACTTCTTCAAACGGATCAGAGAATCGCAACAATGCTCCGGCCAACGCCCGCGCCTGATCCCTTTTCAAATAAAAAGCTTTTTCCCCGTCTCCAATCTGAAAGTAACTGGTTTCATCATGACGTTCAATACAAGACAAATAAATTTCTTCACCCTCCTTGTCGATAATTGAACCTTCAGTTGTATCATCAAACGTTTGTTTCATTTCGATTTTCATTGTTTTCATTTCGATTCACCCTTATCAACCGAAACATTTTTCGTAATCCAATCAAACTGCTTCATCGGACAGTTGTGCATAGTCGAAATCAAAACGCAATCACTCACCGACTTAAACCACTCTTGCGCCTTGTCGCCCTCAAGCGATTGTGACTCACCGTCTTCATAAATGAATTCTATTTTAATCAATTTCTTGTTCATTTCGTTTCTTCTTTCTTTTCGGGTTCGTCTGCCAGCATTTCGTCAATCTTCTCAAGCATATCAATCGCAGACCGCAGAAACAAATGAATCAATTTATTCTTTCCCGACCAAACCAACGTCGGCTTAATAGCCTCAACTACTATCTGCGAAAAAGTGTTTATCTGCCCCGGATACCAAATCTGTTCGCCAACTCCCGGAAACGGAGTTATCGGATCGATAGGCCCATAAGCCGTACAGGGATCAACCGGCCCGTAAATCGTTATAGTGTAATCGTTGTCATTCATCTTTATTCTCGCTTGGCTTGATAATTTCAACAGTTAGAGGAATTAAATTACAACGAGTTTCTGGACTATTTGGACTTCCTATAAGAGAGTTAAGCCTATTTAAAAGTTTCATTTGCACCCGCATAAAAGTAATCATGTTTTGGCTACGCCTAATATTTTCAGCAATAAGCCGAAACTGCGTCTTCGCCGCCGTCTTGCTTCTTGCCTTAGCATAAGACAAAAGATTCGGCTGATAACGGCCTAACAGCTTCATAGCATATGTTCCAAGCGGCTGTCCAGAATTGAACATCCGCGCAACCGTCTTGTAATTACCGTTCGGAACATCATCGGAACTCGCAAGCTTCAAAGATGCCTGCCAAGATTGAAACATCTTCTTCATCATTCTTCTTTCTTACCATATTTCTGAATGTGCTTCTTCATTTTCAACAATAATTCCAACTGCGGATTTTTACACAAACTCAAAATAACATCTAACTGTTCACAATCTTTACACTTTTCATCCGGATATTTCTTTAGCAACCGCTGCAACGTTTCGCGCTCTCTCAATTCAAATTCATGATTCTCTTTTTCTTTCTTTTCCTTCTCGCGATGCAATTGCATTTCATATTCTAAGCCTGCCCAACGTTCAAAAGCTTCAGCAGACTTCAAATCTGTTCTCCAAAAATGCCGTCCGCACTTTTCATCATGAAAAGAATCATAAGAAAAAATCCCAATCGAATAATCATCAAGTTCTATTTCCGATATTTTATTAGTGTCCGGCCAAGTTGACCATTCACCAAGACAACCCCACTTAACAAGCAATGGCCTTAACTCATTCAAAAACTCACGCTCAAACCTTTCCGTTTCCGGCGATGCCGAATTTTCATATCTCGCCTGTTCATAAGCTTGGATTTTTTCTTCAAGGCTCATTCCGCTCACCATCCTTCCGGTTCTGTTTTCTTCTCCGAAGTAAACATAACATTCTTCGCATTGATTACGGCTTTACGTAACTTATTCCAAGCTCGTTGACGATCATGAAAATCCGGAATCGTATTTTGAAACATTTCGCGGGCATCATATAAATCTATCAAATCATCCGCAGCTTCTTTCAACTCAACAAGCCGCACCCGAAGCGCCGCGTTTTCGACTTCAAGTTCTCTAATCGAAACATATTGAGTCATGTTCACGTCCGCACCCGGAATGAACGGCCGCTGCTTTGTTTTGCTTTCAAATAATTCATTTTTCATTATCGTAAACCTTCCCCTTATAACGCGGACAATCCGGACCCGGAGCCATAAGATCAATTCCTTCATGTTTTTTGTCGTGTAAATAAAGTTTACACTTAAACTTATAGTTGATTGTACGCGCTCCGGGATATAAAGGGCATTCAATCGAACAGAATCGGCCTACGCCTTCAGTCGGCGGAATCTTAACCTTTACCGAAAAATCCTGTTCTTTCTCTTCAGCCGATTTCAACATGCATTCATATATTTCCTTTTGTAATTTATCCATTTGACTCAAATATTTGACTGCCTTACCTGTATTTTTCGCATACTCAATTTCTCGCCTTGTGCTATCGCCGATATAATTGTTTTCATCTATAACGATTATTTCCTGCGACCGATCAATTTTACGTAAATGTAATTCGTCCATTTTACTTGCAACATTTTCATGCTCTGCAAGATGATCGGCAGGCAGATCCGGCGAATACCACCACGGAAGAAGATGCAAGCCCATTACGATTGCCCCTTCATCTCTTTCCAATATCCAAGCGACAACCGCCATTATATCAACAAAGCGAGAAGACCCGCAAAGCGTAATCACTTTCGGCTGATCCATTTTTTAACCCTTTTTATAACGCGGACATTTCGGACCCGGAAAATATTTATAATAATTTTCTCCCTTTCCTTTTATAGTAATAAGACAATCATTATAAAGAGGACACAACGAATTGCACTGTCCTTTCGCAATAGTTTCTGGAATCTCAACGAATAAGGCGATGCCCATTTCAATAACAGTTCCGCCAACGCAAGCGCATCATTTTTATCCAAATCAAATCTTCCACTTTGATTCGGAGTAACAATAATTACATCTTCATTATTATAAAGATCAAAATATTCTGTTTGAATATTTCCTTTTGAATCGAATTCAAGCTTGCTCACTTGGTTTCTCCTTTAATCCAAAGCGCCTCAACCTCATACATCGGCAGAATCTTCTCGACAAAGCCCGGATGCGAATCATCAGAAAGGTAAACGCCGTCGCCATGTTGAATCAGCTTCAGCGTTAAAGTCGAATCAAACAGAATTCCGATTGTGCGTTTGGCAACACCGCCCGGAACCGAAACAACCGCCGTTGTAACATTCTTGTAATGATCTTTAGGATTCCACAAAACAACCCGATTACGCGGACTTATAGCTGATCCTTCCAAAATACTCATTTTTCTTTTCCTTTCTTCTCAACCGATTCTTCATAACGCGGACATTCAGGCCCCGGAAACGATGTTAGATAGTTCCCCAACAGCATATCTTTTATTAACACTTTTTCAGGGATATGTAAATTAATTTGACACTCATAGCAATGTGAACAATCAGGTTTACCGATTACAAAATGCCGCAGCAATTCGCACTTGAATGAGCAAGTTCCATTTTCATAAACCGGCGGAACCTCCCTCTCGACAACGTAACGCCTTGAAGGAATAATACAACACTTATATTTGTTTTTTGTCATTTATCGCTCTCTTTCACCGGCTGCACGTAACGCGGACACTTCGGACCGGGACCGTAACTATAAGGACAATCAATCTCATCCAATTGAACAGACCAACTCCGCGTACAAAAATAGCTTCCATTTTCTTCTTGATAATAGAAACAACATTTCCTAGAACACGTTCCATTTTCAAGCGGCGGCGGAATCACAACCCGAACCGAATAGTCATTCGGCTTCTTCTGAGAATCAGCAAGCATTTGAAACGCATTGATAACATTCTGCTTCAATCGTTTGTTTCGTTCTTCCGACTGAACCAAAATCTCTTCCAAAGTTGCGATCACTTCATCTACAACATTATTTTTCATTTTGCATCTCCATTGTAACGCGGACACTTTGGACCCGGAATATCCGATTTGGTATTTGAGTCTTCCGGATATTCTTCATTAATCAGCATCAAATTTTCAAAACACCTAACTCCACAATCATCGTAATAACGAAGCCCGCACGTTTGCCTGCAACTTCCATCATCTTCGGTCGGCGGAATTTCCAATCGGACAAAATAATCTTTCTTCGGAATCTGTATTCTCAATTGTTGAGATTCAAGAATTGATTGTTGAGATTCAGAAAGTAATTTATCCGACTCTTTTAACAGTTTATCAGTATTTTCAAAATGTTTTTTTATGGCTATGTCTGCAATGTTATCAAAATGAAAACCCTCTAGCTCCGACCAATCCTTTATGTCTATCGCCTTAGCAATATATTTTTCAAGCTTATCAACAACCTTCGTTATCTCAAGCGCGTCTGCAATTCCTTCCCGATACAATCCGAGAATGAATTTCCGCACCTCAATCGCAGCCTTGATCCCTTCCGGAGAAGCCGACATAAGCTGGAAATTCGCTTCTATTCTATCCGCATCAAGAATTTTTCCGGTCCATTCAAGCTTCGCCAAACAACGACCATTACAATTCAATCTGATTCCGCCCGAATCAAATTTCTCAATCCGCCAATCTCCATTATCAAATTTTTGCTCACTCATTTTAAATCCTTCCACTTCTATCTGTTATTCGCTCAACATCTATTGTGATCTTCATTTTTATTTTTTCATTATCAAAAACAAACTCCGTTGGGTAATTATTTGTATGTTCTTGACAATTATATTGATTGTGTTCTAAGCACTGCCAACCATTCAACAATAAATTAATCGTATTCCATAATCGTACTTTTGTTTGTAAATCTTTAACGTTTAAAATAGGATCATAACTACTCATTCTGCAACCCCTTCTCAAGCGGCGACTTCGCTCCCTTGTAACGTGGGCAACCCGGCCCCGGTCCTTTAACATAAAGACAAGGCTCCGGAAGATTTGTTTTCATATCGCATTTATCAATAATCAAACACCTTGGATTACACCCGCCGCTAACCAACGGCTCCGGAATCTCGATCCGCATGGAACTCGCGTTGTCTTGCAGATTGAACCAATTATCTCGAAAATAAAATAAATTGGTTCTTGTTTTTTCTAATATATCTTCAACTTTTTCTGAAACCATATTATCCATTTCAAATTTTATTAAATCGTCCAATATGTTACTCAAAAGCTTTTTGGCTTCATTCCTGTTCATCATTCAACCTTTCGCTAAACCCAAATTTCTTGATGCATTCGTCTGTTCTCATATAGCTAAGCGAATCTTTGCAATATTCTCTTCGTCCAAACAATCGACAATATTCCAAAGCTTTTATTTCTTTGAAACAATTTTCAAATGCCTGCGGACAACTGCTCAAACAAATCATTCGCGATAATCCGTTATCAGTTCCGTCTACATTCTTCTGCGAACAGAACATCGCTATCTCTTCAAACATCCGCATTATCTTTTCCATTTTTCACCCCTCATATTTCAAGATTACTTTCATTGCTTCCCAAAGCTCTTCTTCTTTAACCAAGTGCTTCGCCTGCAAATCAACCGCCGCACTCAACTCTCTTACCGTAGTCGGCTTCGGACACCAATTCAAAGGAACCAGAAATTCTTGCGCCCTGATCCCTTCCAAGCAATCTTGCGGATATCCTAAGAAGCAACGTTGACGACTTGTTACTTCCCAAGCCCTGCAACCCTCACAAGTTTCATGCATTATGATTTTCCTCTTTCTCAAAACGAGGACAGTCCGAATTCGCCGGTTTCGACAAACAATAAGAAAATACATCTTTGCTTATCGAAAATTCTGTCGGTTCTGATAATCCAAAAGAACATTCGCACTTATAATGCGAAACATATCTTACCAGAAATAGCCGCATTAACTTGCAATCCAAAGAACAAGTTCCGTTTGCGTTCAATGGCGGAATTTTCACGTTTATCGAATAATCCTTTTCTGCTTTCTGCTCTTCAGAAATTTCATTCAAATGTAAGTAATGCTCAAGCATTCTTTCATTAGTCTCACGTTGCTTAACCAGAACGCAAGCTGTCGCAATCAAAGTCTTGTGAACCTCAAGCGCAAAAAGCGAGTACGCGATCTCCGTAGGCTGCGACCGCAACAACTCCGACAAGTCCTTTGACTTAATCGCAACGACCGCTTCCGGCCGCGACCGCAGCAGCATGTCTAAAATCAAAGCCTTCCGAAACTCCGGCTTTAATTTCTGAACACCCGTTAAAAACTCATTATTAAGCAACTCTCGCCTCGCGTTCGGATTCAAAGATTGAACATCATTTGTAGATTCATCTTTGATCATTTTTCAATCCCTTCAATTATAACTCTTGCATCCGCCTGCAAAATCGAAAGCTTGTGAATCAATCCCGCATCAATCGCATCTTGCGGCCCAAGCCCTTCAACAAAAGCGTTCAACCGCTTAGCCAATTCATAACCATTCGGAGCCTTGATGATAAGCCGAAGATCGGTTTCCCGTTCCGACATATTAAGCTTGGCAAATTCCGCAACTACGCGAGTCGCACCATTACTCAAATCTTGCGCTATTATCTGCCAACAAGAATATAATTCATAAATACTCCATTTTTCTGATTTAAATCCTTGCTTCGACTTAAATTCAATATTCGTCAATTCGGCTTCCCTTTGTTTCTTGCAACAATAAAATCGCCATTCGTCAAACTTATCTCTGCATCATATTCTTTATTCAACAGGTTCACAATCGCCGCCAATTCTTCGCGGCTCAATTCTACTTCCCTGATTTCGTTTCCGTATGCCCTTCCCAAAAGAATACCAGACTCATCCTTGGGTTTAACCAAACATCCATTCTCACCAAAGAACGTAATCCTATAGCCGGAAACCTTCTCTTCCGAAGACGAAGCCATTTTTTCTACAACTTCCAACAGCACGTCCAGATTCTCAAAATTCAAATCGACAACCGTACTCTTTTCCCCGTTACCTCTCTTGATAATACTGCAAACTCTTTCCTCTTTGCGAATCGAAAGAGCAAACAACGGCTCAGCCTTATTGCCGACTATGTAACCAACTTCGCCTTTTTCGCCAACAACCTTTTGAAAAAATAGCTTCATTAAAATTCCTCTTCCGGTTCCGGACCTTCGTCATGCAAAATCGAACTTTGCACCTGCAATTCCGGCTTCTCAACGCCAAGCCTGCGATAAAAATCCTCTGAAGCAAGCTCCGATTGCAATTGGGAAAGCCCCGAATGAAGCAAATAAACTACCTGCACCCGGTCATAGCCGCTCTTAATTAATGACTTATAAAGCTTCTGAAAAGCCTTGTACGCCTTCTTTTCAGCCTTGATCGTCTTACCAGTCTGTAACCCATTCTCATCATAGATTTTCATTTGCGCAATTCTCCCAACGTGCAGCCGAAATTCATTCCCGTAAAAACCGCCCTCAATCCTTGACTCCAAGAAATTTCAAACGGAATCTTCCCCGCATACAACTCCGACGAAAGCATCTCACAATAGCGCCGCTCATTCTCTTTTGCCGTCTGATTCTTTCCTAACGACCAATGTTCACAATCTTTACATATAACCATTTCACTCTCCAAAAAGAACCGCAAGATAACACTTGCCGCAATCTTTAAAAAAACACCGCCAGCAAATTGTCGTCTTCATAAAATTCCTATTCGTTTGAAATTGGTTTCTGCGTTGCCTCAGAGCAAATCACAAGCATGTCATTAGGAATAACCGAACCAAGCGCGGCTCTCTTATTCCAATAAGTAGGACACTCAAAAGCCATTGCAACATCTATCGGTTGTCCAATAACGTCATAAGCCTTTTCTCCCTTTGCAGGATCACCCTTACGTGTACGATCTTTTCGATAACAACTGCCGCCCTCTTTCCACCAACAAGACCAACAACGAGTCGCACGCAATTCTTCTCGACTAAGCATTTTTGTCCTTCCTTTCCAAAGCTCAAAATCATCCTCTCACACTTCCCCGGTATTTGTCAAGCTTTTTCTTCCGACAATCGAAAAAACCTGAAACCGCCCCCGCCTCAACCAAAACCCGCTCACTCTTCCCTGCCCAAACACCAACTATTAAGGAATGCTTAATAGTTCAAACAAAACACAAAACAGCCTCAGACACAAGACTAAAAAACGTGCCGAACCAACCAAAACCCTCTACAGAATAATATGAGTTATTATAATATGTTCGGAAAACTTATTCCATCGTGTTCGGATTCCCGTGCTTGTCGTGTTCGGATTCCTCTTCCAATCAGTTCTGTTTTCCGTACACCAAAACATCGCTAGAAACGCCCTCAATGGATGCTAGACAACCAGACTGCAATAAGGAATACTCTTTGACGCTAGGACCGCTAAGAAACACTTTGACGTTAGGCCGATAGGAACCTTTGACGCTAGGAAGAACACAACAAATACACCTTGACGCTAGGACCGATAGGAAACACTTTGACGCTAGACCGATAGGAAACACTTTGACGCTAGACTACTAGAACGCAATCACACTAGGCTGATAGAAGAACGTTTTGACGCTAGACCGATAGACTTTGATTTTGAACGCAAGAAAGAATACCACTAGACAATTCAGTTTTATTTTGAATGTAAGTAGATTAATTACAAATCGGCCTTATAGGCCCGTGAAAAAATTTGCTCGCGATATTGCGCGGCCCCCCATGGTTAATTATAATGACTTCAAATACACGCAAGGGGGGTCTCCAACTTTTCATTTTATCAAAGACTAACTTCTGTAAGGCTTTCCTTGATAAATCGCAAACATTCAAATTCTATCAGTGGATTTTGTCAAGATTTCTGTCAAAAAAGGATCGGTCATTTTTGCCTAGCGGTTGTCGCGATTCAGACCGGCATCAATGTCTCTCTCTGATTGCTTGTACAATTTGGAGCAAGGGCGGGATGGTGGTCCTAACGGCGTCCCTGTTCGAATCGAATGACTGATCGTCCAAACGACTTCAGGATTATCTGCCAAGTGAGCGCGCCGGGAGAGAAGAGAATGGTCAGTTTTGCCGTAGGACGCCGTTCAAAAAGGGCTTTGAATTCCTGTAGAAAAAAGACAAAGAATTACTTTTTTCTGCCGACGCTCAAAAAGTAATTCTTTGATAATCCAAAAACAAAATGTTTCTGTTATGGTTTGCGGGCGGGCTTGCGTGGTTTCTTAGCGGCGTCCCTACCGACTTGGCGGGCGGTTCGCTTATCGTTCTTGGCCGTGGTCGGCGGAATCGCTTTAGTCTGTTTGGATTTTGAGGCTAGTCTTCTTGAGGTAGGTTTGACGGCGGGCTTCGGTGTTTCATTCCAATTGGTACGCACTTCGTTGTGACCGATTGTAATCGAAAGTTCGGTTCCGGCCTGAGTTCCGGTAGCATCTCGACCCGAAGAAGCTTTTTCGATTTCGTTCTTGACCAAGACGGTTATGAAGACTTCAGCGATAACGCAATCGGCAAATGCTTTCGGATCGTCATTCTTCTCTGCGGCAAGCATGGTCTCCATGAAGTTGCGGTCTGGACTTAAACAAGGGAAGTATATATTTTTCATTTCTGCAATACCGAACGGAGACTGGAACTCGAATTGTTTTAGTTGATCCGTGCGTTTATCAAGTATTCCAAAAAGCGGTTTTTTAGTTGTCATAGAGTCCAATGTATTTTTCTTTCTAATGTAAAAATTATTATACTGTCAAAACGAATGTCAAAACGTTTGAAGATTGTTGACCCTAAGCCAGTTCATCAAAAGATGATAGCCGCCCAAGATTAGGAAGTCATGCGGGGTCTCTTCCAAGAAGCGGCTCATGTCGTTTATTGGTACGGTTACAGTATCGGAACGCTTTTCGATCAGGCTTCCATCGCCTTTGATCCGAGAGAGTTCGAGGTTGTAGCTGCGATAATATACTACATAGATTGATGATCGCAAGCTTGTTGACTTCATAATTGGGATATCTGTTTCAAGACATTCAATCATATCGGGCGGGCTTACGACGCCTGCTTCTTCTTTAATTTCTCTTAGGACTGCTTGCTCATCAGTTTCGCCGGGTTCAATACTGCCGGAAAGAATGGTTGCATAACGCGGGTAAGAGATTGGAATGGTGGCGTCCCGGATGCCATATGCGGGAACGAGTTCAAGACGCACGACCAAATTTAGCGCAGAAAGAGTTCGATGATCTTCGATTACCAGGAGAGCGAAGACGTGTCGCTTCTCTTGAATGATTTCGTCTCCGGGAGAAGGCGCTACGACATTGAAATAGTTGCCCTTGAATAGAGTTTTCATTGTCCTAATCCTGTATTGAAAGCATCTTCGATAACATCTTGAATCGAAAGGAGAGATATGCATAACGGATGTTCTGTTTGTTTCAAAGGCGTTCGCCTAATGCCTTTTATAGATTGAATAAGTTTAAGGACGATGTTACTGAGCGGAGTTATTGGAGGATTCTCGTAAGGGAAACCAATTCCAGACTCATCGTATTGAACGTCGTTGTTTGCAGTCTTCAAGCGCCAAAGTCTAGGCCGGTCATAATAGTTTTCTATTTCATCCATTGCAGCAAATCCCGCCCAATCGACAAAGAAATTATTAAGGCCAAAGAAGCCTAAGCCAACTCGGAACGAACCGGGCTTTTGAAGCTTAGAGATAAAGCGATTGAAGAAAACTGTAGTGTAAACAAGCTCTTGCACAAGAGATTCAAGAAATAGATTGTGCTGATCCTTTTCATCTTCCAACAATTCTCGCCAAGCTGAAAAAGATAAATCCTTTTCGATTTCAACCTCTCCAAAAGGTCTAGGATAAAAAGGCCGATGGAAGTCGAAAGACACTCCACTGCCTTTTACGTTTTCGTACCCGCGCCAATTTGAAGCGCGTTGGTATAAAGGATATGATGAGCCGTGTAAGCAGACAATCGACTGTCTAGCTGCATCCAATACTGATTGTGATCTTGGGAATCCTGAATTGCTTGAATCAGATTCTCTTGTGAATGAAAAGAAAATTGAGCGTTCCATTATTCATTATTCCAATCCGGCCACTTGCCGTTTATGATTTCTGAAACTTATATTTTATTCCAAAGAATTAACAAATTGTTCAGTTACTACCCAATTAGAAGTTTTGTCTCAACCGAGAGGTTTTCAACCAGAGCTTCCAAGACAGTAGTCTGTTGCCGTCAATCCACCGGCCATATCTCTTAAATTAATTGCAGCATTCAAATCACGATCAATTACAAAGCCATATTCACACTTGAAAATTCTGTCTTCAAGTGTAAGACTTTCATTAATCGTTCCACAATGCGAACACATTTTACTTGATGGAAAAAACCTGTCTGCTTTCACGACCGGAATACCAGCCCATTTTGCTTTGTATTCAATTTGTCTATGAAATTCAGACATTGAAGCATCTGCAATAACTCCAGCAAGTTTATGATTTTTCATCATATTTTGTACGCTAAGAGTTTCAATTGAAATTTGCTTCGGCCGCTTGGCTATCACTTCCGAAGTTGCTTTATTCGTTGAATCTTTGCGTATATTCGCAACGTGTTTGCAATGTTTTGCCAATCTTTTTTTAGCTTCTTCTCTGTTCTTTGATCCTTTCTTTTTACGACTTAATTCTTTTTGAAGAAATTTAGTATGTTTTTCATTTTTCTTAGCAGCCTTTGGATTCTCGAAAACAGTTCCGTCGCTCAAAACTGCAAGAGTTTTTACTCCAACATCAATTCCTAAAGGTTCGCCTGTAGGTTGAATTGGATCGGGAATTGTTTCTTCTACATTCAAAGAAACAAACCAATGATAATTTTCTTCTGATATGGTTGCTGAAAAAATCTTGATATTTTTCTGTCCAAAAATTGGCAAATATCCATATCTTTTTAATTTTATCCATCCGATTATTGGAAGTTTAATTCTTTTTTCTTCCGTTATAATTGTTTGTGTAACTCTAAAGCTGCCATTCCCATGATATTTTTTCTTATGTTTTGGGAATCCCTTTTCTTTAGCTCCATTTTTACAACGTTGAAATGCGTTTTTTCTGGCTTGATTAAAATCTTGAAGAGTACATTGCGGAACGCATTTAGAAACTTCTCCAAGCCAAGGCTTTCCTCCTTTTTCTTCGGGAGTGTGTTTAAGCGCAGTTATTTCTTTACTTATATCAAACCAACTAATTGTTTTGTGATTTTCATTATAATATTCAATATCTCTATCAACAGCATAATTATAAGTCCAACGAGCTACGCCTGTATGCTTGCGTAAAAGTGTTTTTTGCACATTATTTGGATCAAGTTCAGTTTTGTAGGCTCTGTTAATTTTCATTCTATTGTCTTCTTGTGGTGCGCCTATTACAAAACAATTTTATCGCTTCGATCAAATCTTGTGCAAGATCATCATCAATTTTTGCTTCTTCGATTAGTTTTTTAAGTTGGCGAAACTGATTGCCAAAATCAGTTTTTGATTTTGTACAAACAATATTATCGAAAACATTTTTTGTTTCTACTTCGTCAACTAAAATAGTTCCCGTTGAAAGTTGTCGAGAAGGACAAGGCAATATTCCGGCTTGAAACCAACGGTGTGCTGTTCGATAACTAATTCCTTGTTTCTTTGCCCAATCTGATAATTTCATTTTTTATCCAATGTTAGTATCAATTGTCTTAGTATAAGTGTCTTAGCAAGATCAGTCAAGTACTTATAAGACGCTTCATGTCGATTTTTCATTCAATCTTTTTTGAACTTGACGCCGAATGCGCACCGGTTCTTGGGGCGCAGCTAGGGTTGGGACGCCGTTAGAAAAAGTTGGTGTTTTTCTGACAAAACCAATAGTAAAACTTTTTTATTTTTTATAATTGATATATAATTCTACAATAGAATTTACTTTATGCCGTTTTTCACGAAATTTCAATCCCGAGTGTGAAAATTTTTTCGACGATGGACATTGCTCAAAATCAGTTTTCTGAAATCAATCAAAACGATGTTTGAAAGTTTCGTATTTTACTATGGATTATCAAACATGAATGATTTAATTGCGTCAAACGGTTGATTGGAATGCGACTGCAAGTCTTGAAATTGGAGCTTGACGCCGGGAGATTCCTGTACGAAAATGACTGTTACTAAAGTTATGAACCTCTAAAGGACGGCAACCCGATGAAGAAGAAGTCAAGACACCCGATCTTTGAGCCGCAGTACGTAAGCGCCGACTGTTCTCAATTAAAAATCGAAGGAATCCTAGCGGAGCGTTCGTTACGAGCGTTCATAGAAGAGAACGGCGACATTGGTTTGAAGGAGCTTGTGCGCAGAAGTTTGGACAAATCGGCAGAAGAATCCGACACCGCCGACGGGCCGATGAACATTGAAAGTTAGAGTTTTTGTGTGCTATTCCTAGGTCTAGGAATAGCACACAAAAGTTGATCTGTCAAGCCCTTCGGACAGAATTCGACAAACTATTTTTGCGGCGTCCCGTGCAGTCCAGTTCTACGATCCGTTTTTTGCTGTCCAATTTCTGCGGTCCAGTCCGATCCGTTTTTCTTCGATCCGTTTGCTGTCCAGTGTACGTACCTGGACCGCAGCTAGGATCAGGGACGCCGTTTGGTGCGCCGCCCGCCCAAAACAAAAACGCCTTCCGGGTTAGGGAAGGCGGGTCGAAACGTCTGCCGAAATGTCACTCTTGAGGCTTAGAACGTTCCAATCTCTTTTGCGTCTTTCGGCAACTTGAACAGGCAGTGACGGATATCAACGCCGCCGGAGCGCCCGACAACCATGACCAGTGTTTCCGTCTTCTTCTTGTTCCGATAACCGCTTTGCTCAATATCCCAAGCGATTGATCGGGTCCGGGTCTTGATGTAGTCTTGACCCTTGAAAATATAACGCTTACCGTCCTTGCCTCCGTCCCTGATCGGGAAATAGAAGCATTCAGTACCGACAGGATACTTATCGTTCCATTCTTGAGCGTTCAATTATTCCTCGCATTCAAATTTTCTAATCTGAAAATCATTCGGGTTGTGCTTCGGGAAAAGATTTCGTGTACGCGCCAATCCAATTTCGGCTTCGGCCTTATTCTTATGGAATGAAACATAGCTAAAATGACAGCCGCCCGGAGTAGCGCCGTGCAGGCAAATAACGACCCAAGGATTCGCAGCCGAAAGTTTATTAGGTTTCATGGAATTTCCTTTGGCCCTAAAATGTCGGTTGCAGGTTTTGGTTGTTTGGATTGAAGAAAAACAGGATATTCAAAGCCGCTACCATCCCGTGTACTTAAGGCGATACATCCGTTTACGCAATAGGTCCAAGTGCTGTAATTGGCCAACAATTCTCCGCAAGAAGGACAAAAACAGAAATTATTATGCTGAAGTTGAACCTCCAAAGACTTGCCGTTTTGAAATCTTTGAAGAGTACGCTTTAACTCATTCTGTTTGATTCGATATTTTTTGAGCATACGCTCCAAAACTTCATTTTCGTTTTTTGATTCACGATCTTTGATCAAAGTCTCAAGCGCAGATACCGCAACTGAAACCTGATCATATTCTTTGGACATTGCTTCAAAAGGATTTTCTGGTTCTTTGTAGGCCGACATTTTTATTCCTTTATCGCTATCTTCATACAAGTCTTCTTTATTCATTGCCCAAAGCCTTTTCTTTGCAGCTTCGCTCATGGCGGGCGGCTCACGCTGTTCTTCAAAAGAACCTCTGTTAAGAGTGTGCGGATAAGGATTGCCGTTGCCGTCCTTATCGAAGGCAGAGATATGTCCGCGCGGACGATCATAAGATTCAAAAGGTTCGTCTTTCCAATTCGGCCGGTTGTAATAATCATCGTCATTCAGGTCATATTGAGAAACCGAATAGCCGTTAGGAAGAAGATTCGGCATCCCATACAGGCCGCGCGGTGCAGCCGTTCGGCGGGGGAATTCATCCTTATTCAAAGGCAAGCCCTTGCGGAGCCGTTCTTCCAATATCGTTTTGCTGCTCATTGTTTTGTCCTTACTTAATCAGATCAACCAAGTCTTGAAGGTGACTCCAAACCTCTTGATAACCGTAGGCATGGCCAAGATCCCAAGCCTTACCCAAAAGCAGGTCGGCCTTTGGATTGCCGACGATACCGAGTTCTGCAAAAGCATCGTCCCTAAAGACTCCATAGCCGAAACGCGCCTCAACCTTTTCACCGCGCGCCTTAGCGGCCTTTCTTTCGAGATAGGATTCATCGTCGATTTTCTGGTAGAAGTTATTTTTAAGACGGTCTTGAATATCGGCCTTGGTTTGCAGCGGCTCAGCATAGCCGGGAGTCTCGGAAAGGTTCAAAGACAGACCTTTACGAAGACGATCAACAAAGTCCATAGCCTCAATAGTTCTCTTAACATCTTCATTCTTCATTGAAATTTCCTTTCAGATTCCGGGTTTTACATCATCAAGAGTCGCTTCACGAACCGCCCAAGCTGCGAAGCTTGATAGCCAACATTTCTCCCAACCTCTTTTCTGCAGTCCGGTTGAATAAACGACTTCGATAATTGGAGAAATTATATTGAGTTCATGAACCCAACGAGTTTCATCGCCTGATCCCAAATAGATGCGGTCTTTTTTTAATGTCTTCATTCTTCATTGAAATTCCCTTTCGATTTCAAGCCTTTACGCGGTTGATGATAGTTTCTTTCCGGCCCCGGTATTCGCCGTGACTTTTGACGGTGAAGTCGGCGGGAAGAGTTTCGTTAAGGTCGAATCCGATATCGGAAGTCGTGAACCATTTCAGCACTTCGCCGTTGGCGGTCTTGAAGGTGCAGAGAGTGCCGTCTCCGTAAGCGGACTGATAACCGGAAGTGTGAACCAGGGTTATCGGGATGTTTTTCACGCGCTTGCCGATTTCGCCGAAGTGGCTATTGTTGACAGCCTCTTTGTTGACGGCGCGTTCAAAGCGGGCTTTAAGGACCGTCCAGACGCCGCAGGCTATCAGAGCAAGCGAAGTCGGGTCGTTATGAGAGAAGCGCTGTTTGACGTTGAATTCAAAGTCGCTTTTGCAATTCAGGTTCGTCCAGTAAGCCTTGACTTCTTCGATCAGGCCCGTGTCGGCGTCTACGAAGGCGTTGATTTCGATCCGAGTAGCTTCCCGTTCGGCGTAGCTGGGTCCGCCGTAGGATTCACTTTGCGGGTAAAGAATGTAACTAATTGCGTTAGCGGTTTCGTCCCGCTTATAGCCGCCGTCTTTTTTCAGCACATAAGCGGCAACCGTGAGAGCGTAGTCGAAATTGACATAAGCAGGCCGTCCATAACCGTAGCCGTCTTCATCATCCGCGCCGTAGGCTTCGATTTCAGAGCGGAAGGCCGCAAGCGAGAGCACTGATTCAATATCGATTTTGAAGTAGTCGTCAACGCAGGTGCTTCCGATAACCAGCTCTTTGCCGTCTTTTTCAAAGATGTAAACGAGCTTGCGGTTGCGGTGCTGATTGCAATGATCGCAGTGGCGGTCGTCGGCATGATGCTGAATGGAGTAATCGGTTGTCGAGACAACCGAGACCGAACCGAATTCGTTCTCTTTGACCAGCCCGAGATACTTGGTTCCTTCAACAACTTGGAAGTCGTCGAAAGGCGTCGTGACCGCATATTCAACGTAAGGAACCGAGTACTTGGTTCCGTTTTCGGCGGTGAAGTCCCGCTTGTATTCCCGAACGATGTTGCAGGTTATCAGAGGAACGTTTTTTTGGCCAGCTTGGCGTTGAGGTTCTTCAGAGCCGCAAGGAAGTCGGCAGTCTTGAATTCTACTATGTTCAGGTTCTTCATGGTCTCTTGCTCCGTCTTTGGGCTAGTGGCTTAGCCGTTTCCTCAACCTCATGTCCAGACCATAACATGACCTTTGGAATTTGTCAAGCTTTTTCTTGAAAGAATTATCGAATTATTTTTCGTCAAAAAGCTTCAAGTCAATAGGATCGTCCGGATTGACAGGCGTTCCTTCGGGAGTCTTGCAGTTCTTTCTTATGTATTGCGCCCGCCAAGCCGCCTTGAGAGCTTTCGATTCAGCATAACGAGGACATTTGTAACCAGGAAAAGCCTTGCCTTTTACTAACTCTCCATCTTCATCGTATTCGTCAAAAGTTGCCCAACCAAAGCGGCATCCATCATAATCATCATCATTGAGAGCTAGACATTCTTCACCGCACATTCCAGCCTTGTAATCGCCGGAGCGTTCTAGGCTGCAAGGCGGCAGTATTTCAAAGGTCGCGAAATTGCCGTTGACCGTTACATTGCACATTATTTCTACTCCTTTTTATTCTTTTCTTTCCAAGCTTTTTGGAGAGCTTTCGATTCAGCGTAACGAGGACACTTTGGTCCGGGATAACAAAGCCAAATTCGGCCATTGATATGCGGCTGATCAATATTTTCTTGTAGATTCAAATTACAAACATCATATTCTAAACTATGAACAGGACATTCAATTCTACATCTTCCTGAAATACTTTCACTGAAAATGTCATTTAATTCAGGAACGTCGAAAGTTATTGAATTTCCTTCGATTTTTATGTCGTGATTATTCATTTCGATTCTTTCTTCTGTTTTTCTTTCCAAGCTTTTTGCAGCGCTCGCGACTCTTTGTAGCGAGGACATTTGCGGCCAGGATAGCAGCGCAAACCACACTTCTGTTCTATGAACCGACTCCATCCAAAAGCATTCCAAATACAGTAATTTGCGCCGTAAAAATTGAAAGAATAAAGAGGACAATCAGGATCGCATTCACCAGCAGTATTGACGCCATAGGTTCCCGCTTCAAGAGGCGGCGGAATCTCAATCGAGACCACAACTCCTTTTTTCTTGATGTTCATTTTATTCACCAAAATCCGAAATACATTGCGGACACCTATGAAAAACCCTTTTGGCAACTTGTAAAATTTCAATATACAAACCACACAAATTGCGAGATTTGTTTAAATGATCGCAATATTCTCCGCACTTCAAAGTGTTTTCACTTAAAAGGGTAACATCGGTATTTAATGTAATAGTTCGACAACGAATGTCTTGCGATTTATCAATCATCCAATGAATGTCTTGCGATTTATCAATCATTTTTTAATCCTTTACAGGTTATGATTCGCCGGGCCTTTGGTATCGAAGTAGATGTTCCGATATGCGACCTTGATTACCGGATGATCGGCATATTGCGTGTAGCAGCCGTGACCACAGGCAATAACCGCCTGTTGAGCCCGTGGCGTCAACGAATCGAATTCAACGTTGTCGGGATGATCTTCGTTGTTTTTACAAGGTTCCGCAGGATTAGCCGAATCCCAAACAGCCTTCAAATCAGAACGGTCGAGTAACAGGATCATTTGAATTTCCTTTCAGAGTTAGCGCCAAGCTTTTGCACAAACAACGGCTTCTTCATAGGTCTTGAACGGCCCTTCGATAGTATCAGCGGCGATTGCCTCTTTCTCAGCGTCTTCAGAGGACTTGTATTTGATCAGCTTGCCCAAAGCCGTCAACTCTCGGCAGGCGTAAAGTCCGTGGATTCCTTTGATGTTTTCAAGGTCGTAGTTGTAGCAAAACAGCACACCGCAATCGTCTTCGTCGCTATCGCAGCGATCAAATCAAGCGACAAAAATCGGATCATCGTCACCTTCGTTTTTACAGGCATAGTAATTGAAGAAATTTTCTTCCATCATCATTCTCCTTGATTCAACAAATAGATTACTTCAGCAGGTCAACCCAATCTTCCAGGTGGTTCCAGACTTCCTAATAACCGTAAGCGTGACCTTCCGCCCAACAGATTTCAAAGAACCGTTCAGCCTTCGGATGATCCTTAATCCCCAGTTCTTTTATACAATCCTGCTTGAAGGTTTTTTCCCCGTTCGGCAGATTGGGATCAACCTTAGTCCCCGTGGCCTTGGCAATCTTCCAAGCATCATAATGAATTTTGCTCAGATTCTCATAGTACTTGGCGGTGATTTTCTCTTGCACGTCCATCATCATTCTCCTTAGTTCGACAGTTAGGCTCTGAATCCGAAGCTCTTAGGTCCAAGCAGGTCCAAACTCTTGCCGTGCGCCCCTCTCATTTTTGCAACTGCGTTTTCAAGGTTTCGATTGATCGAATGGTATGTTCAACAATATGATCTTCACTAGGATTTCTTGAACGCTCAAAATATCCGATTTTGTAAGCTTCAATTGCCGATTCAGCAATAGCCAAATATCTTTCTTTGGCGGACTTGGAATAGCTTTTAGGAACGCAGGCGCAAGTTGCAGCGTGACAGTTCAACAAAAAGAGCGCCAAAGCTTTCCAGTCTTCTTTGCTTTCGATAGCCATTTGAATTTTCCTTGGTTCGTCCGTTCGTTTCCTCAACCTCATGTCCAGACCATAACACAACCTTTTTCTTTTGTCAAGCTTTTTCTTGATTCTTCCACAATAAAAAAGCCTCCCTAAAAGGAAGGCTCAAAAGCAGGCTCGGGACAGGATCAGGAATTTTTCAGGATTGCTTTAATGTCTTTAGGATTGACGCTGAAGCAAGCAAAGAAACGACTGGTTCGGAGTTCGTCTGTCAATTCAACTTTCTCTTCGGGATTGAAACCGACAGTCAAAGAGTTGTTGTTGCGAACATCGGCAAAATGCTTATTCCAATCCTAGTTTAGAAAAGCTTTTGTAGCTCTTCAAAGTCATCTTTCAATGACTTGGTTGAAACCTTTGTTTCAACACCGTTGCGACTAGTTATAGCAACGGATTCACCTGCAAGAATTTCGCTTGCACTACTATTTATGACAGGTTTTAAACCTGTTACCAATAGCGGTCCTGTAAGGACGGCTGGTTTTGATTTAAGGAAGCAATCCTCAAACCACGAAAACGCTTTGCGAGTTAAAGCAGTAGACAAACCTCTTCCTTCCAGGTTTAGTTTGTCTTTCTTTTTCCCGCTCCACGTTACCGTAAAAGTTGTTCTTTCGACAATAGACATACCTCTACGTGCAATTACAAGTGCGGCTGCTGTATGTCTATTTAATGAAAGTGATTTCTGGTACTTCAACTGTCCAAGGATCGAAGTAAATGCAGGTTCAACTTCGATAACTTCAACGCCTTGATTTGCGGCCTTTGATTTGATTGCATCAAGAATTTGACGGTGAAGAAAATTATGTCGCATACGATTGAATTTGTGAGAACTTTTTTTGGCCTTGAAATTTAATTTTTCAATTACTAGTGGTTTGCCGGTTTTTATTGATTTTTCAACAACTTTGTTTGCTAATGCTTTAACATCGTAATCACGCTTACCTTGAGAAGCGAATTTAATTCTATCTGCTTGTTCATAAACGTGTTTAACAATATTACCATCTTTGTTTGTTTCAACCAAAGCACAACCGTCCGGGTTTGTATCGACTCCAATAGTTCCATAGAAAGGATCAGAAGTGATAATTCTTGCTGGTTCTACTTCCCATGTTGCTATTACTTCTACACTTCCGTCTGCTTGTAATTTCAATCGAACATCATAACAAGTCGAATCAAAAATCTTTTTGAATTTTTTCGGAACGTATAATTTTCCTTCAAACCACTTGCCGCGCCCCGAAGAATCATTTACAAGAATTTTATTATCAACAATTCGGATATTTGAATTCCCTTTGTTTGCTTTTTCTCCATTTGAATAGAGTGTTGAATTTCTTAAAAACTGCCATTCTTCTTTGGTAATTTTTCCTGACTGTAAATCTTTCCATTTTTTCTTGCCACCAAAAATTGCTTTTGAATTAGGAATCATTTCGGCCAAAGAACATGCACTTCCAATAAATCTTGCATTTAATTCACTACTATAATATTTTTCTTTTATATATTTTACAACTTCGTTTCCATGATGTCCTTTTTGGATAAACTGGTACGCACACCGCATTGCTGAACATTGAAGCAGCATGAGTCGCTTAATTTTCAGCAATGTTTCTGGATCAAACCAAGCTTTTCCGTGAAGAACTTTGCGCATCTTGTTTCCTTAAAAACAACCTTCTGTAGTATAAGACGCTTCGTACAGAATTTTTATTCAAGTTTTTTTGGAAAAATTCTCTAACGGCGTCCCGATCCCAACTCAAACCAATTCTTAGCCGCCGGAGCCGACAGCCGCTGGTAGAACCAACTAATTGCTTTGACCCCCCAAAGGATCTTTGCCTTCATCTTCATAGCCGAAGCCAACTCAACCGTCATTGCATTCAAGCAACCTGCATCCCTTACAAACTGTTCGGCGTTGCCGTCGTCTTCTTTGCCTAGCCAAGAATGGTAGCCCGCATCCAAGTCGATTTTGAGCTGAAACGAATAATCAGAAACATCTTTGGAATTATGGAAGAAATACGGCGAGGACGCCGTTGAATCCTCATGGAAATCAAGATACACCATCGGCGGGAAGTCCAGTACTTGCTGCTTAAATTCTTGAACAAACGCGGGCGCATTCAAACTCTTGAACGCCCGATTCAGGTCAACGCCCTTCCATTCCCTTCGATAGCCATCCCAACCATCATTATTGAACAGCGGACAAATCCAAAGAGAGATGGGATTCTTCCGCAGTTTCTCCGGGTCTTGTCTCTTCAACCAGTTCAAGACGATCATAGGCCCGCTACGTTCATCGCCGTGCATACCGCCGACCACCGATAGCCGGTTGCACCCTTCTTGCCGCCCTAGCAGCCGGGACGCCGTTTGACCCCGCTCCAGCCGCGCAACCAGCGCGCCATTGGACAGCGTATCGGTTTCGAGTTCCAACCGTTTCGCTTCGATCATGAACAGCTTATTGTACTCATCAAACGAACCGCTAAGATCGTTCGGTTCTTCGGCGTACTCACCGCCGCCAATCATGTAATCAGCTTTCGGTACAGGATAAGCCGAGTTCGGAACGCCATAATAACCGAGTACTTCAGCGCCTTGAGCGAATATATAACCGGTGATTTGCAAATCTATTTTGGAGGCTCCGCTTGTAACATGCGGAGAATATTCAGGATAATCGTCGCGTCTATAATGATCAAGCAGTCTTCTCAGACCAGGAAGAAATCGATACTTTTCTTTTGGATTACAGAGCAAAACATCTTCAGATTTGTTAGGTCCAAATTTGGCAGGCCGGTCAAATAGAACTTGGAACGGCATGAACGGATGAAAAGAAAACCATTCATCTAGGACGATCTTGATTTCTTCAACCTGTTGAACGTCAAGACTGCCGAGAAACTTATGAGTGACGTGCAGCTTCGTATGGAAGTTGTCTTGGAAGGTGAAGGCAGTATAGTACATGGTTTTCCTTTTTCAGCGGCGTCCTATTTTATCTTCGGCGGCTGGAAAAGCAAGAGTGATATCCAAATTTCAATTTTAAGTATTTGGTTCTTGTCTAAATAGAATTTTTACTAAAGTCTTGGACTTTCTAGTCAGGGATTCCATAGCACGACAAGCTGTAACCGCTAATCCAGCGGCCGAATATTCTCTAAGATTTATTGCAGCATTCAAATCACGGTCGATTTCAAAGCCGCACTCACACTTGAAAATTCTGTCTTCAAGTGTAAGACTTTCATTGATCGTTCCGCAGTGTGAACAAGCTTTACTTGAAGGAAAGAATCTATCAGCTTTATAGACAGGAATTCCTGCCCACTTTGCTTTATATTCAATCTTTCTAATAAATTCTCCCATTGCTGCGTCTGCAATTGCGCCTGCAAGCTTGTGATTCTGCATCATTCCAACAATATTAGAACCTTCAACAACAATGAACTCCGGTTGCTTGGCTATCACTTCCGTAGTTGCTTTGTTGCTTGCGTCATTCCTAATATTTTTTATATGGTTATGATGTTTGGTTAACTTTCTCTGAGCTTTCTTTTGATTGTTTGATCCTTTCTTTTTCCTGCTTACTGCTTTTTGAAGTAAACGAGTTCGTTCTTTATTCTTGCTTGCAGCTTTTGGATTTTCAAAAATCGTTCCGTCACTTAAAGTTGCAAGATGGTTTACACCAGTGTCTATTCCAATAGGCTCGCCGGTTGGTTTAATTGGATCAGGAATTATTTCTTCAACATTCAAAGAAACATACCAACGATAATTATTTTCCGAAATAGTCGCCGATAAAATATGAATATTCTTTTGATCAAACAAAGGAAGATATTTATATCTTTTGAGTTTTATTTTCCCGATTTTAGGAAGATTTATATATTTTTCTGTTGCCCAAATTGATGTATCGGCAAGTCTAAAACTTCCCGCTCCATCTCTTTTTTTCTTATGTTTTGGAAAACCCTTTTTTATCCCCTTTTTTATTCTTCGATAAAAATTTTGATAAGCTTTTTCAAGATTTTGAATTGCACATTGCGGAACACATTTTGAAACTTCATAAAGCCAAGGCTCTCCACCATTTTCTTTTGAAATATTTTTAATTCTAACTATTTCTTTTTGGAGTTCTCCAGAACTAACAAATAAATTTAACTCATTATGAGTTTTAATTTTTTTATCAAGAGCCCAATTGTAAACCCAACGCGCCGCGCCCGCATGATTACGCAAAGCTTTAGTTTGCTCATCATTAGGATCGAGTTCTGTTTTATAAGCTCTGTTTATTTTCATTAAATGATTGTTTCATATCTTTCAAAACAAAATCACGAAAAATTTTAGAAACAGAACATCTTTGCTTTTTCGCTTCTTGTTGAACCCATTCTAACATATCCGGATCAAGACTGATCTTAATAGTTATCTTCTTCATTGGTCTATAATAAGCCCTTTCTTGGCCAAGTCAAGCGTTTTTTGCTAAAATTCGTTTGCAAAAAATCTTTTTTTCATTCCGCCCTCTCAACCGGCTGCATCAATTCAATCGGCGTCGATCCCGATAGATAGGCCAAGGCGCAAAGCGACCGCAACGTAATACTTTTGGCCTTCAGAATCTCATCTAGCCATTGAACGCTAAATCCTTGTGATTCCACCAGCTTCTTTTTCGTAAAACCATCCTCTTCGATTGCTGCTAGGAAATTGGTCTTGATGTTCACCATAATCAATTCTGCTACCGTGCCTGCACTCTCAAGAATCTTGTGTGCGTTTTCGTTCATAGACACCTAAACACCTGATTTCTTTTAATATTTTGTTTCCTCTTTTGGCTTATAGAAAATCGGCTGCAAAGTGAGCCACCACTTTGCAGCCCCGCCGTTAAGCGGACGAACGCGACGGAGCAAGTCGCGGTATCGCTAAAATCAAAGAGCCGGTTTTTCCTGCAATTTATTATCGGGCTCAAAAACCGGCAAATGATTCCCGCGAAAGGGAACGACCCGAATTCGATCCCCAAATGACGCGGCTTCGGATCGTTCGACGATTACAGGTACGCCCTCATATGAGTTGAATTATCCGCCGCGTCAATTTCAAATTCAATTTTCAAAAGCGCCGGTGTTCCACAATTTATTCGCCGACTCCCAAACCGGCAACGGATTTCGTAGAGATGTTTGCGCCCCGGATGATTCGGCATAGGTGCAACGACCGGGCTCGCAAAGACGATTGCGGAAACGCCCCAATGTAAAACTCGTTGCACCGCCGATTTTCAGGTAAAGTCCGCAGGCCGAAATACTTTCTGCCCGTTGCGCAAAGAAACGAAGTTGCCGCCGTCGCCATCAAGCTTGAACGTCCGCCACTTGGCCAGCGGAAGCTGATTGCGAACGTAATCCTTGGCCAGAGTCTTCGGCTGTTTGTTGACGGTCTTATAGACACCCGCCGTGCGCACCGTCTTGTTGATTTCGATTCCGGAAACCATGACCGCGCCGGTTTCGGTATGGACTTTGACGCCGTGAGCAAGTTGCTCATAGGTCGCTTCACCGTTCAATTTTCTATCGGCGGAATGCGTGTACCGGCTGTTATTCCCCGGACCTTCCGTCAAGGTTTCAGAGAAAGAATCCCGAAGTTCGTCAAGCGCCGTCTGGCAGATTTCAACCGGTACGCCCGTCGAATCAGAAACCGAACCGGCGGTGTAAATGTCCAGGGCTTGCAGGCTTGCCTTAACCAATTCCGTATATTCGGCCTTGGTATTCAGGCAGATTACAGCATCTTCCCCGTGAGAGTTCTTGTAGCCCTCAATGAAGAGCCCGTCCCGATTCAGCTCTTCGTTGAAAAGCGCCCGAAGAGTTGCGACTTTCGCTTTTACCGTCATAACAATTACTCCTTTGTATATAAATCTTCATATCGAGGTAAAGAAGCGTCTTCAATCTGAGATTTCAAAACAAGCAATTTTCTCATATAAGAATCTTTACACTCAACAGTAAGATTCCCTTCATCTTTCCTAATTGCAAAAGACAAAGCTCGATTCAAAATTTTAATATCTTCTTTTGAAAAATCAAATATCATGATAGACTCCTATTGACCGTGGCCGGTCTGGTTATTTTTGAAAACCGTAAGTTGTTTGGCCGGTTTTCTGATCAATATATTCAGTTACCGGCAAAGTGTGCTTGTTGCAATACTTGACCGCCTCTTCTTTGGTCGGAAAGGCGTCAAGCCAAAACTCGGGATCTTCGTTGACCGAAACGGCCCATACCCAATCCCCATTTTCATTGTTGTGAATCAAAGAAACCGGAGAGCACTTGAACAGGAATTTCTCAATTGATTTCTGGATGCTGGGATTCATGCTAACGGCTCCATAATTCATGGTGGCGGGCAAGAAACTTATCCCATTCAGCCTGATCGAATTCCGAATGATCCGAAGGAACATGAACGCGAAAGTGATTGAAATCTTCAGCGGTTGCCGGACGAACCGGAGAACAGCCGATCATAACGGAACCGTTCTTCCAATCATGACCGCCCTTAATGCAAGCAAGCACTCCAAGCTGAGGGAATCTGCCGTCGATCAGATAACCAAGAGTGTTTTCGTTCATAACGAGGTATTTTGCGTTCATGGTGTATGCCTCTTAATCAGCTCAAAAGTTGCGCAAATTCAAGAGCTTCGTGATAAGAATCAAACGGGCCTTCGATTTTGTCGGAAGCAAGAGTTTTTCTTTCGGCTTCGATTGGAGAATTGCTGATTTCTGCTTGATAAACAAGATCGTGATCATAAGAAACGCATTCTCCTGAATCGTTTGCGCACTGATAACAAAGACTTGTGCCATTGCGATCAGTGTAATCAAAATGAGCAACAAAAGCTTCGCTTCCGTCATTCTTACAAGCCCAATAATGATTCTTCATTGTCTCTCTCCTTGATTCGTCCGTTCGTTTCCTCAACCTCATGTCCAGACCATAACACGGCTCTTAGAATTTGTCAAGCTTTTTCTTGAATTATTTATTAAATTCTTTCTTGGCCAGCGCCGCCTTCTTTTTCTTGGCCAGCTTGCGGGCGAATTTCTCCCCGCGCTTCTCAAGAGAATCAACGTCTAAGCCCGCATCCTTTAGATCGTCTTCCCAATCTGAAAGGTAATCATTATCGGGCAATTCAACGTCCTCTTCGATCAACCGCCAGCTATCCCGCCATTCCCTGTTAGATGAATCCCAATCTCGATCCATAACCTCTGTCCTTTAAACTGTTGCTTCAGCCTCTTCCAAACCATAAGTCTTTTCTTCGATTGTCGCGACCTTTCTCACAAACACGTTATAAAATTCCCGTTCCAACCGCGCCCAATCGACCCGAGTGTAATCAACTTCTTTCTCACGCCATTTCACAAACCCGACTTCTATGTATCGGAAATATTTAACCTTTCCTTCGTTGCTTATCTTAGTTGATCCCGGATACGGCGTTTTCAACAGCGCCGCCCGCAAAATCCTCATTCCCGAAAGAGTCAGCACGTAAACCCATTCAACAAACCCGTTCCGCTCGTAATCCAACAAGCTTCCGTCTTCATAAGGATGCAACCGCAGTAAGTCTTCTGAAGCAAGCTCTTGTCGTTTAACCGTCCATTGATCAATAAATTCTAATGTCTGCTCCCGTGTATTTCTACAATTCTTGTGAAAATCAAACCAAATACGGCTACCAAGCGCGCTTGGATATGAACCATGATAAGAATAAGTGCCTTCCCATTTCTGCCAGTGTTTTTCTCCAACTTTAATTTTGGCGATACAGCCGTCTACACAACTCAATTCTTTCATTTGTTGACTCCGCTTTCGCCGTCGATGAGACGCATAAAGTTTTCCTCTTCATAAGCGATTAGTTCTTTATTGAATTCAGGATGAAGTTGAATCAACCTCTCAATATGCGCATGACAACAAATTGAAATTAAAACTCTTTTTTCAATTTCTGAAAAAGACGACAATTTGTTTGCTAAATTTTCAGCTATTGTAAAAGCATAATTCAACTTCAAATCCTTTCAGCAAGGAAAAATAATCGCCTCTTCTAAGGTGCGCCCGGCCGCTTCAACGTTTTTCTTGAATCTGCGGGCAATATGGCGAGCGTAATCGCCGTAATCCGGATCGCGACTGTCGGCAGTTACACCAACATATTCAAGCAAATCATTGAAAGACTTGCGATTGTCGAGTATTAAATCATCGTCGGTAAGCGCCCGCGCAACCAGCCGTTGAGTCAACCAAATCCAAGACGTGATCTTGGTTGTGTTAAGCGACCCGCCGAAATGCCGGACTTCAATGGTATGATGCCGGAAGTACGCTTCAAGGTTCAACTTGCGATAACGGCTTCCGCACCAACTGATAACTGAATTCAGGTGCGGCGGATTTGGCAAAGAACGCTCTAACCGAACGCTATGACAGTAGTAAGCATTATCGGCCCGGCGGGAAGGCGGAACCAACCAGTCAAGCGCGCCTTCAAAGCGTGCATAAGCAGCAAGCACGCGCGCCAAATATTTACCAAGTCTTGTACTTGTGTTGTTTTCATTGTTGAAAAACGATTTGATTCCATGGTGAACGTGAATTCCGCAGGTCGAATTCACTTGGCAGCCGATTTCCCGGAGCGCCTTCGTAATCAAAGCGACCTGTTGAATGCCGTTTTCACCCTTCAGAATCGGCGATACGATTTCGTTGTTCCCGGTAAGATTGGCTTGATGCCGGTTAGTATGAACCGAACCATCGCCCTTGACTGTCCAACTGTTAGCGCCGCCAGAATAATTGGAGACCAGCAAACCCGTGAGTTCCCGAAGTCGAGTCGCAATCTCGTAATGGCCATTGATCGGAGAAAGAAATTCAATTTCCAATCCAAAGGTCATGGTTTCATCAAGCTTCGGGGAATAGGTCTTGACTATCGGTCTGCGACCTTGGCGAACCGCAGGCGTCTGAAGAATTTCGGTATTGGTCTCAGGCATTATCAAGCTCCTTGTGAAACCGTGGCTTGGTTCGATCAAAGTCCAAACGTTTTCAGGCATTTTTCATGGCGAACATATCCATCCTGATCATCGTTGTCGTTGAAAGTTGTATTACAGAAAGTACACCATTGCGTATCACGATCATCAAAATAAAATCGACAACAATATTGGGTAGATGTTCTTGTGTCGCAATACTTGGAATCTTTTTTATTAACAGAAATGGTTACTTCCGTCGTTGCAATAAGAATTCTGGTATTGGCCAAATCCTTTTCGTCTTGCAATTTCTGGCTGGCGAGCAGTTCTTCTTCATATTTCGCCGCCCGAAGTTTTTCAGCCTGAAGCTTTTTGGCCTGAAGCTTTTTGGCCTGAAGCTTTTCAGCCTGAGTCAATTTCTTTTTCATCATCGTGCTCCTTCAAGTTTTAGCCAGTTGGCTTGGCCGTTCGTTCTTCAACCTCATGACCCGACCTTACTACAGGTCGGATCGTTTGTCAAGCTTTTTCTTTAAGCCGCCGCTGATTTGCGCCCGCGCCCGTCAACCTTGGCGAACCGCTTGGTTGCCGCCGCAACATCTTTGTCCAGGTAATCAGAGTCTTCAAGCTTCAAGAATTCAAGCAAGTCCGCCAAGGTCTTTTCGCCGCCGGTGTAATCGTGAACGTTTGACAGACTGCGGTGAACCAGCTTTTGATTTAAATAAATCCAAGCGCTGATTTTATCGAAGTCCAAGGTGCCTTCCAACTGCCGAATTTCAATGGTCTTTTTGTCCTTGAGGCATTGAACGTTCAATTTCAGGTAGCGAGTTCCAAGCACGCTCAGAGCATTCGGGATTCCGTCAACCTGCAAGTGAGCGTAATCTTTGCGAGATTCGTATTGCTGCTTTGTTGACTGGCAGTAATAGCTTTTGTTTTCCCGCCGCCTTGCAGCGCAGAAGCCGTCGAGAACGGTCTCGTATTCCGAATAAGCTTTTTGTATGCCGTCCAAGTAATAAAGCCGTTCATTCTCAGCCTGCGGAGCCGAACCATTCTCAAAGAAAGTCTCGAATCCGTAATGGACGTGAGTTCCGCAGGAATCGGTGGTTTCACAGTTCAAGATTTCGAGAGCCTTGACGATTTTCTGAAGTTTTTTCAAGCCGTCGATTCCGTACAGTATCGGCGAAACCAGTTCGTAACCGCCGACGTAACCTTCCCGCTTGGTACGGACCGAACAGTCATACTTGACCTGCCATACAGTGTAATTCGTGCCGGAATACTGATTTTGAATTACTTCAAAGCCGGTCAAGTCAGCAAGCTTGGAGGCGTAGTGAGTGCGGCCTGCGGTAGAACAGATTTTGTAAGGACCGCGATGACCCTTAAGCTTCTTGACTTCATGATCCCGACAGTAACCAACAAGGTCAACCTGCGGAGCCGTGAATTCGATTTCGACGCCGAAGGAAATGTTTTCGTCGAAAGAGGCAGGATTGTACCGGCTGATTTTCCCGACCGCCGCTTGTACCTTTAAAAAGTCCATTGTCCGCGCTCCTTGGTTTGGCTAGTTGGCTTAGCCGTTTCCTCAACCTCATGTCCAGACCATAACACACTCATTTTCTTTTGTCAAGCTTTTCCTTGTTATTTTCAAAAATTCTTTTCGATTTTTTCGACACCCTATTATTAATGACTTATACGTCCGCCGACCGTGCGCCGCCTTCCGGAGCCTGGACGGGTCCGCCTCGCTTGCGCCGCCTGGACCTTTAACGGCGTCCTTGTCCGTTTCGTTCCACCGGATAGCGGTATGAAAAACACCACTATCCGGTGCTTGCCCAAACGGACTTTCCAACGGCGTCCCGTCCGTAAGCCCGTCTTCCTATTGTTCTTCCTGCCCGAACAATAATTCCGCAACCCCAAAACAAAAATTGAAACGCCGCGCCCAAATCCCGACCGCCAATTTTTCCCCTCACCCGAACATCCCTTAACCTAAGATCGTTGATCCTGGAGCCTCCTGCGAAGCCGACCACTTTCATTCAACAACGACGGGCCTTCCCGCGCCTGCTCTCCCTGTCCAACGGCGTCCCCGGCCTACAAACCAATCAACTATAAAAAATAAATATTCTCTCTGATAGATTTTTGTTAGATAGCACAAACTCTCACGAAAGCCTTATGGTTATTGAGACCACTTTTTTTCGCTCGGCGGCGGAAAACTTTTTCAACCCTTCCAAAAACAGAGCATAAAGTAAATCAAGTTTTGTTTTCTGCCATTTGATTTGTGCAAAACTCTCGTTTTCAAACCAAAGTGTAAACTTACTTTACACTTTCTATCTCAAATGGCGTCCCGGTCCAAAAACTTCGCAAAGCAGCCAGGAAAAAATCGCAAAACCACTTTTTCAAGCGGCGTCCCTGCCTTTAACCCAAGGAAAAAGTCTTGACGGCAACCGCCCGCCCCTGTACCTTGAAGGTCCAAGGAGGTCATCTCATGCCCGACAGAAGCCTATCACGATTCCTGCAAAATGTTCCGCGCTTCAAGCTAGTCCAAGCAAACCTGCATTGGATGAAATCCAAAACCTTTCGCATCCATCGTAAGTACTTGGATACAGACGATTATTTTTGTACCGTTTCAGCCGCTTCCGTTTATCCCTTTCGTATCTCAGGCGTTCCTCGTTTCGTTTGCGTCAAAGACAGTCACGCCAACAGCAACAGAGACCCCTGCATTAACATCTACGCTTCCGCTCCTGTTACCGACTTCGATTCCGATACGACACTCATCATTCTCAACTACGCCGGAACCTGCATCAAGACGACCGCACGCGATCCCTTCAGAGTCGTCTGGCGATGCTTATCCATAGGGTCTTCATTCCAAGATTTTGAAACCCTGTTCCAAACAATCGAAGATCTTGTTAATCGCTTATATCCCATTGATCCTATTGCTAAAAGTGAAATCATTAAGAAGGAAATCAAAATGCCGACTAAACCGCCTGTTAAAAAGATTGTAACCAAAGCCCCTGCTAAGCCCGTGGTTGCAAAACCCGAAGCTCCCAAGCCTGCCGCGCCTGTTACTTACTGTTGGGTTCTAAGGGGCCTTAGTTGCTTCGCAGACGATATGCGCGGTCCATTCAAGACTGCCGAAGCTGCAAAGAAGGATGCTCTCAAAGAGCACGTCAAGAAAAACCCCGGCCGCAAAATCGAAATCCGCGAAATCGATCAACCCGATCTTGCCGCCTATACTCAAAGCGCCTTCAAAGGATACGATACCGATAACCTGCTCGACCTTATTACCAACAGGATGTTCAACTCTTTAAAGTCAACTTTCTCCGACAATTCCTATATCCATATCCTCGAATTCCATGAAGCGAAAGCCAATAAAGAATTGATTTCCCTTCTCTCCGATTGGGCAGTCAAGTACGTTAAGTATGACGGCCTACAAGCCGGGAAGAAGCTTATCGAATCCTTCGATATACCAGGAGGCAAAAAGAAATGAGCAAGAAATAATGCAGTAGTGTTCTGTTTTGCGTGGTAGTGTTTGGCGGTGCATAGTAGGGCTCAGTAGAGTTGCGTAACGTGCTGTCAGGTTTAGTTCTGGTAAAAGGCTCTGAAGCAATTCAGAGCCTTTTCTTTTTCACAAAAAGATGAAAAAGCTTGACATTTGCCAATGGAAAGAATAAGGTCAAAAAACAAGGTCGGAACGGTTCCGGTCTTAAAATTCAGTCTAGGAAAAAAGGATCAATCATGCTCATTAACGTTGTTATCGAACCCATTTCCCCTTATATGCAGAACCGAATGCCGGATGGCTATGACGGAGGAAGAGGAACAAAATCCATAGCAAAAACAAATCGTTTGCCACGCGATGTTGCAACCGAAGCCGCTTATATCAATGAAGAAGGCAATTGTTTTATTCCTTCAGAACATATTTACGGCGCATTTGTTTCCGCTGCTAGAAACACCAAAATCGGCAAGCGCTCTGCGGCTTGGGTAGCACCTGCGGCAATTCAAGTCTTTCCTCTTCAAATCGTTATCGGCAAAACCTTTGAAGTCGATTCCCGCACCGCCGTCAACTCTTCCGGCGGTCCGTCCAAGAAGCTTCGCATCGTAGTTCATCGTCCAAGATACGACGCTTACAAAGCGGCCTTCACGATCAATCTGGACGAAAGCCTTATGAACATTGATGATTGTCACAAGATACTTTGCGATGCCGGAAACCAAGTCGGTATCGGCTCATATCGTGTAGACCAAAAAGGACCGTTCGGTCGCTTCCGCGTCGTCCTTTGGGAAAAGGTAGAAGATCATCCTCTCAATCGAGAGACTGTATAGTGGTTCTGTCATGCACGGTAAGGTATAGTAGTGCATAGTTTGGTGGTGCGGTGTTTTGTTTAACCATGCATCATTATCTTTGATGCATGGTTATTACTTAAAAATCAATCATTTCGGTCCGGTCCTGTTGAGCAGAGTACGGCAGGGTACGGTCCTGTTGAGTGCGGTGCGGTATTGTCCGGTTAAGTTGCGTTCAGAAACCATGCGCTTTATAATAAGGCGTATGGTTTCTGAATCCAAATTTGAATGCAGTCGCGTTTCGTTCGGTAAGGCATAGTCAAGCCTTGTAGAGCGGAGTCCAGTGAGGTCGAGTCAAGTTTAGAAACCATACATTTTATATAAGATGTATGGTTTCTGGATTTGAATGCAGTTAATGCGCGGTCCGGTTTTGTCTGGTAAAGCCCAGTCAAGCAAAGTAGCGTCAAGTTTTGAAAGCACCTTCTCAAAGCAATCTCGGAAGGTGCTTTATTTCTTTTATTTAAAATAATATCTTTTGTTTTCTGTAAAGCGCAGTTCCGTCGAGTACAGTTGAGCCCAGTTGCGTACAGTGGGGTCGGGTTCCGTGGTGTCGCGTTTTGTTCTGAAAGCGCCTTCTTAGAGCAATCTCGGAAGGCGTTTTATTTTATTCTTTAAAAAAGACACCTATAAGCCTAATAAAAAACCGAAAAAACTTTCGTCGAAAGATAGAAAAAAGCTTGACAGACCAAGTTTTGCGTGTTATCGCTAAGCTTAGCGATAACACGCAAAGTCAACCAAACTTGACGGCCCAAGCAAAAGGCCGAGAAGTTTTTCCTTCCCGGCCTTTACTTTTGGTCTAGCGATTAACGGCGTCCCCGGCCGATTTCAGTCGTCTTTGGCCATAGCCTCTTCAAAAGCTTCCATCGCCTCACTATCCATCTCTTCTTCAGGTTCATCAACGGGTGCATTTTCGTCTACAAAATCATTGAAAGAACTGTCATCCGGATCAGCACACTTCGCATTGACCTTAATATCATGTAAGTCTTTTGCGGTAAGCCTTATATCTTCAAGATCAATCGAATGCGTATTGAAAGGCGTCACAGGCTGCGCCGATTTATTAGAACCAGATTCAATCCTGATCTTATCAAACGTCTTTCCTTGATCGTTGATAAAATAAATAGTGTAATCAGTAACATGCATAACTTCCGCATTGTTTTCTATCGTTTGCATCATCATTTCCAATAAAGCAAATGGCGGAGTTATAATCGTCAGGTGTCCATAAACAATCCTATTGTGATTGCTCTTTGAACCATGCAAATCAAATAATTCGTTCGCTTCTCGAATATATTTGACTCTCACAATCCGATGAGAAACACTTAAACAATCAAAAACAATAATAGGTCTTCGATCTTCCAAACCAGATTGATAAACAACAGATTCATTCGGTACGAATTTCAGGATCATGGTCTTTCTCTCTTTCATTAGATCAGTCTGTCTGTAAGTTCGGCCCAACCTCTTGAGCCTCTTGCATCTTAGCAGTCTGCTTTCATGCCTGTCAAGCGAATTCGGGACGCCGTTGCCGTCCGCACCGCCCGCCTCTCGTTCACCTGCGGCGCTGGCGATCTAACGTTTCTTCAAGTAAATAATCTTTACACTAACGCAAACAATTATTTATTTTTGTAATTAATTACGCTGATTTTTATTTTTTGTTGAATGGATTTCTCACGGAAGACCGATGGATAAAGGACAAATCGCGTTTCGGCGTAAAGTGCCGATGCCTATTGGATGAATCGCGTTCAGTGATAAAATGCCGATGAATACAAGCTAGAATCGTGTAAATTTTTTATACACTTTTTTGATATTGTAATAAATTTTGACAAAATGTCACAAAAATTATCTATATTCCATAAGGAAAATAACGAACGGTTTTCAAAAACTGACTTTTATCATACGTTTTTTGACATTTTGTCAAAACATTTCCAGTCTAGCAGTCTAGCAGTCTAGCAGTTCTTATGTTCTTGACAGACAGAGCGCCTATTTTTTCTCTTACCTTTCTGGCAGTCTAATCCTGATATTATTTGATTAAATTCATAGCAGTCTTTTTTCTACATCTAATCAAAATTGTTTCAAGTAGCAAAGCGCTCTACGATTTTGCCGGGTTTGTAACAAATTTTCC